>Ga0164313_10006798_pt1 | contig 10058 bp, 5 predicted proteins | sample GuaBasSedimGuay4_FD_113735 | JGI IMG/M metagenome (GOLD analysis project Ga0164313, IMG submission 113735) | Subseafloor sediment microbial communities from Guaymas Basin, Gulf of California, Mexico - Guay4, Core 4569-4, 0-3 cm | ecosystem: Environmental > Aquatic > Marine > Hydrothermal vents >...
ATAGGTTTATATGGAACGCCGTAGGGTGAATCGGCCTCCTGCTGGAGTTTCAGATCATCCTGGAAGGCTTTTACCGCGTCATGGAGTTCACTCTTAAACTGAGGGTCATCGATATATTCAATAACAGCTCCAAGGGACCATCCGCAGCGAGACAATGATTTCAGGATCTCTTCCTTCATCTCCACAAGGGCCATGGTGTATTCGGTATTGCCGGTGGAGAGGATTAATTCTGTCAGTGCTATCACCTTCTGGGAGGAGAGTCTTGGGTCGTCGGGTATTCCTTCCCACAGGGAGATGGCAGTTTCAAGTGCCTCTTTTGACAGCTCCGGATTGGAATCTTTCAGAACCCGCGACGCAGCTGCAAGACCCTGGACAAGCTGTAGTTCGCGTCGAGGATTTTGCTCGGTAAATACCCAGCGATCGTCGTCATTTCCCGGGATATTGTCAGTCATGGATGTGGCATCTCCCAGCATTACATATTGCCTGGGATCTCTGCAAATTACTCCCCGATAGAGCCTCCCCAGGGAACGATAGCCCCCAAGGATGGTGGCCAGTCCGTGTTCGATCTGTTGGAGTGCATCGGAGATCCCGTCGGGCTGGTGAATCTCAACCAGCTTGTTCTCAAAATCAATCATGGTGGCATCATGGTCAAGCCCAAACTCTTCAATCATCTTTGCCAGAAGCCAGACAGTACCCGACTGGGATTCCACTCGCAGGTCGTAGTCCCCGGCATCGTGCCAGCCTCCCTGATCCAGTCCGGGAACCTGATCTCCCGCGTTGAAGTCAGTATAATTCTCCTCACCCTGCTTATAACCATCAAAGTGAGATGGTGTATGTGGGGCCATCTGGGCGTCGTCCATGTGACAAAGGTCGTGCCATACCCGGTACTTTTCATTAATTCTCATGTGACACATCTGCACAGGCAGGTAGTACTCGAGGGTTGGCTGCCAGGTCCCCTTTTCGTAAATATCCTCGGCAATCCTGAAGGCGTGTGAAATTTTATCTCCATAGGCTAGCTGGTAAATCCCAGGCTCCTGGATGGAAGAAAAATCAAGTGTGGCATAATTATACCTGAGAAACTTGCCCCACTCCTGGGTCTCCTTTTCAAGAACCAGCTCAGGCCCATTTTTGCCCATCCTGAATAATTTGAAATCTGGCAAGGGGGTATCTCTTGCATCCAGCTCAACAATAGCTTTTTTCTCCTGTACGGGGTGATAGCCCAATTGTGAAACCTGGATTACCGGATCATATATCCATTCCTGAATGGTGTTTGGTTTGATAATCCATTTGATCGCACCTTTGGTGGCGCCTTTTGGAATTGTACTTCTAACAATATACCAGCCATTGTTATGGTTGGTCCGTCCATCCCACAATTCCAGGGGCTCTGTTTCGGATTGAATTACAATTCTCTGGAGATCAGCTTCAGGAGCGACGACCAGGGTAAGCCCACTGGCCAGGGGGCCGGTGAGAGGCTCACCATCAAACTCCATCATGGGTCCCACAGGCTGATCCATGAAGATTCCAGTGCTCTCATCCATTAACCAGGTTTTTCCAAAAAGATCGCCAGGGAAGAACTCCAGGTTGAAGCCAGCCCTGTCGCACCACTCATCAGGCAGCGGTTCATCCAGGTCGACCGTAACACTGATGCTTCCGTCATCTTCGGCCTTAATCTCTATCTGGTAAAAGAAGTTCAGGTCAGGATAAATCACGGGGTTGAATCCCTTCCGGTTTTTGGAGGAGTCAGGATACCAGAGTTCCTGGATAATACTCTGATTTTCCTCGTCAACTGTCCTTTTTCCCCATTTAGGTACCGGCGACCACTGTCCGGGTGAAGGCTCCAGGCGAAGGTCACCGTTGGCAGCCACCCTTACCCCATGTTGGATGATGGTAACACCCGACTGGTGCCCTTCGGGGTAGTAGTCACTGAAAAAAGTTACATCCAGGCCCTGCCTGTGAAAATATTCTTTTTCATTGAGTTTGAGGGCATCCTGCGCTGTAAGCAATGCAGATACGGATAGTAGCAGGGCAATGGTCAGTTTTTTCATTTTTTTCTTCAGAAGGTGAAAGGATAATAATTCTTGAAAATAGTTATAAAAAAGGGAAGATGTTAATTTTTTCCAGGCGGCTGAGGCGGGTTTCTTCATAGTTCAGAATCAGCTTTTTGTTCTCCCTTAATGCACCTCGAAAGAATAGTCCTGCTGAACCCGGATACCCTCACTGGTGATTCCGCGAATGGCAATGGTATAATTACCTTTAGAGTCGGGGGCAATCAGCTTAAAGCCGACATCCTCCTCTTTCTCAAATTGGATCTGGGACTTAAAAAGAAGAGTTGTTTTATACAAAGGTGTTCTCAGGTCATTTTCAGTATCATTTTTCAATGCCGGTATAAAGCCTTCCTGGAATCCCTGGATATATTCCCTCACGGCCGAACGAGGAAAAACAACCAGGGTCGCATCCCCTTTTTTTGACCGGATGTCAATAATCCCATCCATCACAAGTCCGCCCATGAAATATTTCCGGCTTTTCAGAGATATTGATTCAATCAGAGACGGGTCCAGGCCAAGTAGTTTTTCTGAGTCAAAGAAGGGTATACCATCAATGAAGTAGAAAGGATGGTCTCCAATAATCCGGTTTGTTTCAATATCCAGTATATGAACTTTGTATTTCCCTTCAAGCCGTGAAAGGAATATTCTTTTCCCAAGCTCTCTGAAGACCTCTTCCATAACCGGTAATTTGACATAATTCCTCATGAATATTTCATGATCTGATTCGCCGTAAAAAGGAAAATGCTGTATTTCTTCTATGGGAATAGGCACAGCTTTGTTGTGAGCAAAATCTAGATCATATGCAGCTGAAAGCTGCTGCTCCAGAAGCATCTGCCGGTATTGTCCCGCAAGCTCACTCTTGTTCAGAGAGTGCCATTCATTGTCGGGGATTCTGTCTAAGGATCGGTCCGGGATAATGGTGATGAGAAGGTTCTGGTCTTCACCGGGTACCTGAATGATCATGTCTTTCCTTCCATGCATTCCATTGAGATCAAAATGAAATCCTCCTGCACTGTCACTTCTCGCACTGTAAATTTGAGTGATTGAGTCAATAAAAGAGAGAAGCACAATGCTGTTAACCACAGGATCACCATTTCCGGGCCTGCTTATACTTCCGCTGAGTTGAATCCCCGCCATGTCAGGGATAAAATTGAGCTCTTCCCAGGCGGATATCCTTACCCGTTCATCAGGATTACCTTCAGAAATTAGGAAAGGGATGTGATACTGGCTTTCGGAACGGGCGATTGAAATTGACAGGGTGGTGTTTTGGGGATTCCCTGACTGAAAGGGGGATTCCAGGGTGAATTCAATGGAATCCCTTGAATTGTATGCTTCTTTCAATCCGCTGATCCGGACTGTGGCGTCCAGGTTCGACCCCCGTTTCCCGGGATGTTGAAGAGAATCATTTATTTCTGCTTCGATACTCTCAGCTGTGTATTTCTTATCCGGGTGGATGATCAGAACCGGGGTGTAATGAAAACTACCGGGGCCAAAATTCCTCATCCAGGTGGTATAGCTCCTGATGATGTGTTCACCACTGCTTACATCCCGGGGAATCCGGAAACAGCCAGATCCACATCCGTTTTTCAGCAATATTTTCTCCCTCGTGACAAGCTCACCCTGGTGGTTTACAAGCTCCACGTTTGCAAGGACAGAGATTTGGGAGGGAAGTCCTGATCCGGCCTCGGTGCAATAAAGAGCAAAATAAATCTCATCTCCAGCCAGGTAATAATTCCGGTCAACATGCAAACTTACCTCTTCCCTGAGCTCCTCTTGCGCGATGCAGGTCAGCGTACCCGGCAGGAGGGCCAGGGTCATGATGTAGGCTATATTTCGTATAATGAGCATCATTTTATCATTTCTCCTCAGGCCAGTATTCGGGTTTTTCCTTGCTGCCTGACAGGGTGCACCTGAAACACATTTCTGAATTGGAAAAGATGTAATGTTCTGCTTCAGCAAGGATATAGATCTCTGCCAGGGGGAAACCATGATTGGTGTAATAGTCAATTTCTACTGAATCGGTCGTGTCGTAAAAGCTACATGAGGAATAGCCGGAGGGTATGTCCAGGGATTTTGGGATTTCGGCACGGTCAATGAAGATTCTCTCCTGTTTAAGAGCTGAAGCCTGGAAGATTCCAAGAACCGGATTTTCTATATTTGAGGTATTGGATATGTTCCCTGTTACCATTGCTGGTGTTGGATCAAAGAGCGTTCCGGTATTCTGGGTAATATCCTGAAGGCTTTTCCAATAGGAGTAGGCTTCACGACTCAGAGAGTACTGCTTCACCAGGGTGCTGTATTTAATACCTAGCTTGTTGGTTTCCGTGGAGACAAAGTATAGGGGATAATCCTCAATGACATCATTGGTAAGATGCTCTGAAGTCCCAATGGAGACCACACCTGAACCCGCCGTTCTCCAGCAACGAGCCTCGTCAGGGTAGAAGGAAGATGTAATGGGGGTGATGATCTCCCACGTTTCTACCCATTCCCACCTGTAATACCTGGTTTGATTCGTATCGTCGTGAGTATTTACCTTGATCTCCATTCCATAAACCGACTGGTTGGGATCGCTGGTCGGACGCTCCTGCTTTTCGTAGGTAATACTGTCTATTTCCGGCACTTTGCTTAGGGTCACCCATTCGGACTCATAACTTTCCTGATCTTTTGTGCTTACAAAAAGTTTGTATGAGGTGCCGATCTTGCCTGTGAAAGAAAGATTGCTTTTATATATTCCGGCTTGTTCCTCAATGAATTCATAAATGCCATCATCTTCATCCATGATCATTACCACAGCCCTCTCCTCAGCAGCGGGAAAAGATTCATCAAAGGCAAAACTACGTGTGAGTTTCACCGTGTAGGGACCCTCCTGGTCGGTGATGAGGCCATCGATAACCAGGATGTTCTCATAGCGATCAATTTCTGGATAGAAAGGTTCCCGACAAGCAAAAGCTATTACAAGTATTAAAGAGTAGATATATAGATGTTTATGAATTTTCATCTCATTTAAAACTTAAAGTTGTAAGTGATCGTAAAAACGGGTTGTGAGAATATGGATAATTTATACCCATTCACGCTTCTATCCTTGCTTACAAAATATATGGAGTACACATTGTCCCTGCCAGTTACATTGTATACCGAAAAGGACCATGAACTGTGGGCCAGCTTCCTTGATTTCAGGTTTCCTTCGAGGTTTACTGATATGTCCCATCTGAAATAGTCCGGGATCCGGTATTCGTTCCGGTAGGTGTAGTGTAGCATGGTCATGTTCCGAATGTTGTACTTTGCCACAGGATAGGTAATGGGTCTTCCTGTGCTGTAGGTAACATTGGAGGAGATGCTGAACCTGCGTGAGAATTTATAATTTCCAACCAGGGTCACATCGTGAGGCTTATCATGATTGGCGGGAAACCACTCACCATTATTGATCCTCTCAACCGGGTATTCACTGTCAGCCCTGATCTGAATCCGGGAATAGGTATAACTGATCCAGCCATTGAGTTTTCCGGAGCTTCTCTTCACCATAAATTCTGCTCCGTAGGCCCTTCCATCTGCATTAACCAGATCCTGCTCGATGGCATCATTCAGAATCAGGTTTGCTCCTCCCTTATACTCAATGATGTCAATGATATTTTTATAGTAGAGTTCCACTGAAGTCTCAATATTCTGTTTCCTGAAATCCTTATAGAATCCCAGGGTGTACTGATCTCCTATTTGTGGTCGGATGTGGCTGTCGCTAAGCTTCCAGGTGTCTGTGGGTGATATGGCAGTGGTATTGGAAAGCATATTCAGATACTGTCGCATCCTGTTATAACTCAATTTTACAGAGCTGCTCCCTGATAATTTGTACCTGAGATTAATCCTGAATTCGGGTCCATGATAGCTCTGGACAAGCTCACCATTCTCATAGTAAGAAGTGTCCACAATGTTCACCGGATCAAGTGGAACATTTTCATAATATTCAGTAACGGTTTTCGGACCAAGGAAGGCATAATAGGAGTACCTGAGGCCCCCATATACAGATAGTCTGCTACTTATGTTATATTCATCACTGATGTATAGCGCCGATTCAATGGCATGTTCACTTTCAAGCTTAAGGGGCTCAACCTGGGATTGATTGCTATAGGGATTCAGGGATCCGGGATCCAATTCATATCGAATGCCATCAAGCCCGAACTGTACTTTATGATCCGGAGAAGCGAACCAGGTAAAGCCAGCTTTGATTTGCTTTTGATCGATCCCATAATCCATTTTAAATGCCTGGTTCTCCTGTACCTGGCTTGAGATATCATATTGATAGTTGCTGTAAATGCCTTTGAAGTGTGCAAATAGCTTTTGACTGAAAATATGTTTCCATCCGATCACCAAATTGGCATTTACATAGTGATAGCTGGTGTCAGAGTTGAGCCTGAACCTGTCATTGCTATAGTATGCGCTGATATCCAGGTTATTATTTGGATTGATGTCATATGTAATTATACCATTTAAATCGTAAAAGGCTGCTGAGCTGTTCCGAATGGATGGATCATTGATCCTATTGAGTATCCAGTCGGAGTAGGTTGTTCGGATGCCCGCAATGAAGGAAATTTTCTCTTTTACCAGGGGCCCTTCAAGAACCAGCCGTCCGGTTATAGGGCTGATACCTCCCTGGCCGGAAAACTTCTTGCGATTTCCATTCCTGGTGGAGATATCAAAAACCGAGGAAATTCTCCCCCCATAGTCGGCTGTAATCCCGCTTTTATATAATTTGAAATCTTTAACCACATCAGGATTAAAGGCTGAAAAGAAACCGAAAAGGTGGGAGGTATTAAAAACCGGCGCCCCGTTTAGAATGATCAGGTTCTGATCTGTGCTCCCTCCGCGGACATTAAAACCAGAGGCTCCTTCACCAACTGTTTGTACACCTGGGAGTAGCAGGGCAGCTTTCAACACATCTGCCTCACCCATGGCAGCAGGAACCTGCCTGATTGTACTCACATCGATTTTATTGAGCCCGATTTGCATTCCGGTGACGTTCTGATATTTGTCTGCAGTAATTACAACCCCTTTAAGCTGGTTAATTTTTTCTTCCATTTCGATGTTCAGGGTGCCGTCTCCATAAAGCATCACATTCCGGACTTCCTCATTTTTTCCCATGCTTCTGAAGGTGATCAGAAGACGCCCCCTGGAGAGGGTCAAGACATAGTAACCGTTCACATCTGTGGTTACTCCCACACCCTGGTCCTCATTGAATATCACCGCACCTATGATGGGTTCTCCGGTTTCCGATTCGCGGATGTAACCATTAATGGCTGCCATTGAGGCTGAGCCTGACTCGCCACTCGATCCGATCTGAATTATTCGGTTTCTGTCGGCCGCCTCACTATTGACTACTGCCATGCTGCTCTCCTCAAAAGTAATGAAGGTTTCAGTTTCCTTAATTGAGTCTGCAACTAAGAAACTTTGCATCAGGTCAGGATTAATGGACTGCTTCAATGACAGGAAAATGCAATATCCTTCCTGGTGGAAATACAGCCCGTGGGGGTTTAAGCTTTGTTCAAGGATGGAAGATAAAGTCTCCCCCGGAGCAGCCTGGACTATCCTGATGGAGTCGACCCAGGAGGTAAGGTAGAAAAAACGGAGGGGAAGATCTGCCTCCATCTCTTCAACAAAGCGAGGAAATAGTTGCTTCTCATGCATCCCGGAGATCACCTGATCCTGCCCAGCCGACAAGCGAAGAAAAAATAACAATCCTATTAACAAGCTCAGCTGCTTCATGGCTCAAGGCTATTGTAATAGTCCACAATACGCTTGATCTCAATCTCATTAACGGTTTTAACCAGGATTCGGTTTTCGCGTATGAAGCGCCTGATTTCTTTCTCATGATCCTCCAGAGCTTTGACAAGTCCTGACTTGCCATTTACTTTTCTGAAAACACCATTGTTAAGGATATACCACTCATTGAAAATGGAAAACTCACCCATTGACTTCGATGTAGGATCTGATAAACGCTTCTGCCATTTTACGAAGAAGGAAGCCTTTCCTTCAGAGAGAAGTTCATAGTATCCCTCCTTCATCTTGCGAAAGGTATGACCACCAATGATGAATTCCTCAATGAGTTTTATATTGAGAACAATGATGTAGCTTCCCGTGGTGTGAATATGATTATATAACAATTGATCCCGGTAAAGGTCATACCTCACAGCAAGACCCGAATACTGTCGGCCATCCACCAGGAGGTTACCATGGTACCAGGTTTCGGATTGGAAAAAGGGATGTCCGCGACTTCCCGGGAAGGTTTCTGAATACAGAAAACCATTGATGTAAGGCCTGTTGTTATTTGCAGCTTCTTCGTATAATTCCTGAAGTCTCAGGTAGGATTTTTCATAGGAGTCTCCCTTCTCCTCTGCCTGGGTAAAGGCGGAGACAGAAAACAAAAAGATGAAAGCATTATACAGTATGCTGGTCAGGGCTTTCATAATAACGCTGGTAAATTATTAAATTGCTTCTTGATAAGGGTTCAGCGGATTCAATTTGTTTCCTACTATTCTATGTATGGGGGTCTAATTTTATGAAGTAGTGATATACTTTTTCAGATCAGCGAGGAGTATCTTACTTAGTTCAGCTTCATTTCCCGGACTCGTTTCAACAAAGAGGAAGCCAAAAATGGAGTATTTTCCCACATCCATCTTCCTGATGAGCAAGGTATTTTCAAAATCAGCCGAGAGAAGTTCATAGTCGAAGTCATCGATTTTGGCCGGGGCGAGACCCGAGTTATTATTAAGGACAATGATGCTGAATAGTTGTTCCTCTTTTCCCTCGAAGACCTGTTCCCAGTCTGGCTTTAGGTTTCGAAGAAAGTATTCATAAGGGTTGTATCCTATGGCTACCCCCAGCAGGTCGGCAGTGGTGCACCATCCCCCAAATCGAAGCGGATTGATTTCAATGGGAATGATGCGACCTTTGGAATCCACTCTCACCTCCACATGTGCGGGAAAATTTCGTAATCCCGACTTCAGTCCGATGGAATGAAGCTTTTCTGCAAAGTTGCTTTTAAATTTAAGGACGATCTCCTTTGATGTTGAGTATACCCTGTCGCTTGTGTCGCTCCCTGATGAAAATTTATGATGCAGGATATTCAGAATCACCACTTCACCATCCTTATCGAAGTAACAATCGATGGCGTATTCCTCCCCCTGGATATACTCTTCAATGATAAATGAGGAGGTGTTTAATACTTCGGGTGGATAGATGGATTTTAAGTTTTCGTAATTCAGTTCTTTTTTGGCATGGTGCCAATCCGCCTGGTTCTTCACCACATGTACCCCAATGCTGAAGAATCCAACGGAAGGTTTAATCACAAAGGGGAAGGTCAACTCCCCCTCATCCAGGTATTGAATCTCCTCCAGCAGTACCGTTTTAAACTGGAAATCGGGGTAGGATTCTTTAATTAACTCCCTGAACCTGGCTTTGTCCTTAAAGAGCTGAGCCTGCTTTGAAAGCGTCGAATCACCCAGGTGCTGCGCTAGCCAACCCAGGGCATTTTCTGAATTTGAATAAAGGGCTGTATCAGCTTGCTCTTTCACGCGCTTTACAGCTTTCTCCTCTGAGATCCATGCCAGTGATTCATCCTTGAGAAGTTCTCTGGCTGACTTTGTGGACACAATCTCGTAATTGTTCTTCTTAATTGTGTTTAGCAGAAACTCCGAAACATAAGGGTAGTCAATCAGGATCATGATACAATTTAATTGGGTGAGTATTCGTAGGGCAGCCAATCGGCGATCCTGTCAAAGGACATGGTCCCGTACCACAGGATTCCCTCGGGCTCAAAAAAGCCATCCTCGGCGAAATAGCTACCCGGTCCCCTGAATGAAACTGTGGAAAGAAAGTGGTTGTAAGAAATCTCAAGGTCCCTGTGGTAGGTAAAATATTTCTTATCGCTTATGGAAACAACCATTTCTTCGTATTCCACAGGCTGTAAACTTTCTTTCTCATATACCTGAAAGCCCTCGCTTGAGAGCTCGTTTTTCCAGAGCG
>Ga0164313_10006799_pt1 | contig 10057 bp, 9 predicted proteins | sample GuaBasSedimGuay4_FD_113735 | JGI IMG/M metagenome (GOLD analysis project Ga0164313, IMG submission 113735) | Subseafloor sediment microbial communities from Guaymas Basin, Gulf of California, Mexico - Guay4, Core 4569-4, 0-3 cm | ecosystem: Environmental > Aquatic > Marine > Hydrothermal vents >...
CAACTTCATTTTATGTTGCACCAGTAGACGAAAACGGCGATTACAGAGATCCGAAAAATCTACGTGCGGACCTTACAATTATTCCTTTTACTACGGATCCATTAACCGCGGACAACGGGCTAATGAATGCAGATGTAATAGGACAAAGTCCGGTATGCGATATCCAATCTGGACGAGTGTACTTGCTAGGCGATGGTCATGCTCCAAACGGATATCCTGTTACTGAAGCAATTGACTTTCCTGAGGAAGCACTCATTGGAGACTTTGTACTTCGTATAGATTACTTGCCTAATAGACTTTTCCGTTATAACGGAAAGCATTGGGTTAAGGTAGAAGATGCAGTTCGCACAACATTGACCGCAGGACGTGATGAAACGTTGCTTGGCGGATTTGTTAATAATGAAAATGTTAGCAATGGTAAGGTGACCGATAACTGTAAAGGCACAACAGAAGAAAGACAAGTTCTTAGCGAGATTCTACGCCCGAAAGCCGACAACTAACGGCCGAACCACTTTCGTTTTCCGTTTATTAATTTCCATGTTGCACCTCTCGTGCTTTCTCCGATTCTTTTCTTTGCGTCCGAAGAATGTGTTTTACCGTAAAAATTATTACGGTCTCCAGTTCTTTGCTTTGCTGCCTTGCTCATTTTTCGCTTGGCTACTTTGCTCTGTTTCTGGCCATAAAAGGGATTATTCTCGCCTAAGTTAATTCGACGTAAATGTTCTTTTACTTCTTCGGACCTAGGAACTCCTTTCTTAGCATCGCTCATCTTTTTCCTAGTTTCAATTCCAAAATAATTAGGACCTTTGCCTCCGCCTATTAGATTATAATTTGAAGATTCATTAACAAAATCTTCAGTTACATATCGTCTTTCTAACTCATAAACATATTCCAGCGAATTTCCTACTACTAAAATCTCTCTTTTAAAATTATTTTTGCCGTACTTGTTGATCGCTGAATTCAGTGCTGTTCCCGATCCTAAATAGTCATCTAATATTGGCCAAGATGTTTCTAAATGGATTCCGATATAAATTTTGTTGTTTATTGTATTTGTTGTTTTATATAACGTAAATATTCCTATAGACATGATAGTATTTATAGATAAATAGTATTATGAAAAATAAAAATCAAATTGTACAGGGTAACGACTAATGGCAGATGGGAAAAATGCCTTCTTTTACGATTCTCAAATAAGGAGATTCATTATTCAATTCATTCGCTTAATGTCTGGATTCCAAGTACAATATTCAGATGAGATGCTGAAAGTTGTTCCTGTTATGTACGGCGATCCTAGCAGACAGGCGATGGCGATTGTAACTGGCAACAATGAAAACTTTTTAAATGCTGTCCCGGCCATGTCTGCGTATGTAACCGAGCTAGAATACGACAGAGAAAGAATGCAGGATCCATATTTTGTAGATACTAAGCATGTTCGAATGCGAGCTGAAAATGAAGCGACTGGGGAATTAACAACCGAGCAAGGTAACGCATTCACAATTAACAGACTTATGCCAGTTCCGTATCTTTTAAAGATGACGTTAGATATATGGACATCGAACACAACACAGAAATTACAGTTGCTTGAACAGATAGCACCATTGTTTAATCCGTCCTTTGAAATACAGAGCAGCGATAACTATTTTGATTGGACAAGCTTGACCATTGTAAAACTTATGGACACAACTTGGTCTAGTCGTACAGTTGGCATGGGCATGGACTCAATGCAAGATAGCGTAGACATTGCTAGCATGTCTTTTGAAATTCCGATATGGCTAAGTCCTCCAGCTAAGGTTAAAAAGCTAGGCGTGATACACAGAGTGGTAAACAGTATCTACGATGTTAACTTAGATGATGATCCCAACGAGGAAAATCAATTAGACGATAACTTGATACTAGGACAACGAGTAAGGGTAACGCCCAGCAATTATAGTATCTTATTGTTAGACGGTGTGATGACAATACACAGGGCGGCGGAAATAGTAATTCCAGACAATGACGATATCGAAGAAGAGCCGGAAGTAATACAAGAGGATCCTAAAATAACATGGGACGTGGTATTTACAAAACTTGGCGGGAACATTTGCCCGGGCATTTCTCGTATTACTTTATTATTGCAGGATGAATTAAACGAAGTAACTGGAACAATTATAGCTGACGAGGATGATCCTAATAGTTTATTCTTCACTGTTGATGTTGATACTATTCCACCAAACGATATGGATCCTGTGGACGCAGTAATAGATCCGCTATTGTCTGGGCCGGGCACAGGATTACCTGCTGCCACACTTGGGCAAAGGTACTTGCTTGTTAATGCGATCGGAGACGCTTCTAACACTGCGCCGAATTATGCTGACGCATGGGAAGGTACAGGTGGCGAACAATTAATTGCTAGCATAGACGACATTGTTGAATATGATGGCACAGAATGGCTTGTTGATTTTGATGCGAGTGAATCTCTAATTGAAGATACGCATTTCTTAACAAACGTAATAACAGGAATCCAATATGGATGGGTTGCTGGACAATGGATTAAATCGTATGAGGGGGAGTACAAGGCAGGATTCTGGTTTGTAACAGTATAAAGGTGATCAAATGGGTTGGGCAACACACCATATTAAATCGTTGCAAGAAAATAAAACTGTTTCATTTCGTCCGAGGGGAAACTCTATGTCGGGTAAAATTGAATCAGGTCAATTATGTACGGTCGCTCCGGTGGACACTAAAACGTTAAAGGTTGGCGACATTGTTCTTTGCAAAGTAAATGGAAATCAATATCTACATCTAATAGAAGGAATACAAGGTCCGCGGTTTCGAATTGGAAATAACAAAGGACACACAAATGGCTGGACTCGCGGACATTTAATATTTGGAAAATTAACAAAGGTGGAAAAATGAAAAAGGCTTCCGTTGTGGGAGCTGGATGTTTATTCCTTAGCTTATCCACAAAAAGATATTTATTTATTTTAAGAGATGGTGCCAAGCATAGTGGCACTTGGGGACTCCCTGGTGGAAAAATTGAACGAGGGGAATCGATTGTCGAAGGACTGAAACGCGAAGTAGATGAGGAGCTGGGCGATGTTCCAACGTTGCATAAAATTATTCCCATTGAAACTTTTGTCAGTGACGATTATTATTTCAACTACCACACATTTTTAATCACAGTAACAGACGAATTTATTCCAGACTTAAATAATGAACATAGAGGTTATGCTTGGGTGAACATTGCAGACCATCCCAAGCCATTGCATCCCGGTGTTTGGAATACTTTTAAATTTGAAGTGGTGTTAGAGAAGTTAAAGACACTCGAAGACACCCTATGACAGAGGTGTATATCTGCGGTGCCATTTTTGTGGCAGTACAGTCTTTTATCTTTGCGTATCCTTGGAAAAATACTGATTTATTGTTCGTTACAACGTCTTCTGTCTGTAAATTTCTAATACTACAGAAGCATGCCAATCTGCTGCAAAGGTAGATCCGTCTGTAGTCTTAGCACAAACTCTCACATAAAAGTTTGCTGGCAATTCTGTTGTCTCGTCTGATGTGATTGAGAAATAGGGACAATCGCCAAACGTTGGAATCCTGTTTACAAATCTATGTACGACTGTATCAACTGTAGACATTTTGTACGCGCCACTGGAATCAAATACTGGGGCCAGTCCATTAACCGTATCGTAATTCCAATCGCCATCGTTTGAAAATGTGCGTGGCATAAGGACAATCTTAGTTGCATCTGCGAAACCGTGTGTTCCTGTTCCTGGGCCACCGGGCGCATATGTAATAATATCATTCGTAACAACTAAATCTAAATTAACAGACTGTTGTAACGGTGTGCCCATAGCAATGATGCCGCCCGATATATAAGATTTTTCGGGAGCATTTGTAAATTTAATATATGCTTCGTGCAGCCATATACGACCGTTCGCTGGGTGGAACTTAACCATTACTTCTTTCATTGCATCTGCCATTTTGCAATCTAAATGAAGTAGCGGGCCGGCGCTTACTTCTCCACCGTCGAGTAAATCGCCATTGCCGTCAACTTCATCTCCTGCACCACACCATACAGCATAGGTTGTTCCATCATCTAATAATGGTTTGTAAGATGGATGTACTGCAAGTTTCTTCCCGTCAATATCTGAGAATGGCAGTAAGCTCGCTTCGATCAAATCTGCAGGAACGACATGCGCCGCTATAACTGCATCCAATGCTGTATCTTCCGCACCGGCTAATGCTGCGGCGAATTCAATATCCAAGCTTTGGCCGGTCGCCGTAACAGATAAGCACGATGGTACTATAGCGGGGTCGGAATTTATTTCGCCTTGTAGACTACCTATTTTGTATGCTCCGGGAGCAGTTTTATTTACGATTACGCTCATGTTATTGTTTGTTCCATTTGTATATTTATCTTCTTCATTTCCCAATTGTAAGTGCGGAAATATAACGAAGTTGGTATGTCTTGTCGACTAGCCAATGTAGCAATTTCTGTAACCAATTCAGCCTGCGCGTCTGTCATACTGTTTACGTCAAAGGCACCCTTAATACATTCATCTATTAATATTTGCCCTTTGTTGTTTTCTGGTTCTTTTGTAATGACCATTGCACCAACTTGGTCGGGGCGTAGTTGCTCTGAAAAATCTGGGCGAGCTTCTTTAATTCTTAGCCATACGCATTTAAAGTCGCGGCATACCTCTGGACGATCTTCGTATATGCTGCAACCGTTACATTCATATTTGCACATTACATTTTTGGTCTTAACATTGTTGTTCCAGATGTCTCCGTCTATTTCAAAACGTTCGCAACATGCCGTGCAATCTCCGCAAGCATTAAAGGACATTACTATCTCCTGTGCCATCAATTATTAATTCTCTGCATTTTACTGTTAATTCATTTGTGTTTGAATCGTTGTCGCCTTGGGCTATTTGTACTTTAATTACTGTGCCCGAGGCTACTCCTTCTGCTAAGTGAGTTAACGAGGTGCTGTTATATTTGTTTTTCTTAGCACTAGTTTGGTGGCGCGAAGTAACTTCGGAACCATCTACAAATAAAGTAAATTGATTTTCTTTGTCGTCATTTTCAGTTTCCCAATCGCAGGAGAATGTAATTACATAGGTACCAGCCTCGCCTAAATCATTTGTGGTTAGTGTCATGTCTGCTAAATCTACTAAGGTTCGGCTAGTAGTAACTACTTTGTTCATAGCAGTTGCCGACTGTCTGTCAACTGTTGAACTTCCGCTGCCGCCGCCTGTAATTGTAATATCAGCAACTCCGCTACCTGCGTCTGTTGCAGTTACATTATCGCCAATAATATTTATTGTGCTATGCGGACCGCCTGCAACATTTACACCTTCTTCTTGTACGGTAATGCTGGAGCCTGATCCAGCTGGACCTGTTGCGCCGTCTGCGCCGTCTGCGCCGTCTGCACCGGCCGGCGCTGCTAAGCCGATTGCAAACATGTTAAGATTATCAACCTTGCCGTTGTTTGTGTTTTCAGTATTAGCTAATTGCAATTTCACTGTATAGGTGCCGGCCGGCAACGATGCCGATCGATATTGTATATGGTTGTCGCGAATGTTTGCTGTCTCTAACCGCATATTTACAGGATCGCCATTGACTCCATTAATTACTAATCGAGCATCCCATACAGTAGTGTCAGATGGCGATAATCCGTTAAATGTTGCCATTGCCCAGATCGGTCCCGTTTCGGCAGTTTCTATATCAAACGTGGCTCCTATAACATCTACAAATGTATTAGCGGCGCTGATCGTAACTGCGATCGGTCCCGCAAGGCTGAGATACTCGTTGTCCATTATGCCCGCGCCGCCAGCGCCGAGGGCGATCGCGCCTTCGGCTGCTGTAAGACTTGCCGCTGCGTCAAGTTCAGTTAAGTTCGCATCAAGTACAGCAATATCGCCTGCTACAATATATGCCTCTAAATCCAAAGAGTCATAAATTTCACCTAAACCTATAATTGTTATGTCGCGGTCGCCGCTTGCTCTCAATCGTATTCCTAAATCATCAATATCAATTGGAGATGCTGTTTTATTTCTTATTATATATGCCATGTTATGCTCTCCACCTTACAAATAATGCCGAGTTTATGTCTACTATTTCGGACGAGGCGCCGGTAATACATCGTAGATTAAGAATATCGCCCTGACTAAAGTTTATATTTAAATCTTCTTGTACGTCTTGTTCGGCACCAGACGGCGCTCCTGTTATTACTCCGATATTAGCTGTGCTTAACACACCGTTGATATATAAATCTACGCCGGAGTTATCTCCTCCGTTGTTTGTTGTTAATGTTGCACATCTTACCACTGTACCATCTAACGGCATTAGCCAACCATTGTCTGCACTATTTGCATCGCCTATTTTAAGCCAGTCGCCTGCGTCTACTTTCTTTCTGCCCCACAATTCAGATAATTCTGCAACCGACAAAACCTTGCTGCTTCGTGTTGTATCAACAAATGTTATAACAAGCTGACTGTTAATAGTTGACAGCGAAACTGGGTGCGATCCCCCGCTTGCAGTTATTGTTATTGTGTCTCCGACAATAGCAGTAGATATTCCCGCGCCGCCAGCAATTGTTAAAGTGTCTGTAATTGTGTTAGCTACTGCGGAGCCAGAGTCCGATGTAATAGTTTCCCATAAATTCTGATCAGGGTCACCTCCTCCACCGGCCGGATCTGCTTTCCATCCTTTAGCGCCTGCGCCATCTGTGCCGTAAACTTGGTTATTGCCTGGTGAGGCTTCGTCGTTAACTAACTGCAGGATATCTGTATCTATTTCAATTGAATTTTGTACGTTGACTGATAATGTTCTGTCAGCGGATAGATCGCCGCCACCTGCAAGTCCATCGCCGGATATTATATCTCTAGCATTTGGTGGGACGTCGAGATTTGTGCGAGCGTCTGCCGCATTGTCAGCGCCGGTTCCGCCATGTGCAAGGCCGACTTCTTCGCCGATCTCAAATTCGCCTAAGGCTGTTGTATCGCCTAAGGTTCTAATTACTTTTAGTGGGATTTGGTCTGCCATTATTATACCAGTGCAATGTTATCCTGAGTTGTATCCTGATTAAAGAACGGTATCTCGCTCCCTCCTGTCAGGGCAATGTTATCCTGAGTTGTATCCTGATTAAAGAACGGTATCTCGCCGAGAACAGATCCAGGTATTGTAACTGTTGCCGTTCCGCTGCCACCATCGGTCGCATCAACGCCATCGCCAACAAAATTTATTAAAGAAAATGGTCCGTTTGGGACTGCTGTGCCTTCGTCACTAACACCAACACCGCTGCCACCGCCGGCAATTGTTACTGTTATTTCGTCCGCTACTGGTTCCGTAGCTACTACGCCGGCTCCGACAAAATTTAATTTGGTTACTGCAGGTGTTAATGAAATTCCTTCGTCCTGCACTTCAATTTCAGCTTCGTTGCCTGGAGCAACATGGAGAGCTGTATATGATTGCGGAGTGTTTATGGTTTGACAGGCAGCAATGCCATCTACGATACTTAAATTAGTAATGCCATCTGATGGATCTTTGACTACGATGTCGCCGTTAGAAATTGCGGTATGTAGTTCTTCGCCTGGCTGTGATGACCAAGCTATATCTTGAGGTATAGCTTGGGTAGATAAATCTGATTGGCCGCCTGTACCAATTGTGATACCAAATTCGTCAAGTGCAAACGGAGCTCCAGAAGTATTTTCAATTATAAAAGACATACAACTATTTATCTAATATAAACTGCTAATATATTAAGGGCAGTATTTATATTATACCACTCTCCATTTAACGTAAAGAGTAATTGTAGTATCTTTCATATCGCCACCGCCCAATGTGTTGTCAGCTCGTATACGAAGTTTGTCACCGGCATTAAAGTTTAAGTTAATAGCTGGATCGGAGTCGCTGGCGTCACTGCCGCCTGCTAAGGATACTACAGCACCAGAGTCAACTGCGTCAATATAAAGATCTAAGTCCCATGTATTGCCGCCGCCAGTATCTTTTGTGTGCGCTGCCGCGCCAACTACCGTTCCTGCTAATGGCATAATGTAACCAGATGTTGCGTGACCAGCTTTGCCAATCTTAAACCAATCATTGTCTTTAACTTTGTTGTCAGAGAATTCATAATTAGTAGTTTCAACAGATAACACTTTGTTAGAACGAGTTGCGTCAACAAATGCTAATCCTGTTTGGTCTTCGCCTGGGGTAGTAACAGCGGTAAAAGTACCAAACGCTAATCCGCCAATGCCTAATATAGTTGCTGTACCATCTGCAACTTGTTGGCCTGTCATCGATGTGTTCTTACCAGATGAGCCTTCGTCTGCATTGTGTACTAAGAAATCATCGCCTGCTGCCATTTCGCCTGCGCTGACTGTTGTTCCTTCAATGTCTAAGCCAATAACTGTGCCAGATGTAACTATAATACCAACTTCGTCTTCGTCTGTAGAAGCCGTAACGCCTGTAATCAAACCTAAGTCTGTAACAACATCACCTAAGGTATATTTCAGTGCTACTGTACCTGCAGTGTCTGCAGAATCATTTACAATAATGAAATCGCCTGTTGTTAATGTTGCAGCACCAGTGGTTAAGTCCATTGGAGTTAGATCAAAAGCGACTTGGTCTGTGCCTGGTTGTGAAGCAGTTGTTGTAATACCGCCGTTAGTGCCGCCAATTAAGTTAATTGAATCGTCGCCGGATGCTGTTGCTGAACCACTATCACCGCTTATTGTTGCATAAGCATTTACAACACCATTAACTGTTAAGTTAAGGTCATCGATCATGTCAGTAAATGTGTATTTCTGCGCTAAGGTTGTTGAAGAGTCTGCACTGTCACTAACCATAATGAAGTCGCCGACTGCTAATGTTGCAGAGCCGGTTGTTAAGTCAATTGGAGTAATTCCAATTGTAACGTTTTCCGGCGTGTCGGATGCTACTGTTGTGATACCACCAGTTGTTGCACCAATTATATTTAATGTGTCGGACGCTGAATCTGCTACTGCAGAACCACTATCGCCGGAAACAGTTGTGAACGCTGCGGTTGCTAATCCTAAGTCGGAAATTACGTTGGTCCAAGTGCGCGATTCTGCTGTGTCGCTGTTGTCTACGTCAAAGAATATAACAGAGTCGCCTGCTGCTGTTGCGACAGTGCCGTCTAATTCTGATGTCTTAGATAAGGTATAAGTTACTGTATCGGATGCGGCAGTTAAATCAATTGAAATACCACGGCCACCTGTTATAGTAACTGTGTCTGTTGCAGAGTCTGCAACAATGCTAGCATCGCCAGTTGCGTTACCTGCACCTGTCCATGTTTTGAACGAGTCTGCAGAACTTACCGCGCCAGCTAATTCGCCAACTGTGTAATATTCGTTCGCGCCAGCTGTATCGTTCCATACTGCAACTCTGTCATCTGTATCAACTGCGTCAGAACGCGATGGTAGATTTTGTATATCTAAACCGATTGTTGGATTGCCGTTTACACCATTGCCGTCTGAGATAGCAAGGCCATCTAATACGCCAGCGCCATCAACTGCAATAGTACGAACAACATACGTGTCGTCTGCTGTTTTAACAAGATGGCCTGTGCCAAGTCCTGCGGAAGTAACAACATCTAAGTCAGATATAAAATCTGAAACGGTTGTATTTTTAGAAACACCATCTGTTACATCATTGAATGCAATCTCATCGGCAGTAACAATTGTAGCAGCGGACATATTGTCAATGTCCATGCTAATTGTATTACCAGAAATATCAATACCAACACCAGCTACAAATGTACCTTGTCCTGAGAACTGACTAAAGACTAAATCGTCTGTGCCGATCACCGCTACGCCTTGTGGTTCTGTAAGTACCCAACCAGTAGATGAACAAGTTGCGCCATCTTCAACAAAGATAAACATGCCGCCCGATACTTCGTTACTCGGGCTGTTGTCTGCGTCTGTTGTACGTGTTAAGATAAATGGTGTGCCGGTTGCATGACCATCTATATCAGTTGTAATTGTAAATCCCGTGTCTACGTCAGTAGCTGCGGTTCGTACCGCGACTGCATCATCAACAATATAAAAAG
>Ga0164313_10006801_pt1 | contig 10056 bp, 9 predicted proteins | sample GuaBasSedimGuay4_FD_113735 | JGI IMG/M metagenome (GOLD analysis project Ga0164313, IMG submission 113735) | Subseafloor sediment microbial communities from Guaymas Basin, Gulf of California, Mexico - Guay4, Core 4569-4, 0-3 cm | ecosystem: Environmental > Aquatic > Marine > Hydrothermal vents >...
AATCAACAACTTATGTTGGGGTTCGTGCCTCACCCCAACCTACATTAATGTAAAGCGAATTTGATCGGTGCCTAAATTTAATTGAAAAAAAACCCCACTCAAGGTGGGGCAAAAAGGGATTAAGTGAAGTGTTCATAAAACATCAGCTCTATGCGCACTATAACTGAGACCGCACTGATTTCTATTAGTTCAATTTTATTTATTTTGTTCACATTTTAATATTTCAATATGGCTGCGAAGCCTGTCGATTTCCTGTTTTAAATCCAGCGCCATAGCAGCACCGGCAAGATTAATACCCAGATCCTGTTGTAGATGTTTAACAGCCAGGGCCTGTTTCAGACAAGTGGCTGGAAAATGATAATGAAGATTATCCTGCGTTAATGGCTCAATAATGCCTTCATCAACCAGTTCCAGAACCCACTCTGCATGAACATTACAGGCACGGCTTAGTTCTACCAGGGTTAATGACAGATGATCGTCAAAAATAACAGCTTCAATTATTTGTGTAGTCATGATTATACCCCTAATTTTTCACGTGGATTAAAGGCGAGTTCCTGTTCCATTTTTTGATAAAACTCCCTGGCCTGTTCAGTTTTTGCGGGAGGTAAGGCGATTCTCAATACCACATACAAATCACCGGGAACTTTACCCGGGATCCCCCGACCTTTTAAGCGCAGCTTTCGCCCTGATGTTGACTCAGAAGGTATGCTTAAGTCAATATTACCTGCCGGTGTCGGCACCTTGATCTTTGCCCCCAGCATTGCCTCCCATGGTGCGACAGGAAGTTCCAGATAAACATCACTACCTTCAACTTTATAGAGTGAATGTGAGTTAAACTCAATTTCCAGATAGAGATCACCGGGTTTTTCATTGTGTATGCCGGGAGAACCCTGACCGGCCAGACGAATTTTTTGTCCCTGACGAACCCCTTTGGGAATACGCACTTTAAGTGTTCGATTTTTAGTTGTCACATGGCCCTGAGAATCAACTTCTGGTACCCGCAGTGTAATAGCGCGACTGACGCCCAGATAACTATCTTCCAGATCAATCAAAACCTTAGCATGATGATCCTGTGCGCCTCGCGGGTTATTAAAGTCAGCCCCTCGTTGCTGGCGAAACTCAGGTTCATATTGCTGACCAAATAGATTCTCAAAAAAATCACTATATTGTGATGCATTTTCACTGGTAAAGCCGCCACCACTAAATTCAAAACCGGCATCCCAATCCGGAGGAGGAGTGAAACTCTGACCTGCCTGATAATTTGCCCCTAATTGATCATAAGCTGCACGTTTTTCAGGATCTTTTAACACTTCATAGGCTTCACCCATTTCTTTAAACCTGGCTTCAGCATCTGCTTCACTACTCACATCGGGATGATACTTTCTGGCCAGCTTACGATAAGCACGCTTAATTTCTTTTTGTGTCGCATCTTTTGAAACGTCAAGAAGCTTATAATAATCTTTATATTCCATAATCGATTCCAATCATTAATAAGGTAATAACAGTAAAATAATTATTTTAAATCAACTTCACCTGTTTCCCTGAAGGATATACCAAACAAGCCGCTGCTGGTATAAACCGTACCGCTTAATTCATAATTGAACGGCTTGGATTTAAGCTCCTTAAAACCATTTACCTGTCGAATTAAGCCAAAAATAGTACTTGTAACAGTTACATCAACCACCGTTTCTGATAAGGCTTCAAGCTTGAATTGCTGATTACTGACTCCGGATGCAAAGTCCTTATTGTTCAATTCAATGTCAAAACTAATACCATCAATACTATAGGTCTCTTTGCTGCGATTCATAATACGTAAGCTGACCTGATAGCGTTGCTCCATCAATGTCGATTCCAGCATCTTCATACTGGAGATATTGACTTTGAATTGCTCCGGTTTGGTATTAAGCCCGGCACAACTGGTGAGCAGGACAATGAGAAAAAAGGAAATGATGATTTTTTGCATAAAATTACCTTTAAGCAATAGTGAAGTCTTTAACTGATGAAAAAGTCCTTAACTGATGAAAAAGTCCTTTACCGATAATAAGGGACTTGGTACTTTAATTTGTGCCAAGTCCCTAAAGTTAAGTATAGGACATTATAAAACGTAAATAATTATTATTTCTGATACAATTACATGCTAGTATCTCAACACATTAATTTTGACATATTCAGTTGCACTAAAGGCTACTTGTTTCAAAACGTAGGTTGGGGTGAGTGAAACGAACCCCAACTGTAATAGTCAAGGTTCGATTGTTGGACTTCGTTTCACTCACTCCAACCTACTTTCAATGTTCAAGTACTAAAAATAATCGATGATAATGACCAACAAAATAGAAATGATGAATGACATAACAGCCAAATTATCCGAAATGTTTACCGGGCTTAGAAAATATATTAAAGCACCAAACTATCTGATTGCCGGTCTTATTATTCTTTTTCTCACCATAGTGTTATTTCCTATACTAAAATTTCTGGCCATTACTCTAGCAGCCATATTTATTTTTGTCGGCTTTAATCCGGAACATGATCTGAGCCAGCAGGTCATTGAATTTATCAATAAATTCAAGTAGTTCATCTTTTATTATAATAGCTTTGCCTGCAAAGGCATTTTAGAAAACGATATTCCAGACCAGCCCTGCTTTATAAAATTTCGTATATTCTGATGATCCGTCCCCTCAGGATTTTTCAGGACATCATTCCGATAATAAGCCCCAAAACAAGCTAAAGTCTGCTCTTGTGACATATTTTGTAGTTGCGCAAAAGCAAATAGCTTGCAGGAACCAGAATTTTGTCCGGCTTCATTGACTAAATCAGCATTTTTGAATTCCGTTTCAGTGAAATCATAGAGACTCTCAATGACAGCCATCGTATCTGTAAATTCAACAGTTTCTGGGATATTATTTATTTTTTGTAAAAAATCATTTAAATCCATATTGAAATTAACCTTTTTTAGCTAATAGACTTCCGTTTTACTGTGTAGAGCAAGGCATTATATGCCAACATATGCTGCTGCTTGATGCTATAGTGATTTTGCTTAATATTTAACCAAATATCCTGCCAGCCATCGAGTTTATTTTTTTTCAGACTATTGTCCAGATAAGCCGCTTGATCATGCTGTTTATAATAATCATCAGGATAACTTTTAGCCATCAGTTCAGGTGATAGTGTCGGAATTAATACATGACTTGATTTTGGGGTGGTACATGCAATTTTAAGCCCTGCAGGATCATAGTCAGCAAAGATAGTAATCATTGTTTCCGGTAATAACTGATCAATTAAATGATGTATGGCTTTAGCTTGTACATCATGTCCACGGTAAAAGGTTAATGTCGCTTTAAGCGCTTGGGGAAGATTAAATTGATGCCATAAATCATAGCAATCCTGATTTTCAATAATAATAATTTCCCTGATAGTAGAAAAATCCAGTTGCTCCAGTGAAATTCTTAAACTACAACCTGAGGGTAATTTTTTAACACCAATGCATGGAATGTCACCCTGCGCGGTTTTAATCAGCAAATAATTATCATTGGGATTTTCTGTCGCCAGTTTATCATCAGTGGAATAATAAGCGACACCGGTACGTGTGCCCTCAGGTAAGCCGGTTCGGGGATCAAAGCCCCATTCCTTTATTGCTGATTGTCTTAATGTTTCCCTGTCCAGTAAGGAAAAAATAAGTTTTTTATTATCAATAAAACCTATTTCAAAGTGCTCATAAATTGCCTGCCAGAGAGTAGAAAATTTCACCTGAGTTTTTCGTTGTTTTAATAATTTAACCACTTCCTGTTTATGGCTTCGTCCTAAGCCAGCCATAAATTAATATCCTCTATGTAGTAGTTACCACTATATAAACTATGCACATACCCCTGATACTCCAGCTCAAAGAATTGTTTCTGTTCTTCAGGCAAACCTTCATAGCCGGCAATAATCTGGTATAGCCATTCCTCTTTATCCCACTTAAAGTTATTTTGTTGATAATATTCAAGTGCTGAAAGTCGTTTGCCGGTATCAATAATAGAGCAGAAGTAATCATCAACAGAATTTTTTACCGGGTTTTCAGCTAAGTGATAATTTTCTGTTTCTGTCAGTGTTAAATCAGGAGCCTCTAATAAGTTTAATTTTTTCTGTTGAACAATTACACTGGTTTTTAAACGCCCGACAATATTGAGGTAGTCCAGTTCATGCTGCTGATTATTTATATCAATTGCAGCAGAAGTTAAAATTGCAGCAGAATAATTAAATAAGATGGGGGTTTGCTTGAATTGTATGGGATCCGTACACTGAAAATCCGGATGCTGATCCATATAAAGCAGCCAGCCTTTCAGTAATCGGGTTCGCCCTCTTATCTCCCGGAAACGTCCCAGCAGTTCCAATAATCGGGACTGCACAATACGTAATTCCTGAGCACATTCACTTTGCGTTTTTTGCAAAGTCATGACCAGCATTCTGCGCAATTCACGGATATCACCGGCAACATCCGTCAACTGGGAAAAATCCATTAACTGCAGACCATTTAATAAATCAGTCACCTGAGATTGTGCCAGTTCATTTTCTCTTATTTTGGCATTGATGGTTTTGACATAACCAAACTCATTATTGATTCGGCTCCAGAGGACTCGAATATTATGTCTGAGATCTTCATTAAAGGCATAAACATGTTCACTGAGATCACTGAGATAAGCTTCAGCCGCAGCATAATCCATATTATGTCGCGCCTCTTTATAATGGGCACTGAGTGTACTAAAGGCCGCCAGAACAGAACTGACATTAGCATCAATCTGGCGATTATGTTCATCACGAAGCACCTCTTCCAGCAAGCTGCGAACTTTACTGCGTAAGCGCAAATCAGCCTCAGGCTCAGGGCGGTAAAGAATACGATGTTTAATTAATTTACTTAACACAGCAGGATCAGCTTCATGATCCGCTATGGTTCCTGAAAGATAGGCATCCATAATCACATCAGAATGTCGTGCCATTTGCTTTAAAAAACGCACCCCGGCCTGATGCAGATTATTGCTGCTCACAGGAGGTTGCCCTGTACAACAGAGTCCTGTGCTTTTTCTTCCAGGTTAAGGTCTTCTGTTTCATCAATAAAATGGATCACTTCATAGAGGTAATCTAACTTCCCGGTGGCGATATAAATCTGTTTTTCGCTATTAGGCCGAGTCAGATAGCCCTGTTCACACAAACGCTTAAAAACCTGCTTAAGCTGGCTGTCAACGGTGCTGCTGGTGGAACCAAAAAAACGGTAATGACTGATCCTTGCCAGCTGCTCTTTAAAGGCCGGAGTATCTTCAATCGTAGTTTGCAATTCATTTAAGCGTACCGGTGAACCTTCAATAAGCGGAGCATCCTGTGAACCGGCTTCCTGAACTAAAACCAGCCATTCAATCAGTGGTGTCAAGGCATTATAAATATCTCTGAACTGGATACTTAAGTGACGTTTTTCAACATCACCTAGCTGGATATAACCACAGAAAAAAACGTCACTTTCACTGCCAGTACCCACCGCACATACAGTCCGATTCAGTGTACTCAGATAATCTTCAATACGCTCCCGATTGGCAGGGCTTTTTAAATGCCGCCAGCCCTCTTCATTAGTCGTTCGACAAATAAAATCACCTTTGAGCAAAGATTCTATGATCAGACCTGTATTTGATAACATTTATTGAACCTCCCGATCAGCTTGTCGTTGTTTTATCTTTTCTGCAATAATATTTAATCTTGGTTTAATTGTTTGTAATTCTTTGCTTTGTTTGTTGATAATATAACGATGACTAAATAAGTTAAGCACTGCCGAGTCAGGATTGGGAAAGGCACCCAGAATCTGAATATCATTATTTTTACAGGCATCAAATATTTTTTTAATATTATCATGATGCAACGTGCCCAGCTCATCAATTGGCCAGTGAATAGTGACGTTAGCCTTGTTTCTTAACAAGCGCGTGAATGCCAGTAAGAATTTACACAGGATCATGTAGGCCATACCATGACTGGAGGATTCATTCAACTGACGATCAGTACGAATAATTAGATCACTATTTCCTTCACGTAAGTGCAGTTCAATTTCCAGCAAACTACTGACACCACCGGTAAACGCTGAACGGCCGATGATATCAATAGCCCGACGAATACTATTGATATAGTCTTCATTCGGCATACGATTAAAACCCTCGTCCTGCCACTCATCAAAAGCAGTTATAAACGCTTTGAGCTCGGGCCAGAAATCAAGTTCCGTAATTCTGGATCTGATCCGAACAGCCGAGTTGGACACGCCATCAAGTGAAAAATCCTCATCCACCTCTTTAGTAATACGATTACTTTGTGAAGTAATTTTACGATCAATATTTTCCAGAACATCATAAAAGCCATTGAGTTCTATTCCAAAATTACGCCCCTGCTCCCGTAAGGCATGAATGCTTTGCGGCACCATTTTATTAAGTATAATTGATAAGGGCTCAACCAGTTTACGATGATTCAGCTGACGGATCCCCTGTTCATTAAACAAGGTGAATTCTTCCCGACTACGCTCCCATGTTTCTGCCAGGCTTGAGCCTGATTGATTGGCAATCAGGGCATCAAAGTGTTCGATGTATTGTCTCAGGGCATCAAGTAATTTTTCGCGTTCCAGCAATAAGTCTTCACCTTTACGTAAGCGCTCAGAGATTTCTCCTATTGCCTGATCACCCTCACCGGTCAGCCTGAGAGGCTTGATTTTATTTATTAATGAATTAACTCTTTGCAGAAAATTTTCAGCCTGAGTTAAATTATTTTGTGTCTGCTTTATAACCTGTCGAGTCGTCTCTCGTTGTTTCTTATAGTATTGTTCCAGTTGACTAAACTGTCGTTCTAATTTTTCAAACCGAGTCCTGTCTTTCGTCAATTGCTGTTGCTGCTGAGGTTTCCTGTCCAGCCAGAGATGCTGATACCAATAGTCATAATCCCTGACGTCGTCTCGTGATTGCTCTGTGCTGGTAATTTTTGTCTGTAATTCCTCTTGCTGACTCTCCAGAATAGTTAACTGCTGCTGATCAATACCTCTTTCTTTTCGTTGTTGCCGATACCATTTTTCACAATTTTTTTGATCTTTTTTTGCCTGCCCGCGACGGGTGATTATTTTTTCTTTATTATTAGCAATCTTTTCGTCTATCGTTTGAATGACTTCCTGCCAGTGCGCTGTCATTTCAATACGTTCTTCTGCTGAGTCCTGTTGCAATTTATCCTTATGACTTTCAAACTCTGCAATGATGGCATCTAATTGTTTTTTAATAAGGCTTACTTTTTTTCTTAACTCATCTTTTCTATCTCTGAGTACAGCATCCAGTTCTCTTTTCTGAGTGTTTTTTTCTTCCAGAAGATAGCTGTAATTATTCTTTTGTTTTTTATACTCTGCACTTATCAGAGTGACTTCTTTTTTTAATTCATCAAATGATGCATAGACATTATTCAGATTTTGCTTAGCTTCCGTTTGAAAATTTATAGCTTCATGTTCTTTTTCTTCTGCCTGATTGAGTTGTTGCTCATATTGCTTTTCTGCCAGAGCACATTCAGGTAACTCAATACTAGCTAAATCAATGCTGAGACCATACAATGTATACTCATTATTAGCTGAATTTTTGTTAGTATCTTTGTTAACAAAATCGGGTTTTAAATCAGTTCGCTGCAACAGCTCAGGATAAATCACTTTACCAAGCGTCATTTCCCAGCCCGGATACTCTTTGCGCAACGCTCCTAATAATGAATTTTTTTTAGGATTTAAAAATTGATTGAGCTGCTCAGTTGCCTGCTGACACTGGAGCAGTAATTGAGTTGATTTTGATAATTGCTGATCTGCCCTATCGACATCTTTTTGCTGATGGTACTGACGTTCTTTAAGTTCATCCAGCTTTTGTCGGGCCATCTCTATTTCTTCATTAGACTGAGTGACTCGATTTTCAAAAATTTCCAGTTGAAGTTGTTCTTCACTGCTATAGTGAACACTGTCAATATGAACCTGCAGCTCTTTTTGCTTCAGTTGAATATCTGATTTTTGCTGACTGAATGAATCACTTAATTGCTGCTGACGCTGAAAAAGTTGTTTATCAAACTTTCCAATGGTTTCATTTTTCTGATTTATCTTGTCATTCTTATCAACAATTAATTGATCTTTATCCTGATCTAATATTTGTAATGACTGATTCAACTGATGACTAATGCTATTGAGGCGTTTTTGATAATCTGCCTCCAGATCCTGATGTTCGGCTAACATGAGACGCTGTTGATCATTAAGACTATCCAGCTCATCTTTCCAGGCAGGTAGTTGTTCCAGTTGCTGCTTCATTTGATCAATATTTTTATCTAAATAACGATTATATTGCTCTTCTATCTGATCCAGCTCTTTTTCTATACTACAAATATCGGCCTTAGTAGCTGACAGTTCATTGTTGAGTTCATCACGCTGATTATCCCAGTTATTATCCAGTGACTGTGCTTTTTCTTTTAATTCTAATAATGCCTCTTTATTCTCTTCCTGTTGTTGCCATTGTATTGAATGATCACGCTGATAGCCTGCTTCTAAACCAATGAGCTGTGTTTCACAGGAAAGTAATTGCTGATGTTCAAACTCCAGTTTATCAAAGTCCGGTCTCATTGCCTCAAAACCCTGAACCAGCTTGCTTTCACTGATCCAGTTGTCTACTTTTTTAGGCTCAAGATTATACGTTGGAGTTGTCACACCATCTTCTTCCAAAATAGCGGCAATCATTGCTTTGATTGTCTCCATTTTGCCTTCTTTTGAATGCACAGCACGTGTTAGTTTTTCAATATGGCGTAATGTTTGTCCTGTGTCACACAATGAAAATTGCCTTACAAAGAGACGCAAATCATTTTTATTTTTGCCCGTATTAATCAAACTGCGATCATTTTGAATAATGGCTCTGAATTCTCTGGTATTTAACAAACGAGTATGAACCACATCCGTTTGCTTTAATGCCCGCCGAAGTTCGGCCATGGTCATACATTTTAATTGTTTATGCGCATTATTTTCTGCCTGCTTATTTTTTTCCGCTGACCTATTGTTAATATAATCTTCCAGCTCAAAGCCTTGATGAATAAAGCGATAGTTTACCCCTTTACCTTCTACTGCCGGAGCCAGCACAGCCTGACAAAGCTGTTGTTCATTATTCTCATATTCATAAATAATAAAACTGGCCTGAGTGGGCAAATACCAACGCTCAAAACTATCCCGGGTGGCAGGTACAACGCGGCTGGGATATTCACCATAAAAAACCGGTAATAAACGCTGTAAAGTGGTTTTACCGGAAGCATTGGTGCCACAAATATTGGTGTGTCCATCCAGATTGAGTTCTACCACACCAGGCAGGTGAGAGTTAATCAGGATAATTCGTTTCAGACTGGGCATGATAGTGACTATTTCAGGGGTTTAAAAAATTAATAATAATGTTTGGAAAAAACAGCGGATAGAAAAAATCGCTCTCTACAAGAAATAAATTGTAGCAGACCCAATAAATTTAGGCGAATGAATTCACCCCTGCACAGTGCTGAAGCATGAAATACTAACAATCACTTAACTCAAAAGCTGATTTTTAACTTGTCTAGTTCTGCTAATAGTGACTTTGACATAACATCCATATTTTTTCGTAAAATTTCATTAAGCCCCTGTTCAAAATCAATTTGTATTGCCTGTATTGCAAAGAAATACAGATCCTGTTTGAACCCCAGTGTTTCCGCCAGTGCTAAGGCATCAGAAAAGCCAAATCCATGTGTCGATATGACATTATGGTGCTGCTCCAATGAACATTCCGATTGTTTGAACCAGCGATAAGCACCGCCTTCCAGGCCCATATCCGCACAATCCACAACAACAATCGGAGTGCATATTTCTAATAGCTCTGCAACCACTGACAAAGCATCTTTACTTTCCCATATCTGTACATCAACATTATCAGGCAACTGATCTTTGATTTTTTCAACAAGAGCAAGCCCTATCCCATCATCACCCATAGTTCGATTACCGATTGCAATCAATGTGATGTCACTCTTTGACAACGTCTTAGACAA
>Ga0164313_10006803_pt1 | contig 10054 bp, 4 predicted proteins | sample GuaBasSedimGuay4_FD_113735 | JGI IMG/M metagenome (GOLD analysis project Ga0164313, IMG submission 113735) | Subseafloor sediment microbial communities from Guaymas Basin, Gulf of California, Mexico - Guay4, Core 4569-4, 0-3 cm | ecosystem: Environmental > Aquatic > Marine > Hydrothermal vents >...
ATGACAGAACGAATGACGCCTGAGTCCATCCGCGCCACCGCAGAGGCATTCCGTGAGCGCTACAGACCAGGACGTGTCCGTGGTCTCCTCGTTGCCGGCTCGGGTCTCAGTCTCGAGGTGCCGGGTTGGGAGGCTGCCGAGGTCATCGAGCTCGCCGAGGTCTTCGATTTCCCCATGCACGAACTCATGGGTCACAGCCAGACTCTGACCCTCTGGCGACGGGACGACGAGTCGTTGATGGTGATGAACGGTCGCTTCCACCTCTACCAGGGCTATGAGCCCGAAGAGGTTGTGGCGCCGGTGCGGCTCGCCGGTCTGCTCGGCGCAGAAATCCTCATCGCCACCAACGCCACCGGCGCGCTCGATCCCAAGATGGCGCCGGGTGAGCTGGTGGTCGTCAGTGACCACATCAATCTCCAGGGATCAAACCCGCTGGTGGGGGAGTGGGGTCGCGACTTCGGGCTGCCCTTCCCGGACATGTCCGCCGCCTACGATCCCGAGCTCCGCCGGTTGGCCCTCCAAGCCGCCGAGGCCGCCGGATTCAAGGTGCGGGAAGGAGTCTACGCCGCCATGCTCGGGCCCTCCTTCGAGACCCCGGCCGAAATTCGGATGCTCGTGGCGCTGGGCGCCACGGTGGTTGGGATGTCCACCGTACCCGAGGTCATCGCAGCCCGGCAGATGGGCATCCGGGTGTGTGTACTTTCGCTCGCCGCCAACCCCGCCGCCGGACTCGTCGATCGTGAACTCACCCACGCAGAAGTGATGGAAGAGGGGAAGAAGGCGGAACAGAAGCTCCGGATACTGCTCGGTGACTTGGTGGCGAAGGTGTTTCGTTAGTTATTGGTTTTTGGTTGTTAGTTTTGAGTTTCATCGCAACGGTCCCGGGACGGCCGACAGTGAATTTTTCGGAATTGAGAATGATGAATACTGAGTTCTTATTGTTGAATTTCATCGCAAGGCCCCTGGGGCTCACGAGAGCCTGCGATGGATAACTAAAAACCAAAAACTAAATGGCGGTTTTTCATGGTTGATCTCTTCCTCGAAGTGTTCCCTGTCGGTCCGATCCAAGCAAACTGCGTATTGATCGGTGACCGTGATGAGGGTGTCCTCGCCGTGGTTGATCCGGGTGAGGAGGCCGCACGGATTATGGAGCGCGTCGAAGCGAGTGGACTCCAGCCGACGATGGTGCTCCACACCCACGGCCACATCGACCACGCCGGTGGCACCGCGGATCTGGTGCGAAGGCTTGCTGCGAAAATCCCGGTAGGACTCCACCGAGACGAACACCAGCTTTATCAGGGCCTGGTCATGCAGGGTCGGATGTTCGGCATGGAGGTTGAAGAGCCACCGGAACCCGATCTCTGGCTCGTGCACGAACAACGGCTCGAACTCGGAGGTCTGGAGCTCGAGGTTCGACACACCCCGGGGCACTCGCCCGGAGGCGTTTGCTTCGTGGTCCATGGTTCGCCCGAGCCCCTGGTCATCGTCGGCGACGTGCTCTTCGCCGGTTCGATCGGCCGGACCGATCTGATGGGGGGCTCCTTCCCGGTGCTCGAGCAGTCGATCCGGGAGCAGCTCTATTCTCTTCAGGATGAGACTCGGGTCATCTGCGGTCACGGACCTGACACCACCATCGGCAGGGAACGAGCGAGCAATCCGTTTGTATCGGGGTGATCCGAGGCTTCGCCGGTTTGTTCCGGGGGGCGGAGATTGCGCGACCGCCGTCCAATCGGTCGATTCAGGTGGTAACGTGGTGTAAGTGAATTGCGATCTCGATGTATTTGGTGCATCATCGCTGAGGACGTCATCCAAGATTGCGCTTTAGGGAGGTACGCCGTGCGACGTATTCATATTTTTGTGGTTCTCTTGTTGACAGTCGGTTTTCTCGGCTTCGCGATGCCGGCCGATGCCGATGACGAGGGCTACCTCGTCGACGGGATCATCTTCGACAGTCGAGCGGATTATCTGAACTCGGAATACTTCAAGATCATGGGTCGTCGTTGTGGTACTCCGTCCCGGGAGGAGCTCCCTTACATGCCTCCAGTCGATGGCGCTCCGGCGGATTGCAGCTTGGCCTCGACAACCATCGACCCGGCCTACAACCCGGGCGACATCTTCGAAATCCCGGTTGTGGTGCATGTCATCTACACCACGGCGGGTGTTGGCAACATCTCGGATTTCCAGGTCGAAAGTCAGATCGACATCCTCAACGAGGACTTCATGGCGCTCGCCGGCACCCCGGGCGCCAACGGCACCATGACCGGGATCCAGTTCCGGCTCGAGGCTATCAACCGGGTCGAGAACAACACCTACTTCAACTGTTCCTACCCGTGCAACGCCATGAAGATCGCGCTGAGATGGGACACGAACCTCTATCTCAACGTCTACACCAACTCAGGCGACGGTTACCTCGGTTGGGCAACACTACCGCAGACCTCCGCCGGATCGTCTGTCGACGGCGTCGTCTGTGCATGGAACGCTTTTGGGCGCAATTCGCCGTACCCTCCCTACAACCAGGGGAGGACTGCGACCCACGAGATCGGTCACTGGGTCGGGCTTTTTCACACCTTCCAAGACGGATGCGGGGTGACCACGAGCCCCGGTTGCTACTCCAGTGCGGACACGCTCTGTGACACGAGTCCTGATCAGGAACCGCATTATTACTGCACTCCCGGAGTCAATTGCGGATCGTTTCCGATCCCCATCGAGAACTACATGGAGTACACCAACGACACCTGCATGGAGGAGTTCACTCCCGAGCAGATGAACCGGATGCGGTGTTCGCTCATCAACTATCGCCCCAGTGTGTACAGCGCGATGCCCTCAAGCGAGATCTTCAGCGACGGTTTCGAGAACGGGGACACCGACGCGTGGAGCAACGTCGTGCCGTAGGGCGCGCCGTCACGGATACCCGGTTCTCGTTTTTCGAAACGAGAAATGAGAAAAAAACGGGCGGGCCGGAGCCCGCCCGTCGTTGTGCCGATGCGTAGAGCTACTCGATGGTAAAGCTCTGGAGTTCGACAGGAATGACGACCACCATCTCAACCGGCACGATCACCAGGTCGGTGCCGTTGCCGGGGCCCGGATCGGGATCGTTACTCGTGATGCAGAGGTTGGCCGTGTAGGTGTCCACCGCCATCCCCGTCGAGTCGAAGGTGACGTCGACCTGGGTGGATCCCGCCGGTGGGGTCGTCCCCATGTCCGGGCTCAGCGAAAGCCACGGGATGTCAGACGGGCTGACGCACGCCGGCGGGGTGCCGGTGCCTTCGACGATGAACGGGAAACCCTGCTGCTCGACGTCAATTGCCGGAGCCCAGGCGGTGGTCCACTGCAGGGCGTTGCCGGTGCCGATGGTGCCGTTGATGGTGATCGGCGGCGCCCAGGGACCGGATGCCAAGCTCCCGTCGGCCTGCCAGTCGAGCCAGTAGGTGCCCTGCGGCAGCATAACGCCGACCGTGACCACGTTGGCCATGATCGGCCGATCGGTATTGCCGGACGACGTGTCGAGAACGCGGTAGATGTTGCTCCAGGTCGAGCTCGCCATGCGATTGGTCGTCGTGTCGCCGAAAACCACCGTGCTCGCCGGATTGTCCGGCGGGCCGTCCCAGATTTGCAGGTTGACACCGGTGAAGGTCGAGGTGGTGGACGAGAAGGACTGGTAGGCAAAGAAGGTGATCTCATCGATCCACCAGCCGGAGGGATCGGTGACCTCGAAGTCGTCGGCGATGCGGTTGCCGGCCGTGACCTGGTGGCCGAAGCCGTAGGTCCCCATCCCAAGCGCGGTCTGCAGCTGGCTCTCGTCGGCGCCGCCCGAGCCGCAGCCGGCGCAGTTCACCAGCGGTCCGTTGTCGTAGAGCACGATGTCGGGCCAATCGTACATCGTCGGAGCTCCCGTGGGTTCCAGGGTGAGCCCGACCTTGGCGTCGATCCTCTCAGCGCCTTGTTCGACATAACCGGGGCCCGCGGGACGCATGGTCGGGCGTTGCTTCTTGGTGGCGCCGTCCTCTTCGATGAGCCAGTCGAGATCGCCGACGCCAGTGTTGCCGATGTCGAGGGTCTCGACCACGACCGTATTAACCATCTGATTGGTTGCAAGGAACAGCGGGTTGACGTCGATGTTGGGGTCTGCCAGGAGGACCTCTGCGAAACCGGTATCGGAGGCCTCGATCGTAACCGTCGGCGTGTAGCGCACGGCTAGGGGCGCCCCCACCGCCAATGGGTCGGTGCCGAGGTAGTACTGGATCCCGATCGTGCCGTCCTGGTTCTCGATGCCGGCCGAGTGGGTGCCGCCGTCGGACGGGGCGGCTTGGTAGTGGACCTCGACAATGTTGCTGGTCTCGAAGAGCTTGTATTGGAGGGTAACCGGGTTACCAGAGGGAAAGTGCTGGACATTGATGACGCTGATCACGACGCGCCTGTTCGGGGAGGTGCCGAGGGTCTCGTAGTAGAACTCGGAGCCGGCATCGCCCGGGTCGAGGTCCTCCCACCAACCGGCGATGACGCCGTTGGGTGTACCGACATCTGGCAGCGGATCCCCGGTGCAGCAACCGCTGTCCCCGGCTGCGTTCACCGACAGGAAGCCGTTGGAGGAAATCTCGATATCGGTGTATGACATCCCGTAATAATCGAAGGTGAATCCGACTGGAAGAACCAAGGTGTCATCGTCGCTCAGGGCGAACGGTGTCCCTGTGGCCGAAATGTCCTCCCAACCGTAGTTGATGGTGTCGTCGACCGTGAAACCGCCGGCGCTGTCCGCCGCGGTCCAGGAGGCGTTGTTGACCGTCGGCGTCGAAATGGTGGCCATCTCGATGTGATCGTAGGTTGCGCCCGGGGCCAGCGTTTGCGGAAAGTTCATCAGGAGGTTTCCGAGCTGGTCGTCGTCGAGGGTGTGATACTCGAAGGTGACCGACCCGGTGTTCTCGACGTGGTAACAGTAGTAGACGTCGGCCCCTGTGGCGACGCTGATGATGTTTGTCGGCGCACACACGGCGGGCACGGTGCCGACGGTCTTGGTCAGCTCGATCGCCGCCGCACCGCCGGCATAGGCCACCGGGCCATAGGCGCCGGAAGCGAAATGTGGGGTTGAGCCGTAGCTGTCGCCTTCGATGTACCAGGCAAACATCCACGGGGAGCCGGCGCCGCTGTGTACGTCGACGTCGACGCAGAAATCAAAGACACCGGCCATCCATGCCCCGCATCCGGTCTGCGGCGGGTATCCGGTGGATTGCCAGTAGACCACGTTGCCGGCCTCTGTACCGACGACCGGCGGGAGCGAACCACTGCAGCCGTCTGCCGGTGGCACGCTGTCCGGCCAAACCGTGTTGACCGTCCATCCGTCCGGCAGATCGACGTCGAAGCGGTCCATGTACTCGAAGTCGGGCGAAACAACGTCCACCGTAAAGCACAGGGTTTGCGCGCCGCCGGGGATGGGATCAGGCGTCAGAGCGATAACGTCCGAGAGACCGATGTCGTCCCCCTGCGCCGATGCCGAAACCGGGATCAGCAGGCCGACAATCAGGACCGCGAAGAGCACTTCGAGCGAGACACATTTCCTCAATTCCATGACTACCTCCCTTGCGCAGCTATAAAAAAGGCTTCCCGGCGGCCATCGGTGGAAATGCCGGGTATGCCGAAAACCATGCCGATTCTCCCTGTCGTCGGGCGGTTGAAGGTGCGACTCTCCTCCGCTTCGCGTTAATTCGCCTGAGCGTGGCGAGATTTTACTCCTAATCCGGCCTATTTTCAAGATCGTTCAGAATCTGAGGCTGATCGCTTTGTCAATGGATTTTAATTGCGATTAGGTCTCTCTCCTGAAAACGCTCAGGGGGCGGGGGCCGACCGTGATCGCGAGGGTCGCCGCAGTCTAACCCGCATATCTCACCAGCTGTGCACAGCGCCTCGACGCCCTCGTTTCGAAACCCGGTGAGATATGCGGGCTAAAGGGAAACGGACAAAAGAAAACGGGCGAGCCGTTCGGCCCGCCCGTTGTTGACTGGATCTGTTGTAGTTGAGCCCTACATTTCCCAGCTGTCGAGCATCTTCATGTAGTTCGTCCTCGCAAAGGCCTTGGGGTTCTCGACCTTGTCGAGGCTCAGGCTGCCCTGCATCTGCTCGAGGGATTCGTACTCGTGGTCGGTGAGCCAGAACTTCATGGCTTCGAGGGTCCGGCCGATGTGGTCGGGTCCGTGGATGAGCAGTGCCGACACCATCTGAACCGAGTGGGCGCCGCACATGATCGCCTTGATGACATCGACGGCGCTGTGAGCGCCACCGGTGGCCGCGAGGGACATCTTCACCCGGCCCGACAGCACCGCCAACCAGCGGAGCCGCAGCCGCAGCTCGTCGGCGGTGGAGAGTCGGAGGTTGGGCACGACGTCGAGGTTCTCGATGTCGATATCGGGCTGGTAGAAGCGGTTGAACATCACCAACCCGTCTGCCCCGACCTCTTCGAGGCGTTTGGCGAGATTCGGCAGTGACGAGAAGAAGGGCGACAGTTTAACCGAGACCGGAATCGACACGGTCTTTGTTACCGCTGCAACAATGTCGATGGTCCGTTGCTCGACCTCGGCGCCGGTCTCCTCCGCGTCGAACGGCAGGAGGTAGGTGTTGAGCTCGAGGGCGTCGGCGCCGGCTTCCTCCATCTTCTTGGAGTAGTTGGTCCAGCCGCCCGCCGAGGTGCCGTTGAGCGAGCCGATGATGGGAATCGACACCGCGTCCTTGGCCGCCTTGAGGTGGTCGAGGTACTGACCGGGACCGATGTGATAGCCCTCGGGGTTCGGCAGATACGATCCCGCTTCGGCGAATCCGGCGCCGGCGGACTCCATCTCCATGACACCGCGGGCGGCGGCCATGATTTCCTCCTCGAAGAGCGACGGCAACACGATGGCTGCGGCGCCGGCGTCAGCGAGGGCGCTGATGGAATCGACACTGGTGCCCAGCGGGCAGGCCCCGACCACGATTGGATTGGCGAGCTCGAGTCCGAGGTATTTGGTCTTGAGATCCATGGTGGGTATTTTCCTTTCCAAAACCTGAGATTCTAGTTCGTTTCCGAGTCGCTCTCGGAGCTGAAGCTCAGCGAGGCGAGTTTCTGGTAGACGTCGAAGCGGGCTGTGACCGCGCGCTGGGCTTCGACCATGAGCTTCTTGGCGCGCTCGGGGTTGGTTTTCTGCAGCATACGGAAGCGGGTCTCGGAGTATGCGAACTGTTCGAAGGCGATCTTCGGCGCCTTGGAGTCGAGCTTGAGTGGGTTCTCACCCATGGCCCCACGTCGCGGGTCGAAGCGGTAGAGCGGCCACAAGCCGGTGTCCACCGCCATCTGCTGGTGGTCGAGAGCGTCGGCCATGTTGTAGCCGTGGGCGATGCAGTGCGAGTAGGCGATGATGATCGAGGTGCCGGGGTAGGATTCGGCTTCGGTGAAGGCGCGGACTGTCTGAGAATCCTTGGCGCCGAAGGCGACTTGGGCGACATAGACGTGGCCGTAGGCCATGGCCATCAGCCCGAGGTCCTTCTTGGTGATGTCCTTACCGCCCATGGCGAATTTCGCCGTTGCGGCCATCGGTGTGGCTTTCGAGGCTTGACCGCCGGTGTTTGAGTAGACGCCGGTGTCGAGGACCAGCAAATTGACGTCGCGACCCATGGCGAGGACGTGATCGAGACCGCCGTAGCCGATGTCATAGGCCCAGCCGTCACCGCCGACGCCCCAGATGCTCTTTCTGACCAGGAAGTCGGCCATGTGAGCGAGGTTGACGGCATCGGGAGTGTCCTTCCCCGCCAACTTGTCTCGCAATGCCCTGACCCTCTCGCGCTGGGCGGCGATGCCGGCCTCGTCTGTCTGGTCGGCGTTGATGAGCTCGTCGACGAGCTGCGAACCGAGGTCGGCGCTGAGGTCCTTGAGCAGCCGGAGGGCGCGCTTTCGGGTCTGGTCGACGGCAAGGCGGAAACCGAGGCTGAACTCGGCGGTGTCCTCGAAGAGCGAGTTGTTCCAGGCCGGTCCGCGGCCTTCGGCATTCACTGCATAGGGGGTGGTGGGCAGGTTACCGCCGTAGATCGACGAGCAGCCGGTGGCGTTACCGATCATCGCCCGGTCACCGAAGAGCTGGGTGAGGAGCTTGACATAGGGAGTCTCGCCGCAGCCCTCGCAGGCGCCCGAGAACTCGAAGAGGGGCAGGAGGAACTGTGATCCCTTGACGTCGAGCCTGACCTTGGTGCGGTCCACTTCGGGCAGCCCGAGGAAGAACTTGAAGTTTTCGCGTTCGGGCTCTCTGAGCGGCATCTGCGGCGCCATGTCGAGTGACTTGTGTTTGGGGTTCGACTTGTCCTTGGCCGGACAGACGCGGACGCAGATCTGGCAGCCGGTGCAGTCTTCCGGAGCGACCTGGATGGTGTACTTCTGGCCCTTGAAGTCCTTGGCCTTGAAGTCCATCGACTTGAAGGTTTCGGGCGCGCCCTCGAGCGCGGCCGGGTCATAGACCTTGGCGCGGATGGCGGCGTGCGGGCAGACCAGCGCGCATTTGTTGCACTGGATGCAGAGACCCTCGTCCCACACCGGGATTTCGATGGCGATGTTGCGCTTCTCCCACTGGGTGGTGGCGGTGGGCCAGGTGCCGTCGACCGGGAAGGCCGAGACCGGCAGCAGATCGCCCTTGCCGGCGATCATCACCGATGTCACGCGCTGGACCAGGTCGGGCGCATCCTCGGAGACGATAGGCGGCCGCGAGGTCGTTGCGGTGATCTCCGCGGGCACGTTGACTTCGTGCAGATTGGCCAGGTTGCCGTCAACGGCGTTGTAGTTGAGTTGGACGATCTCGTCGCCCTTCATGCCGTACGTCTTCTTGATCGCCTGCTTGATCTTCTCGATGGCCTCATCGCGCGGAAGAATGCCCGAGATGGCGAAGAAGCAGGTCTGCATGATGGTGTTGGTGCGACGGCCCATCCCGGTCTCGTGCGCCACCTTGGTGGCGTCGATGCAGTAGAGCTTGAGATCCTTGGCCTTGATGTCCTCCTGCACCTCGCGCGGGAAGCGGTCCCAGATCTCGTCGGGGCCGAAGGGCGAGTTCACCAGGAAGGTGGCGCCGGGTTGGGCGTAGTCGAGCATGTCGAGCTTCTCGATGAAGACCCACTGGTGGCAGGCCACGAACTTGGCCTTGCGGATCAGATAGGACGACCGGATGATCTCGGGTCCGAATCGGAGGTGGGAGATGGTGACCGCGCCGGCCTTCTTCGAGTCGTAGACGAAGTAGCCCTGGGCGAAGTTGTCGGTCTCCTCACCGATGATCTTGATGGAGTTCTTGTTGGCGCCCACGGTGCCGTCGGCGCCGAGGCCGAAGAAGACCCCGCGGAAGACGTCGTCGGACGCAATGTCGTAGTCGTCATCGACCGGCAGCGAGAGGTGGGTGACATCGTCGACGATGCCCACCGTGAAGTGGTTCCGCGGCTCATCGGCGGCGAGATTGTCGTAGATCGCCTTGACCATGCCGTCGTTGAACTCCTTCGACGACAGACCGTAGCGGCCACCCACCACCAACGGATCGGTGGCGAAGGGGCTGATACCCAGGGCTCGTGCCTCTGAAAGCGCGTGGGCGATATCCATGTGGAGCGGCTCGGCAATCGCGCCGGGCTCCTTGGTGCGGTCGAGGACCGCGATCCTCTTGGTGGTCTTCGGCAGCGCCTCCATAAGGTGCTTGACCGAGAAAGGGCGGTAGAGGCGGACCTTGATCAGACCGACTTTCTCGCCCTTGGCGGTGAGGTGGTCGACGAGTTCGTGGACGGCTTCGGCGCCCGAACCCATGATCACGATGATGTGTTCGGCCTCGGGGTCGCCGATGTAGTCGAAGAGCTTGTAAGCGCGGCCGGTACGGTCGGCAAAGCGATCCATGGCGTCGACGACGTGCTGTGGGCAGACATCGTAGAAGCCGTTGATGGCTTCGCGCGCCTGGAAGAAGGTGTCGGGGTTCTGCGAGGTTCCCCTGATCACTGGATGGTCGGGTGTCAGCCCGCGCTCGCGGTGGGCACGAACCAGATCATCGTCGATCAGGGCTCTGAGGTCGTCATCTTC
>Ga0164313_10006804_pt1 | contig 10054 bp, 5 predicted proteins | sample GuaBasSedimGuay4_FD_113735 | JGI IMG/M metagenome (GOLD analysis project Ga0164313, IMG submission 113735) | Subseafloor sediment microbial communities from Guaymas Basin, Gulf of California, Mexico - Guay4, Core 4569-4, 0-3 cm | ecosystem: Environmental > Aquatic > Marine > Hydrothermal vents >...
GATATAACTTAACTGATAGATTTATGTGGGATTATATTAAAACGATCCAATGTAAAGATATTGGTATTCATATTATTGAAATATTTAACTTTATTATGAATAACATTATTATTCTTTGTGAAATAAATAAAAATCCAATTACATATTTCGTTGGTGTAATTGATGAGTCAGTTAAATGGTTTTTGAGATCTGTTTATAAAGGAACTATTGTTTATGATGATGAGATTTCAACTGAGGATATTCATGGAACTCATATAAATAATTTAAGAAGCTATAGTTTTAATGATACCCTTGGTCGATTGAAAAGTATAGCATTTGAAACTATATATGAAAAATTAGATCAAGAAAATATTATGACCATTAACGATCAAACAGATCAATATATAATCGATTTTAATAATAGGTTATCATCTATCAATCATATATCACCATTATGCTCTTGCTTGGTATTTCCTATATTATCGAAAATGACTCAAATATCATATGTTCATTTTAAAACAGTATCACCAGAACATTCAGCAATTTTATCATATTATTTAAATTCCTTATTGCAAAATGTATTTAAAACAGAGTATAAACATTTATTTGCTTTATTGGATTATTATCCAGAATCACAACCATCAATGAATACAACGTATAAAATTAAATCAATTCATGAGTTTATTAGTGATCAAAACAAAGCACAAGACTTTTATGGGTTTAATACTAAAATATTGCCTCATAAAATATTATGTCATTTTGTTGGAAGAGTATCAAGAATAAATTTTAAACATTTATTAACAGGGCAAAAGTTATCTGGAATCCCTCTAAGTAAAGTTGAAACTGATATGATTCATTTATATACAAGATTCTTTGCAAATGAATGTGAAGATGATATTAATAGTATGGTAGCTTTAATGAATAACGATTTCTAAATATTTAGGGGGATATCAAATTATCCCCCTAAATATTTTTTTTGTTTTATAAATATTAGAACAAAATATAAATAACTTCACACCAATTAAATTACTGGGGGGAATTAGTAATGTCTAAAGATAAAGAAACAACCAGATTAGAAGAGCTTATAAGAATGGCTAGTAACCATTTGCTTAGTCAAAAAGAAAAAATTGGGTACTTAACAAACCCTGAACTTAAAAAAAGATTATATGGAAAGTTTCCTACGTGCTTCATTTCATTGAAAAGAATGGGACGAGATACCACTGCTTATCTTGTACCAATTTGTAATCGTGCTGGAATTATCGACCCAGAGGTCATTAGCATTTCATATAAAGCAGTTGGTAAATTGATGAGTGATCCAGGTGGTATGTATGATATAAACGATTTACAAATGATACTTGGAAAACTTGATAGAATGAAAGATAGATATGAAAAAACCATTCCAAAACCAACACAACAAGCAGGACGAAAAGCTGTAGTAACAAGAATGTTCAATAACATCAAGAAACATTTGGTCGTAAAAAATAAGGAATAACAATGAAACTAAAACTCTTGGATATAAATAAGTTTGTAAAGGATTTATCTCCAGTAACAAGCACCGAATTGAATATGAGATCAGGAGAGCCAAGTCCGGATGGTTTGTTTTCTGAACGGATTTTCGGTATTGAAGGATCTCTTAATAGAAGTAAAAGATATTCATTTATTTTACTTAATGCTTATATTGTACATCCTGCCGCATATAAACTATTAATTCGTATTGATAGACGTATTGAAAAGTTTTTAAATACCGAAGAATCATATTCTCTTGATTCAAATGGTGCATTAATTTCTGATAAAAAAGGAGTTACAGGAACTGCAGAGTTTATAAAACTATATCCAAAAATAAAATTCAAGGGTGGAACTTCTGCTCGTGAACGTATTATAGATGTAGTTAATGATACTTACAAACAAGGTTCATTATTCATTGATAAACTTCCAATTATTCCTCCTGATCTTCGTCCTATGTATGTAGATGAAAGAGGAAGATTGATTATGGATGAGATAAATAATATATATCTTAATATTATGAGAAAGGCATCACAAGTTAAAAGTGTTGGGTCGGGAAGTGCCCTCTCTGATCTATTAAACTTCTATCTACAAGTGGCAGTTAATAATCATGATAAATATGTAAGAACTAAAATTTCTAAAAAACATGGATTGATTAGAGAAAATATGCTTGGCAAACGTGTTGATTTTTCTGCTAGAGGAGTTATCACACCAGGTCCAAAACTAAAGGTAAATGAAATTGGAGTTCCATTGAGATTTGCTGTTACATTATTTCAACCATTCCTAATTCATTATATATTATTTTCAAAAAAATATCAATTTACAAATGAGTTAGAAAATGAGATAAAAGCATTTACAGAGAGTGAATTATCCGTTGATACACTTAACACAATAATAAAATCTATCAAAGTTGTAGATGAAATTTCGCCCGCATTATATCAGCTTATGTTCGATGCAACTGAAGTTGTAATGAAAGGTCGGGTTGTTCTTGCAAAACGCGACCCTGCATTGCATGACGGGTCATATAGAGCGTTTTATCCAATACTAATCCGAGGTCATACAATTCAAATATGTACTCTACAAGTTGGTACATTCAATGCTGATTTTGATGGAGATGCAATGGCATTATTTCATCCAATCACGAAAGAAGCTCAACAAGAAGCTAAAGATAAGATGATGAAAGGAACTGGCAGTAAACATAGCAGCCATGTAACATATGAAATTTCAAAAGAAATGTGTGCTGGTTTATATACAATGACAAAAAATATAAGGTATAAATCTTCTCCTGTTGCTGTAACACCTGAGATAATGAAAAAAGCAACAGACCCTTACATACCTGTAAAATATAGAGGACATAATACAACAATGGGTCGTGCTATTTTTAATAGTGCATTCCCATCAAATTTTAGATTCTTGGATCAATTGATAACAAAAAAATCAGTCAATGCATTGATTCCAGAAATTATTGAAAAATATGGAGAAGAAGTATCAATACAAGTGTTTTCTGATATAGAAAGAATTAGTTTTAAATTTGCTACAATTATGGCACCAACCTTTTCTTTGGATATGTTTGAAATTCCTGATAGTATTATGAGAATAAAAAATAAACTACCAGACGCAACCACTGAAGAAGCTGATAAACTTTTAAAACAAGCTGAGCAATTGTTGATTCAACATTTAAAAGATACAGGTTTATATGATCTTGTTGAATCAGGTTCAGGAAAAGGGTGGGGGCAGCCAAGACAAATTCTAGTAGCTAAAGGAGTTATTGCAGATCCAAAAGGAAATATTCTAACTCCAATCAAGGGATCGTTTTCAGAGGGATTATCATCAACTGAATATTTCAAAGCTGCAGCAGGAGCTAGAAAAGGAATGGCTGACCGTGCTTTAAATACAGCAGATACCGGATATTTCACAAGGCAGCTTGTCTATATATTAGGTCCAGCAGAAGCTAGCGCTACTATAAAGGATTGTAAAACAAAGCGTTATGTAACCCTTAGATTAACAAAAGATTATATTAAAAGGTTACATGGAAGATATATTTTTCAGGGAACTAGGGTTGTTAGATTTAATCCTTCAAAATTTTCACCTGGAGATACAATTAGATTAAGAAGTCCTATATATTGTGAATCTAAAAAATTCTGTCATACCTGTTATGGCGATTTATTAAAAAGACATAAAACTCCTTATGTTGGTATATTAGCTGGAGCATCTATTGGAGAACGTGGAACACAATTAATTATGCAAACGTTCCATACAGGTGGGGCAGCAACTATTGTTCGCCATGATATACATCAAGAAATATTAGATAATGATCCATTAATTGATGTTAATCTTAAAAAATATTTTTATCAAGATGAAGATAAATTAATATGCTTAAACCCATGTAAAATAACATTAGATATGTCTAATTATGAAATGAATAATAATATTCAAATAAATGATGATCATATTTGGGTTAATCATTTATTATCTCGTATAGAATTTAGCGATGCTATTTTTAATTTAATTCTTGATTACCCAGTACATATCAAAAAGATTAATATGCAATTGGTTGGTAAGGAACTTATGATTCTTAATTATATAAAAAATGATATAATAATTGAAGTTCCTCTACAAGCTTCTGAAATCAAAGAACAGGTTAATTATGTTAAACGTCTAATGGGTGGTAAAATTGTATATAAAGATCCATCACATTTAGTTGGTAAAGTTCTAAAGGTATTCGGTGGATCAATTTCAAATCTTGATATGGTTCATTTTGAAGTTCTTATTTCACAATCATTGAGAGATAAAACTAATCCTGAGTTGCCTGCTAGACTTGGTAAAAAATGGGATCCTATAATGATGAATATTAAAAACGCAGTTTTCGCCAGCGGATTTATACAAGGATTGGCATTTGAGAATGTAAATAAAGCGATAGAGACTGGGTTAATTGCTCAAACTGATATTGAAAGTTCATTATTGGGAAGACTTGTAACCGGAGAGGATATAACTAAATGATCAGATATGATTCGCTAGTCCAATATACAAGAGTTGTTGACGGGGTTCGATTTCCACAAAGTTTACTTGAACCATATCTCTTAGTATATTTTTCAGAAAACTCATTGCTTGTAAGCGATTATCCAAAGTTAAATATACGAAGAGTTGATGCTAGACATGTAGTTCTTCCGCTAACTAAAATACCCATTACAAGACTTACTCCTGATATAAGAAAAGCATATAAACAAAATGGATTGCTTTCATATTCATCAAATATGAAATATCCTTCTAATAAAAATTTGATTATTGATACAACTATTTATACAGCTTCAATTGATAAAATATACAAACCAAATACATATAGACAAAGAGCAGGATCTTTAATTAAGAATTTATTATTAAACACATTTCAAATGTTTCCTGATAACTATAAAAAAATTTTGATATATTCAATAGATGTGACTAAACCTGCAAATACTTTTATAAATCGAAAAATATTTCCAATAGTAAGACAGTTAAAAGCAAAAGATATTTATTTTGATGATATGTTATTTGTAACGATTGATGAAAGCGGCCCTAGATACAGACAGTTAATAAGCGAAAAAGAGTATAAATTTTCAAGAGCTCTTCAATATTTAAAGAAATCTAAATTAATAAATACTGAAGAGGAACAAAAAGAAGAGATACAAAAAGCTACCAATGTAGTGATGAAAATAGTTGCTCAAAATATTGATAAACAATCTACTGTAAAAAATGCTGTTAATCAGTATTTATTTAAAAATCCAAAAATGGCAGAGAAGGTAGCTAATGATGAAATGAGCGACTCTGATATAAAACGATTAACAGTTGCTTCTATTCTTTTTGGAAGTAATGGAGATCTTGAAAAAGCAAACAGATTATCGAAATCAATACCATTAAAAAATATAACCAAAGCTGTTACAAAAGTAAGTAAACAATATGAAGATGATTTATTAGAAAAACAAAAGAGCGTTGATACAAGTACATCAAAATTTATACAGCTTGAAGATGTACCACATAGAGTTGACAACAAAACCCCCGAACATATTTTTGATAAGAGGCGAATTGATTTTGAAACCAATCTTAGAAAAGATATGACAAATGCATTTAAAGTTCTCGAAAAAAGAGATATCCCTTTAAAGTTTGATTCAATTTCAATTAAAGATAAATCTCAAAATGCTGGTGAGCTTTTAAAATCAGATGAAGCTATTATAACAATTAAGTTAAAAGATGCAAAAGGGCGTATTCAAGAAGTAAATCTTATAATACCAAGAATTGATCCAGATACAGGAACATTCAGAGTCAATGGTCAACGAAAATGTATGATCAATCAAATTGTATTAAATCCTATTAGTTTTCCAAAAGAATATGATTCTAAATTTGAAAGTTCATATTCAAGTTTTCATATCTATAGTAAGAGAACAATACGTCTAAAATATCTTGAAGCATATATGGGTGGATTCAGATTACCATATGCTATCCTTCTTTCATTTAGTTTTGGATTTAAAGAAACTATGAAACAACATGGTATTACATATAAAATTGTTGAAGAAAAACCAGGTAAAGACAAATATTTTACTAAAGTTCCTAGTTCATATCTTGTTTTTGATAATTTAAATACAGAATTAAAAGAGGAAATCGCTTCTTCATTTATCAATGCAAAAATTGATATGTATAATATAGACAAACCATTTTTATCAAATGGATACTTCAACGATCTGGTAATTGAAATGACTGGTCGTGTTGATTCAACATATCTAATTACAAATAATATTCAGAATATTGTTGATCCAATTGTAAAACAAGTTTTGATTAATCAACAATTACCATTTGAACTACCATTGATTATGCAATATATGGCAACCAAATGTGTAGCAGGGTTTGTGCAAGAACGAAATGATATTACAAATCAGCGTATCAGAAATTCAGAAGTATTGGTTCATTTAGCACAAAAACAATTGCTAAAAGCATATACCGAATATCGTGAGCAATACTTATCTGGAAATAAAGATGCTATTTTAAATATACCTGATAATGTAGTATTAACTGAATTTAATAAATTGGAAATTGTACAGGGAATGGAATATGCAAATCCAGTTGAAGAAATGGCAGCAATTACAAAAATTACTCCTGTTGGAAAATCTGTTGGGGGTATCCCTGATAAACAAGCAGTTCAGTTAGATGCAAGAAATGCTCATCCAACATACTATGGTAATATAGACCCATTAGATACAGCAGAAGGTAGTAACATTGGTATTACACAACAATTAACAGTTGATGCATATATTACATCTGCTCGTGGATTATTTGGTCAAAAAGATATGAGCGATAAGGAAAAATCGGGTATATTATCAACTACTCTATCAATGATTCCATTTGTTGAAAACAATGAAGGTGCTAGAATGATCATGGCAGCAAATCAAGGAAAACAAATGCTTCCATTAAAAAATCCAGAACCATCAATTGTCCAATCAGGGTATGAGTCATTGTTGACAAATTCGTTATCGGATAGTTTTATTAAACGATCTCCATGTAAAGGAAAAGTATCTAGTATAACAACTGATTATATTGAAATAATGTGCTCAGCTAACAAAGAAGAAAGGGTTCCAATTATACCGATTCAGTTAAAATCAGGATCAGGAAAAAATACATTGAGCACATTTAATGTAACTGTATCAGCTGGTCAAAGTGTAAAAAACAAACAAGTTATTGCAGAAGGCAGTGGTATTTCTTCTGGAACAATTTCTCTCGGTAGAAATTTAGCATGTGGATATATGCCATATAAAGGATATAACTTTGAAGATGGTTTAGTAATTAGCGATCGTCTTGTTAAACAGGATAAGTTAACATCACTTCATGGTATTGATGTTGATGTTTTAGTTGAAGAAAAAGATCGAGTTGTTTATATTGTTGAACTAGGAAAAGAAACAACAAAAGGTGAACCTTTATTTAGAAAATTTCCTGGTGAGATTGATGAACTTCTTGGTTATGATCAGAATGAAGATGATGATATTGATACATATGATGGTCAAATTATTATTAAAAGTCCAGGTGGAAAAGTAGTTGATATTGAAGTAATGTCAAATTTAAAAGCTGATGCATTTCCTATGCTAACTCCTTTAATTGAAAGAACTAATAAGAAATTTAAAAAACCAGCAAAACAAAAATATACACAAAAAGGGTTGTCAGTTAGCGGAATTAAAATTGTTTTTAAAGTTGAACAAGAATTAAAGATCGGAGAGGGTGATAAGTTATGTAACAGATATGGCAATAAAGGAATTATATCATTAATTGAAAAAGAAGAATTAATGCCACGAACACCTTGGGGTGAACCTCTTGATATTATATTAAATCCATTGGGTGTTATTGGTCGTATGAATGTGGGGCAGATATATGAATTATATTGTGGATTGATTTCTAAACATATGGCAAAACAAATTGCCAAAGGTATAAGTCGAACTGAAATAATAAATATGTTTAATATGGTTATGAAAGGACTTGATACAACCCCAAGTTCACAATTCAGCACAAAATTTATTAATAATTTAAAGAAATTAAGTGTTGGTCAATTTAAAAGTATGGCACAACAGATCAAACAAAACGGATTTGTTCCAATGATTATGCCACCATTTCAAGCACCAACATATAAACATCTATTACCATTATTGAAAAAACTAAAATTGAAAACAGGATATCATTTAACATTACCTGAATATAATACAAAAACTAAAAGTGCTGTACCTTTTGGTTATATATATATTTCTAAGTTAGAACATATTGGTGAAATGAAAGCACATTCAAGATCAACTGGTCCAATGGTTGGGAAAACATTACAACCCACTGGAGGTAAGAGCAGAGAAGGTGGACAACGGGTTGGAGAGGGAGACACATGGGCCATGGCTTCTTATAACTGTCCGACCATTTTAGCAGAATTGTTTGGTCCATTATCAGATGATATAAAAACAAAAAATGAGTTAATTACAGAAATCATACAAACAGGAGATGCTAATTTTAAACCAGCTCAAACATCTCCAACACGAGATCTATTAAATGCTTATTTTACATCACTAATGATTGGAGGTAAATAAGATGTCTGAGAAATCACAGGAAGTGTTTATTGCAGCTATGACAGAACTTCCTGAATTAGATGGGGATCAAGATAAGATGGAAGCTCGGTTTGATAAAGCAAATTTTGAATCAAGCACGGTAGATATAAGAGATTCGATTGGAACTCCAGAATTTAAGGAAACATGGTTGGTATTGAAGGATTATATTCAGTTTGAATCTGAGAAACTTCAACAAAATTTTTCAGAACAAACATTATATAAAATTAGTGAAGTATATGATTTTGAGTTTTCAGAGAAACTTTCATTAGAAACTCAATATGATCTTGATCTATATTATCAATTTTTAGAATTTTTAGAGTATAATAATGCTAATTTCATTTCACAGGTTTGGAATTTTTTAGGACCTAAAAACTTAATGAAATTAGATATAGAAAAATTTTGTAACTCTAATGATAAAAAGATAATAAAAGAGATAGATGAACAGATAGAAACACACCCCCAATCCAAGATGATTGACTTATTTTTAAGAACATATTATAAAGAAAAGATTATTAAATGGTTTATTAAAAATAGTGAAACATTTAAGGTCGAAATTACAATTTCAATACTTGAAAGAGAGGGATAAACGAATGGCAGAAATAACAATCACAGTAGGTAATGTTAAAGTAGAGGCATCAAGAAAAGATTTAATAGAGGTTAGTGAAACTCCGGATGGAGTATCATTTAATTTTAAAGGTGGTTTGCAACTTCTATTCACTGATCCTTATATGCCATCATCTGCAAAACAAATTGTAAAGAATACAGCAGATCATATGAAGGAAAAAAGACTTATTTTTGAGTTAGATAATCCTCGAGTTCCAGCTCGAGTTGATGCAACTTAAATTCATTTTAAAAAATTAATCTATATATATAAATTAATGAAGAAGGAAAGAGTCATCCATTTTTTTTTAATATGAAAGACTTTATGTAGATTCAGTTTTGCCGAAAAAACCTACACCTACACTTACAACTTTCATATTATTTTTTTACAATCAGAAGACTTTGTGTAATTTTAGCGCCTTTTTGGTAAGGCAATTGTTTGATATACAATCGTAGCGGTTCGAATCCGTATTTATATTACATGTACCACTTCTGATTATTTTTATATTTTTCTAGAAGACTTTATATGGTTTCAGATAAACTGCCCTTGAAAGGCAATTCCGGCGATAATATCGCCCGCATGTTGTAACATCAATCTATATATACTGCTTCTAGAAAACCTAATTATATTTAGAGAGACTTTCTGTAGTTTCAGTTTGATTCTATTGAAGAATACCAAAACAACACACTACAATACAACCTCTCTATTTTTAACAGAATGGGACTAAGTGTAATTTCAGAATATGATATTATTTTAAAAATTACACTTACTCCCCATTCAATTTTTCAAAAGGAATCAATGGCTTATAACTTAAACTATTAAAATTAGGTATAAGTATCTTACGTTAATGTGAAATTTAATTAGAGGA
>Ga0164313_10006805_pt1 | contig 10054 bp, 11 predicted proteins | sample GuaBasSedimGuay4_FD_113735 | JGI IMG/M metagenome (GOLD analysis project Ga0164313, IMG submission 113735) | Subseafloor sediment microbial communities from Guaymas Basin, Gulf of California, Mexico - Guay4, Core 4569-4, 0-3 cm | ecosystem: Environmental > Aquatic > Marine > Hydrothermal vents...
ACACAGAGACAGGTGAGACGCAGAGCATCGACAATTCCGGTGGCGCGAGTGCGGCCCAGGGGGCCGGCATCCAAGCCGCGGAGACCGTCTCGCGGCTCGGCGCCGAGCGCCTGGTCACCGGCCACTGCGGTCCCAAGGCCTTCCGAGCCTTGAAGGCGGCGGGCATCGAGGTCTATATCGGAGCGTCGGGCACGGTTGCTGAGGCTATCGGCCAGCTCGAATCGGGTGAGCTCCAGTTAACGACCGGTCCGGATGTGGGCGGGCACTGGGAGTGATCGTCGCCATCGCCTCGGGCAAGGGCGGCACCGGTAAGACGACGGTGGCGGTGAACCTGGCCCTCAGCCTATCCGGCAAGGTCCAGCTCCTCGACTGTGACGTCGAGGCGCCGAACGTTCACCTTTTTCTCGAAGCCCAGCCGGAAGGACGCGAGGTTGTCGGCATCCCGGTGCCCGTGGTGGATGCCGATCTCTGCAACCAGTGCGGCGAGTGCAGCCGGCTCTGTCAGTACAACGCCATCGCGGTCCTCGGCACTAATGTGGTGGTCTTTCCGGAGCTGTGTCACGGCTGTGGGGGCTGTGCCCTGGTATGTCCGGAGGATGCCATCAGCGAGGTCATGCGGCCCATCGGGGTGGTGGAGGAAAGCAGATCGGGCAGCGTCCACCTGGTTCAGGGACGCCTCAACGTGGGAGAGGCGCTGGTCCCCCCGCTGATCCGCGAGGTCAGGGCGAGGAGCTGTGAGGAGGGGGTGGTCCTCATCGACGCGCCGCCCGGCACCTCGTGTTCGATGATTGCCGCGGTGCGCGGTAGCGATTTTGTGGTTTTGGTTACCGAACCGACCCCCTTCGGCCTCAACGACCTCGAGCTGGCGGTCGAGACGGTGCGCGTTCTCGGGATCCCGTGCGGTGTCGTGATCAACCGGGCTGGCGCGGGTGACGACCGGGTGCAGGAGTTCTGCGCGGCCGAGGGTCTCGAAGTTTTGCTCGAGATTCCCGACGACCGCCGCATCGCCGAGGCCTACGCCCGCGGCCTGACCCTGGTTGACGCAATCCCGGACATTCGTCCGCTCTTCGCTTCGCTGGCCGCGCAGATCGAGGCCTTGCCGCCGATCACCGCCCGACGCCCGGCCGGAAGGAGTCTTGCTCATGCCCGGCCGTGACAGCCTGTCTGCATCGCTCCCGGTTACCGGAATCCAGGCGGCGCGGGCGCGCGTGCCGGAGCTCGTTGTGATCAGCGGCAAAGGGGGGACCGGCAAGACCAGCGTCGTCGCCTCCTTCGCAGTTCTCGCCGAGGATGTCGTGGTCGCCGACTGCGACGTGGACGCCGCCGATCTCCACCTGGTCTTGGGGCCGGAGATTCTCGAAGTCCATAATTTTGTCAGCGGCCACGAGGCGGTGATTCGCCAGGGCGACTGCGATGCGTCCGGCACCTGCCACGAGGTCTGCCGTTACGGTGCGGTGATTGCAGGGGAGGGTTCGTCCGCGTTCGTCATCGATCCCCTCGCCTGCGAGGGGTGTGGGGTGTGCGTCGAGCTCTGTCCCGCCCACGCTATCGACTTTCCGGAGCGGAACTGCGGCGAGTGGTTCTCCTCGACGACACGGAACGGCCCCATGGTCCACGCCCGTCTGGGCATTGCCGCCGAGAATTCTGGGAAGCTGGTCTCGACCGTGCGCAACGAGGCCCAAAAGGCGGCGGTGCAGAACGGAAGCGGGATCCTCCTGGTGGACGGCCCGCCCGGCATCGGTTGCCCGGTGATTGCCGCCATTACCGGGGCCACCGGCGTCCTGGTCGTGACCGAGCCCACGGTGTCGGGGGCGCACGACATGGAGCGGGTCCTCGAGTTGGCGGCCCACTTTCAGATCCCGGCCGCGGTGTGCGTCAACCGCTGGGACATCAACCCCGAGGGTGGCGAACGCATCGAGGCTCACGCCCGCGACCACGGCGCGACCATCGTAGGCCGCATCCGCTATGACCCTGCGGTCACCCAAGCTCAGGTCGAGGGTCGCGCTGTGGTCGAGCTGGGCGGCGTCGCGGCAGACGACATCCGGGCGCTGTGGGGCCGTGTGAAGCGATGGATGGAGGGGTGATAGACCAATTTCGAGAGTAGGAGTTGTTGATATGAAAAACCTGGGCATCATCATCTGCCCTAAACCCAACGAAAGGAGAATGATCCCATGAACGAAGAAGAGCTCAAGTCCCTCGAGGTTGACAAGACCGTTGACGCCCGTGGAACCGCCTGCCCCGGTCCATTGCTGGAAGCGAAACGTGCCATGGCTAAAGTGCCCAAGAACGGTGGCATTCTGGAGGTTCTCTCCTCCGATGAGGGGACCAACGAAGACATCCCGCTCTGGGCCAACAAGGTACAGCACGAGCACCTGGGCAACATCGAGGAGGCCGGTTACTGGCGGCTCTTCGTACGAAGGGGCAAGCGGTGAGCTCCACGGGATATGGAGGAGGCGATGGCCCAAGGATCCTCGCCTTCTCCACTAATAACATTTCGGATCCTGGGATCGATCTCGTCGGAAGCGCTCATATGAGCTACACACCGTTGGTGGTGGTCCTTCCCGTTCCCTGCTCGAGCGGGATTAAGCCGAGTTGGATCGTTCATGCGCTCGAGGCTGGTTTCGATGGAGTCTTCGTTGCCGCAGACGGAACCGATTGCGCCTACGTTCAGGATTGCACTGATCGCACCGGCAAAGTGGTGGCCCGAGCGCAGGAGCTCATCAAAGAAAACGGCCGCGATCCCAGGCGGCTGAAAATGGCTGCGATTTGCTCGGTTTGTGCCGAGTCGTTCGTGTCGCACATCGAGAAGTTCCAAAAGCTACTATCCGAAATCAATGCTTCCTAAAAGGGCGAATTCTATGGATTATGACCACCTGATTATTGGCGGCGGTATTGCGGGAATGGAGTCTGCCTTGACCCTGGGTGACATGGGGTACAAGGTGCTTCTCATCGAGAAGGAAGCGAGCATCGGCGGAAAGATGATCCTGCTGAGCAAGGTCTTCCCGACACTTGATTGCGCAAGCTGCATCTCGACCCCTAAGATGGCCTCTACCTCTCACCATCCGAACGTTACCGTCCTCACGAACAGTGAAGTCGAGGAGATAGAAAAAAGGCACGACGGCACGTTTCGTGTCAATTACCGCCGCAACTCCACTTTCGTGGACCCGGCCGCATGCACCGGGTGCGGCGACTGTGAGATCGCCTGCACGGTGCCGATAGCGGACGAGTTCAACTTCGACCTGGTTGCCCGCCGGGCCGCCCATATTCCGTTTCCACAGGCAGTACCCAAGAAAGCGAAGATGGATCTTCGTGGGTCGTCTCCTTGCTCCGCCATCTGTCCGGCGGGTGTCAAGGCACACGGCTACGTTTCTCTGGTGAGGAGCGGCAGGTACGAAGAGGCCTTTCGTCTTCACATGGAGGATGCGCCTCTCCCGGGAAGCCTCGCCCGAGCTTGCTACGCTCCCTGTGAAGATGCCTGCACCCGTGGAGATCTCGAGGGCACGGTTTCCATTCGCCATATCAAGCGCTTCATGGCCGATCGCTATTACGATACCCATCCGGAGCCTGAGTACGGGCCTCCCGAGAATCTGCTCGATGAAAGGGTTGCGGTTGTGGGCTCTGGACCGGCAGGACTCGCCGCGGCCTACCATCTTGGCAAGATGGGCTACCGTGTGACGATCTTCGAGGCTTCGCCCGAAGCAGGCGGCATGCTGAGGTACGCGATCCCGGCCTATAGGTTGCCCAAGGATGTGGTCGATCGCGACATCAAGAACATCACCGCCCTCGGAGTCGAGATCAAGACCGAAGCCCGTGTCGAATCCATCCAGTCTTTGAAGGAATCCGGCTTCGATGCCGTTTTCCTGGCGGTGGGTACCGGCGAGTCCTGGACGATGGGGGCGCCGGGCGAGGATCTCGAGGGGGTCGTGGGCTGCATGAAGTTCCTGCGCCAAGCCAACTCGGGGGAAATACGCGACCTCACCGGCAAGACCATCGTGGTCATCGGCGGAGGCAACTCGGCCATCGATCCGGCGCGAGTCGCCCTACGTTTGGGGGCGGCGCGAGTCATCATCATGTACCGGCGGAGTCGCTCTGAGATGCCCGCCCACGATTGGGAAGTACAGGCGGCCCTGGACGAAGGTGTGGATCTGCAAATCCTCGCGAATCCCAAGCGTTTCCTTGGTGAGAACAGGCGCCTCACTCAGCTCGAGTTTCTGTCCATGGAGCTGGGCAAACCCGATGACAGTGGCCGCCGCCGACCGATCCCCATCGAGGGATCGGAGTCCACCATGGACGTGGATATGGTGGTCTTGGCCATCGGTCTCCGTCCAGATACCTCAGTTTTCAGCGACGTGATCGAGACCCACCGGAACGAGACCATTGACGTCAATGCCGAGACGCTCGAGACGTCCATCCCCTCCGTTTTCGCGGGCGGAGATGTGGTCAGTGGCCCGGCCTCGATTGTGGAAGCAATCGGCCAGGGGAAGCGGGCTGCGTTTTTTATCGATCGCCGCCTTCGAGGCGATTCTCTCAACGACGTCACCTTCGACGAAAGACTCCCAACCATGGACAAAGGGTCTGTGATCAGCCGTGGCCGAATTTCGAGACATGAGCCGATTGCCGTCAAAGAAATTCCGATGGCTGAGCGCGTCACGAGCTTTGCGGAAGTGGAGGGCTGCCTGAGCGAAGACGAGGCCCGCACCAGCGCCAACCGCTGTCTCGACTGCGCCGGTTGCTCGGAATGCCACGAGTGTATCCACGCATGCCCGGCCGATGCCATCCACTTCGACCTGCGGAGCGAGGAGGAGACTGCGGACGTGCAGTCGGTCATTGTCTCCACCGGATTCCGGCTTTTTGATCCGCACGGGAAACCCCAGTATGGATACGGTCGTTACCCGAACGTCATCACGGCGATGCAGATGGATCGTTTGGTCTCTCCCACGAAGCCGTTCAATAGCACGCTCCGACCTTCCGACGGAAAGCAACCCGATAATGTCGCTTTCGTGCTCTGCACGGGTTCCCGTGACAGTAGCGTCAACAATCCTCTGTGCTCCCGAGTGTGCTGTATGTACACCATCAAGCAGGCACAGCTCATCATGGGCACGCTGCCCTTGGCCGACATCACGATTTACTACATCGACATTCGGGCTTTCGGCAAAGGTTACGAGGAGTTCTTCGAGCAGGCCAAGGGCATGGGCGTCGCCTTTGTCAGGGGAAAGGTAGCCAGAATCGAGGAGACCGAGGACACCAACCTCACCCTGTTCTACGAGGATGTCGAAGGCGGGGAAGGGCCTCAGGAGGCAGAGCACGATCTCGTGGTCCTTTCGGTGGGGCTGATGCCGAATCCCGACGCCCTGAAACTTTTCAAGAACGGGGATCTCGCGGCCGATCCTTACGCCTGGGTCAAGGAGATGAACGAGAACCTCTATCCGGCCTTGACGAGTATCGACGGCGTTTTCGTTGCCGGCTCGGCCTCGGCGGCCCGCGATATTCCGGACACGATTCTCCACGCCGGCGCCGCGGCGGCACAGGCCGCGGCTCACGTTGAAAGGAAGAGGGCGGAGCGATGAAAGAGAGAAGGATCGGTGTTTTCATTTGCCACTGTGGCGGGAATATCTCCGACTACGTCGATGTGGAGAAGGTCCGTAAGGCGGTCGAGAACGAGCCGGGTGTGGTGCTTGCCAAGACCCAAATGTTCGCCTGCTCCGATGCCGCTCAGGAGGAGATGATCTCCGACATCCATGAGGAGAATCTTGACGGTATCGTCGTCGCCTCGTGCTCGCCCAAGCTTCATCTCTATACCTTCCGGGCCATGTCGGTGCGGGCCGGGCTCAATCCGTACCAATACACACAGTCGAACATCAGGGAGCAATGCTCGTGGGCGCATCGGGACGACCGGCCTCTCGCCACCGATAAAGCCATCCGACTCGTTCGCTCCGGAATTGCCAAGACGCTTCTCAGCGAGCCGTTAACCACCATGCGGATTGAAACAACGCCCAAGGTCCTCGTGGTGGGGGCGGGAGTGGCAGGCCTTACCGCGTCGCTCACACTGGCCGACATAGGCCTTCCCGTCTTCATCGTCGAGAGAGCGCCGGAGGTCGGCGGTTGGACTCGGAAATGGGGGCAGATGTTTCCCAGAGGGTGCGGCTCCAATCTGGTCGATGAGCTGTACGAGATGGTAAGGCAGAGAGAAGACATCACGCTGTTCACCCAAGCCGAACTGGTCGAGAGAACCGGCAACGTGGGTGATTTCACCGTCAAGGTGCGAGTCGAGGATGGGAGCACCGTTTCTCTGGAGGTGGGCGCCATCATCGTGGCCACCGGCTTCGACACCTATCAGCCGACGGAAGGAGAGTTTGGCCACGGTCAAGCAGGCGTCCTCACCTTGCCCGAGGTAACGGAGCTTCTCGCAACAAACGACGGTCCGTTGACCGTCAACGGGCGGCCGGTCGAGAACATCGCTTACATCTACTGTGTGGGAAGTCGTCAGTCCGAAGACTCGGATGTTGAGAAGCCAAACCTTTATTGTTCCCGCTATTGCTGTTCCGCCGCCGTGCATACGGCACTCCAGGTCCATGAGCGGAATCCCAAGATCCATCAATTCCACCTTTATCGTGACATGCGAACTTACGGAAAGTACGAGCTGCTCTACGAAGAAGCATGCCGAAAGGGATCGATGTTTTTCCGATTCGAGGACGAGCAACCGCCGGAGGTGGTGGTCGAAGAGGGCCGGTATCTCGTCAAGGTGAACGGTCAACTCGACGGCGACGAGGAGCTCGAGATCCCTGTCGATCTCGTCGTTCTCGTCACCGGCATGGTCCCGCGGCACAACGACCAGCTCATTGATGTACTGAAGCTGCCCGTGGGCACCGATGGTTTTTTCAACGAGATTCACCCCAAGCTCAGGCCGGTGGAGACGGTGATGGACGGTGTGTTCATTTCCGGCGCTTCTCAGGGACCGAAAACATTAGCCGAGAGTGTCGCTTCCTCCTTGGCGGCGGTTGCCAAGAGCGCTGCGTTGGTGAAGAAGGGGTATGTGGATCTCGATCCTTACGTTGCCACAGTCAACCCCGATCTGTGCTTGTGGTGCGACAAGTGTCAGGAGGCATGTCCCTACGGGGCCATCGAGAAAGTCACCGTTGCCGACAAGGAAATCGCCCACGTCATCCCCTCCCTGTGTAAAGGGGGAGGGGTTTGCGTTCCCGTCTGTCCAGAGGACGCGATTGAGATCACGGGCTACACCGACGCTGAGGTCAAGGCGATGATTGATGCACTCATCAAAGAGTCGGCTGTGCCGGTGGGATAACCGGGCGAAGAAATGAGGAGCGAAATGGCGGTCAAGTACGGAGGGGTTGGTATGTTTCAGGATTCGGCAACAAACACGGTGGGAAAGAGCCATGGCTAGGGTTAATACGGAGTTCATCGACGAAATCAGGCAATCGGATACCTTCGACGCCTCCGCTTGCATGCATTGCGGCCAGTGCACGGCCATTTGTCCTATGGGACTCAACCTTCTTCCCCGGCGCCTTTTTTTCTATGTCGGGGCCGGCCTGGAGGATAAGGTAATCGAGAACAGCGAAACCATTTTTTCGTGTCTGCTCTGCAAATTATGCGAGGAGAACTGCCCGCGCGACGTGCATATCGCCGAGGACGTGAGATTCCTGCGCAATTACATAAACCGCAAGGTTCACAAACTCGTGAGGGTGTGAGCTATGCCTTTACCAACTGCACCCGTTCTCGGTTTCATGGCGGATAATCTTAGGATGAGAGGAAGCGTGATGCCCCTGTCGTCGAGTAGGGCGACCCGGTGGGCGGCGGGACTGGACATCCCCGTGGGGGGTGAGACCGTGCTCTACACCGGCCTCATGTACCAGATCATTCCTACCCTCACGAGCGCCGAGAGGATGACGTCCCTGTTTGAAGAGCACTGGATCGGGAAATTCTTCTCCATTGGCCGGATGATGAACAAGTTCATTAATCTCTCTTGGTTCATGCCCCGAGCCCATCGGGAAGAACAGAAGCGGTACGACGAGTACCTGCGCAACATCGTAAGCCTGCTCCGGGCGGCCGGCGTTAGGGAGTTCGGTTACCTGTACGGGATGGAACTCTACACCGGTGCCTTGGTTCGCGATCTGGGTGTGGACGATGTATTCGAGAAGCATGCCCGCAAGGTCCACGAAATGCTCGAGAAGCACGGAGTCAAGCGGGTCATTACCGTTGATCCACACACCACCGATATGTTGAGGAACGTCTACCCCAAGATCATTCCCGGGTACAACCTGGAAGTGAAGAGCTATTTGGAGGTGCTCCATGAACAGGATGTGGAGCCGAAGAACCGTCTCGAATCGGGCGTCGTGATCCATGACTCGTGCCTCTACGCGCGCTATTTGGATATGGTCGAGGAGCCCCGGCGATTGCTCCAAAAAGCCGGCGCCACGATCCATGAGCCGGAGTACTCTCGCAAGATGACGTTTTGCTGCGGCGGCCCCGTCGAATCCCTGTACCCGAACAAGGCCCGCGAGATTGCCGGTCAACGAATAGAACAACTGGTCGGCGCGGGTCACGTTATCGTGACCATGTGCCCGATTTGTCTGCACAATCTCGAGAAGGCAGCCGCGGGGAACGGCGCCGTCGTCAAGGACATATCCGAGTTGTTGTTGAAAGCTTATGGTGGTTGACGTGGGTTCGATGCGCCCGCCAAGGAGTTAGTCTGATGAGAACGGAGCCCAAACGTGGTCTCGCCGAAGTGATGCGAGACGAGATGGTAATGAAGGACAAGATCGTCGACATGCTTCGAGAAGAGCCGAAGACGATTCCCGAGATGGCCGAAGCCTTGGGATACCCGAGCCATGAAGTCCTGCTGTGGGTCATGGCTCTATGGCGTTACGGCACCGTAGTCGAAGTCGAAAAAAAACGAACCGAGGAATATTTCCAATACAAGCTGAGCCCGGAACATTCGTGAGGGCTACTGATGAGAAGGGAGTAAACTGTCATGAACGATTCCGAAGTCGAGAGAACCGAAAAGATCGTTATTTTTGCCACCCACGGTCCCGAGGATCCGGAAAGGGCATCTATCCCCTTCGTCATGGGCAATGCCGCTCTGGCCATGGATTCCCAGGCCACCGTCGTCCTCCAGGGAACCGGAGTCACCCTCGCCAAAAAAGGGTGCTACGAGCATGTCTTCGCCGCCGGATTGCCGCCCCTGGAGGAGTTGGTGCAGAGCTTCGTTGAGTTGGGGGGCAAGATCTGGGTCTGCATACCCTGCATCGAGGAACGCAAGATCACGAAAGACATGCTGGTGGATGAGGCGGAACTGGCAAAGTCGGGCAAGGTGATTCTCGAGGTCCTTGACGCTAATGCTACGTTGAACTACTAACCCGGTGAGAAGACCGGGTTAGACTTTCCCAGGGGAGGAGTTGTTGATATGAAGAAGCTGGGCATCATCATCTGCGATCGGTGGCGGAGGTGTGCCGGAGGGAAGTGTCTGCGGGCACTCAAACAACGGGAGGGCGCCTTCAGCCGATACCGCGATGAGGAGATCGAGCTGGTTGGATACACCACCTGTGACGGCTGCCCGGGCGGCAACGTGGAGTACGCGCCGGCGGAGATGAAGAAAAACGGGGCTGTGGTGGTGCACCTCGCTACGGGCCTCCTGGTGGGTTACCCGCCCTGTCCCTACATCGAGGACTTTCGCAGGTTCATCGAAACCAGGTACGGGATGGAGGTGGTGCTCGGAACCCACCCGATCCCGCAGAACTACTACGAGACCCATCAGGCTCTCGGGACGTGGAGTGGGTCCGAGTGGCAGAGCAGGCTCCAGGAAACCCTCACTGACGAGAAGATCCGCATGAGCTACGACTGACCGATAGGCTCGTCACATCGGTGGCTGGATTTTTTTTACTAGCCCGTTCCCATCCGGAAACCCCCGAGACGTAGCCCTTCAAATCCAGGTCCCTGGCGTAGATGTGAGGTGAGGTACCCAGATGGCGAGCGAGATCTTCCTCCAGACCGGCCGATTGGCCGGGCGAGACCTCGTTGCGGCACGGCAAAGCAGACC
>Ga0164313_10006806_pt1 | contig 10054 bp, 8 predicted proteins | sample GuaBasSedimGuay4_FD_113735 | JGI IMG/M metagenome (GOLD analysis project Ga0164313, IMG submission 113735) | Subseafloor sediment microbial communities from Guaymas Basin, Gulf of California, Mexico - Guay4, Core 4569-4, 0-3 cm | ecosystem: Environmental > Aquatic > Marine > Hydrothermal vents >...
CATCGATCGGGTCGCCATCGAAGGCAAAATCGGACAGGCCAAAAGACGATACTCTCTTGGATTAGTCATGACCAAACTGGCATCCACGACCAGGACCAGTGTCGCCATCACCATCATCACGATGAATCTCCTACAGATCCTCAGGCGGGTTTCTTCGTCGCTGTTTGCCCTGGCTCTCAGAGCCCCCCATCTCTTGGCCGATCTGCTCTCCGCTGACTCTCCAGTTCAAAACCAATCTTCCACTCCTCCAGCCTTCCAGGGCTGAAAAAAGTTATTCAGCAAGCCCTACGTAGCGAATCAAGCGCCGGATCAGATCATGCAAAGTGAGTGCCTGGCACAAATAGGCGCCAAACAACCTGAGACCGCACATGGAGGTCCGAGCGCCGACCTTCAAACCGACCGACTCGATCCCCTCACTTCGACCGATGATCTCGAGAAACTCGCACCCCTGGCGCAGTGGAAGCAGATCTTCGGGCCGATTCAGCGACTCCGGCGCAATCCCCATAGACGACATCCAGCGCGCAACATCACCCCCCCTCCTCAAAAAACTCGGCAAAAGGGCTCACCGTCGCGACACGTGTCAGGTGAATTTTCCCCATTCGAAGCTCCCTTTTCCGAGAATGTCATGAAATCACAAGACGAAAAAGTTGAGAATTCCAAAAAGCATGGTCTGTTTCAAACTCAATCCGTTTCTGGCCGCACGCCGCCGCAGGCATGAGGCGCCCCACCACCGAAAACCAATCTCATGACATCTTCGAAGATCGTGTTCGTTCTCGCCCTGACTCTGATTTGTTTGAAATCCCCGGATCTGCATTCCGCGCCCTCACCCCGGCTGATTTTGCAGATCACGGTCGATCAGCTGCGCGGCGACCTTCCCGACCGATTCATGGGAAACATGCCGGAGGGAGGGTTCCGCTACCTTAAGGCCAATGGGCTTTGGTATGCAAACGCCCACTACGGCCATTCCAATACCGAGACCGTCGTCGGTCACACCACTCTCGCCACCGGCGCAGATCCCGCCGAGCACGGCATGGTGTCGAATGTCTGGTTTGACCGCGATTCGGGAAAGCTTGCCTACAATATCGAGGACAGCAATTGCCACATCCTCACCTCCGGAGCGGATGTGGACAAGTCGACCGAGGTGGATGCCTCCCAGGCGCTGGCATCCAGTGACGGCCGCTCGCCGGCCAACATCATCACAACGACTTTCAGCGATGAACTCCGACTGAAGACCAACGGGTCGGCGAAAATTTTCGGCGTTTCGGTCAAAGATCGTGGCGCAGTCACTCTGGCGGGTCACACCGGCAAGGCATTCTGGTTTTCCAAGGCAAAGGGGGAGTTTATCACGAGCTCCTACTATTATGAAGATTACCCCGAATGGGTTGAAAGGTGGAATGCGCAACAGCTTCCTGCGATAAGCTACGGCGGCAAATCCTGGGAGCTGCTACTTGACCGCACGGCTTACCTTTTTGGCGATGAGGACGACAATCCGTGGGAAATGGACCTCGCCGGGTTTGGTCGCACCTTTCCCCACAAGTATGGCGACCCCAAAGGAAAAAACTTTGGCAACACCATCACCTTCAGCCCGGCGGGTGATGACCTGACACTTGATTTTGCCAAGGCAACCATCACAGGGGAACAGCTTGGCCAGGATGATGTCACCGACTTCCTGGCGGTGAGTTTTTCCTCCACCGATTACATCGGGCACCTTTTCGGGCCCTCCAGTCTGGAGGCCGAAGATAACCTGCTGCGACTCGACCGCACCCTCGCCGATCTCTTTGCTTTCGTCGACCAGACCGTCGGGCTGGAAAACACGCTCATCGTCCTCTGCGCCGACCACGGTGGTCCCGAAGCTCACGGATTTATGAAGTCGTTCGGTATCGACTCCGGTTACGTCTCTCCCGACCAGTGGGACAAGGAGCCCTCTATTGCCCGATTGAAAAAGGAATTTGGTATTGGCCAGAATCTGATCAAATCATTTTTCCCGCCTTACCTTTACCTCGATCGAGAACTCATTAAACGGAAAGGACTGGATCAGGAAAGGATCGAGCGAGCCGTCGCCGAAGAGCTGATGGGCATCAAGGGAGTCGCCCTCGCCGTTTCCAGTTCGGCTCTTCAGAACAACCGACTGCCCGACACCTTTCTCAATCGCGCTGCCCTGCGCAGTTTCAACGCCAAACGCTCCGGCGACATTCTTGTTCTTTTCGAGCCCCAGTACTTCATCAACGATTTTCAAGACGAAATCGTCGCAGCCAACCACGGCGGAGCCTGGGTCTACGACTCCTTCGTCCCCATCATTTTTGCCGGAGGTGCGATCAGATCGCAGCGCGTCTTCCGTCGGGTCGATCCCAAGGACATTGCCGCGACCCTCTCTGCCGTTGCCGGAACCCGCTACCCCTCCGGATGCACCGGCGACCCACTGCTCGAAGTCATGGCCATGACCCAGGAGTGGCAGAAAGCCCCACCGATCAGCAAAGCGGCGAAGAAGAACTAATTCCTGGCATCTGTTTCGAGAAGACCCAGGAACTCCCCCAATACAACCAAAATGAATAGAAACGTCATAAACACCCTGTTCGTTGCTTCAGCGATCCTTCTCGCCCCAACCGGATTTCAAGCCAGCGCTTCTGAAACGTCGGCCACCAAGGTCACCCCCGTGACCAATGAGTACTACTCTCTGGCTGAGACCCAGGTGATCATCGCCAGTTACGTGAAAAAAATCGCAGCAGCTACGAACACCAATGGGATGGGCGTCTGGATGAACAACAAAAAGGGGGTTCTTCGGTGATTTCCGTGGGACAGATCGGGATTCTTGGTGCCAAACGCGGGATTGCTGGCTGAATGGACTCAAGAGAGCTACCCAGTGGGGCTACCCTTTCTATTGCAGAACAAAAGGTTGCGTTTTCTGGATTCGCTGGTGTAGGTCCGTGCGCACTCTTCTTGCAACTCAAGTTTGGTTGCGGGAAATTGTTCCGACCGCCAATTCGCCTCAGGCACCCCACGCTAATTACCGAAGAACCCTTCATAAGTTTGGGTCACCCCGTTTTCTGGTTGCCTTAGGACTTTCGCCAAAGTGGCTCTTGTAACGAGCGGCAAAGCGACCGAGGTGGTCGAATTCCCACCGTTGAGCTACTTCGCTCACCTTGCTGGCGCTCATGAGTAAGACGGACCGAGCTCTGTTGAGACGGCGGATCCGGAAATATTCAGTGGGTCCCATCCCGTAGATTTCGTGAAAATATTTCTGCACGGTGCGTGGCCTCATGCCGATTCCGGAGCAGATTTCAGCGAGGGATTCTTTCCCCTCCTTTTTTTTCATGCGTTCGTGGGTGACATCGAGCAGGTGCATCCGGAAACGGTCGCCCGCAGTGAAGGTTCGTTCGTCTGCAGGAAAAATCAGTCGATTGAAAAGGAGTTTGTTTACGATGGTTAGCAACTCACTCTCCACTGGAGCCTCGACTGGCGAATCGCGGGCCCCATTGACCCAATGGATCAGCGGAGAGAGAGTTTCGCGTGAACCCTCCAGAAACACCTGTGAGCGCCCCGCCAATTTATCAGTGATGAAAGGAGGTATTTCTTGAGGAACTCTCTTTTCAGGAATGGCAATATCGGCCCAAACCAGGTCGGCCGGAAAGACTTCATGCATGGCAATGGCATTTCGGTGAATGGTCAGGGTCCCATTGTCATACTCATGAGCCTGCACGACGGCGGAGTGTCCGGGGCTGAGAATAAACCCCACATGAAATGTGTCCGGATTGTAGTTGCCCTCGCAAAGGGTGGCTTGATTGAAACTTCCAGCAGCAATGCGGCAGTTTTCGCTCCGGGAGGAGAAGATCCATCCCCGAAACGGGCCGGGGCTGAGTTGAAATAGATCCATCTGCGGAAATTCGGCCCGCAGGATACGCGAATCAAAGACGTCGAAAATACGAGATTCCTGGAAACGAGGCTCTGTCATCCCAGTGAGCTTCCTAGCACAGTGTGCGCAAAGTGGATAGAAAAATTCACTCGGTTCTGCTATGTTACCGTGATCGAAGCCAAACCCCTCGAGATCAAAGACGCGACGCTCCCGTTGGCGTGGTGGAAATCAGGCCCAAGAAGAGCCCGAGTAGCCGCGCAATCGACTCCCGAAAGTGGAGCACGCTCCCACCACGATCCTTATTCGGTTCATGAAGGGATCCAAGATGCACATCGGCTTCGACACTCGAGCCCATCTGCTGGCTCTGCGTGTAATCACCGCTGATGAACCGGAGCGTGCCCAGGTCCCTCAAATTGACCCAACCCGTTCAGCAAGCCACCGGTCAGAATCCCCAGATCGCTTGGGGCAACCTCGGTTACCCAGCAGAACAAAACGCTCCGGACTCCATGACCAGGGTTATCCGTGGCAAACTTCTCGAATCCCCCCGGGCCATGAACTTTTTTGTCCTGCTCCTCGCCGTCTCGGCGAAACGGCTCGCCTCAACCGAATCCCAAGCCAGAGCATCTGGAAACGTCCCGACTTTGGGCTTCTTTCTTGATTAGCAAGGGACCGATTCTCGTCATTGGCTTCCTCTGGTGAATTACCTGGAAGTTTCCGAGAAAACCTCCTCCTCGCCCAAAACAATTCGATAAACCAACCGTCAAAAAGAAAATGAACAAATTCTTCAGAAAGGAAAACAAAGTGGGAAAACTATTCTTGAGTACGATCTTTGCCTTGGCTCTGGCAGGTAGTCCTGCAACCGCCGAGGATGTCCCCGTCGAGGGCTACAACACCCGGATCCCAGAGGAAATATTGACCCCGGATAAGGTGTCCTCGCGAATTGGTGAGCTCAATTTCTATGACGGAGTGCCTACCGAGGCAACCGTCGAGAAAATATATGACAACCTGGACTACCTGCGCGCCATAGACGTATTCCTCAACTTCATTCCTGCCTGCAATATCGAAGGAATGCGTACCGGAACCGCTTCTTTGGGCGTATCGGAATACAATCAGGTCCTGTTGATGGACAAGCTGATGGACTCCACCTCGCTTTTCCTCACGGGTAACACCGATACGGTTTACGCCTCTTCATTCTTTGACTTGAGCAAAACCGGACCTCTGGTCGTTGAGATTCCTGCCGGTGCGGGACCCGGCACGGTCAATGACGCCTATTTCCGATTTGTTGTAGATATGGGTGCTCCCGGTCCAGACAGAAAAAAGGGCGGCACCTACATCATCCTTCCTCCGAATTATGAAGGTGAATTGAAAGTTACCCCCAACACCTTTAAAGACAATTCTTCGACCAAAGCGATCATCAATGGTCAGGACCGGAACGTCTGGATCGCAAAATCAAGATCCTATAGCAACTGGATGATTTTGAGAGGTTTCCTGGTTGACGGCAAGCCGGACGCCGCCGCAAAGATGTGGCGGGAAAAGTTGAAAATCTACCCGCTTAAAGATGCGGCCGATCCAAAGAAAATGGAGTTCGTTTCGGGTTCAGGAAAATTTTTCAATACCATTCACTCGAATAAGTACTCTTACTTTCAAGAACTGGATTTGGTAATCCAACGCGAGCCCATCAGTTTTATTTCCCCTGAACTGCGCGGGCAGGCCTCTGCCATTGGCATTATCAAGGGCAAGGAGTTCAGTCCTGACCGCCGAATGAAGAAAATCCTGACTGATGCGGTGAAGGTGGGGAATGCCACTGCGCGGACCATTATGTTTCACCCTCGAGACAAAGGGGCTTACCTTTATCCAAACAGCTCCTGGAAGACGTTTTTTATCGGTGGAGACTACAGATGGTTGAACCTCACCGGTGAAGCGGGGAGAAATCTTGATGCTAGAATTCACTTCTTTTACCAGGCAACCGTCAACACACCTGCCATGGCTCTAGAGCTGATCGGCGTTGGCTCAAACTATGCGGGCAACACCCTGGATAAAGACGGCAATATGCTTTATGGGGACAGGAACTATAAACTGACATTGCCCAAAGATGTCCCGGCCAAGGATTTCTGGTCACTGGTGGCCTATGATACGCAGACCCGTTCAGAGTTACAGACCAGCGACATGCCTTTCCCGAGCATCAACAGTAAAATAGCCAAGCTCGACTACAATCAGGATGGCTCAGTCGATATCTACTTTGGTCCCAAAGCGCCCAAAGGGAAAAGAGCCAACTGGATCCAAACTGTTTCGGGCAAGTCCTGGTTCTTGGTTATCCGATACTACGGACCACTCAAACCCTTCTATGATAAGACCTGGAAGCCGGGCGAGATTGAGCTGATCAAGTAATGAACCTCATTTTTTTCCTGATAAGCCGAAGGGGGTTGCCGAAGCGAACTGGGTGCAAACTAATCCCGGTGAAAACTGGTTTGTTTTTTTTCGTGCTTACTCACCAAGTAAAGGGTTTGTCGCCCAAGAACCAGAAGCCATAGTACCTGAATTTGTTGAAGCTAAATAATGCGTAGGTATAAGAGTGTCTTTGCATTCCAGGTGAATTTGTTCCAGAAATAGCAAACAAACGCATCAACATTGACAGAAAACGCCGCTACACTCTGTATATTTTGCAACTCAGGCAGGTGTTTAGCTGAGATATACCCAGCAACGGGATATGTACTATAGATGCAGAGAAAATGCTCTTGAAGAGTAACCAAGCTCATATTTCAATTATGAAACATAAACCAAACACGAGATGAAGGAAATGATATGAAGAAAAATCTATTACTACTTATGAGTACGCTTATCATAGGTACAAGCACCGCTTTTGCAATGGATATTACAAAAGCACCTAGAATGGAAATGACAACGGACATACCGAAAGGTATTCCAACCCCGAACCATATAAATTCCAGAATCGGTGAGTTAAATATGGAGGATGGAGTTCCTACGATTGAAACATCAGATCTAATTTATGATAATCTTGATTTCCAACATGGAGTAACTTCTTTTTTAAGCGGTATCCAGGTTGCTTCGATGGAAGCCATGAGGAAAGGTCTCTTAACTTTTGGCCCTCCAAATAAAACCGTTCTTCTATTTGAAGAGCTCATGGATTCAAAAGCCCTTTGGCTCACGCCCAATACCACAAGTGTTTATATGGTCATGTGGTTACAGCTTGATAGTGAACCTTACGTTATAGAAACTCCAGCGGATGTACTGGGGATTATTGATGACCACTGGTTTAAATATGTTGCCGACTTTGGCCGGCTGGGAGATGACAAAAACAAGGGCGGTAAATTCCTGATCGTTCCTCCGGGATATAAAGGAGAAATTCCTGAAGGATACATTGTAAAACATACTAATACCTTTGGTAACTGGGTTATCTGGAGAGGATTTCAAATAGACGGTAGTCCTAAACCGGCTATTGATCTTACCAAGAAGGTTTTTAAAAGTTATCCACTTTCTCAAAAGGACAATCCGCCAGCTTTGAATTTTGTAAATGTTTCGGGCAAGTTCAACAATACCATCCACAACATGGATATTTCGATATATGAAGAAATAAACCATGTGGTTCAAACAGAGCCGGCTTTTGGACAAGATCCTGAAATACTGGGTTATTTCGCCTCTATCGGTATCGAAAAAGGCAAAGAGTTTAAACCTGATGCTCGTATGAAAAAGATATTAGCACAATCAGCGGAAGTGGCTTCAGTAACAGCGCGTACATTGATCTCAAGACCCAGGGATGAAGCATTCTTACTCTTCCCTGAACACAGTAAAGTGTGGACGAACCCGTTTGTCGGTGGCAGCTATCAATTTGAAGTGGATGGTGTAAGTTTGATTGACGGACGTGCAGCTTTCCATTTTTTTGCCACAGGAATCACACCAGCTATGGCAAAGAAAATTGTGGGCAAAGGCTCTAAATATGCGACGGCCTATCTCGACAAAAACATGATTCCTTTAGACGGTAGCAAGACTTACAAGGTGCATGTTCCACCAAATGTACCGGTTAAAGAATTCTGGTCATTTACGCTCTACAATAACCAGACACGTGCCATGCTGCAGACAGACCAACGTTTCCCAGGCCTGGATCAAAATAAAGAGGGACTGAAGGTAAATAAGGACGGTTCCGTTGATATTTATTTCGGCCCTAAGCCTCCAAAAGGACTCAAAAACAACTGGATTCAAACCATTCCCAACAGAGGATGGAATATGTTGTTCCGTGTTTATGGCCCGCTTGACCCATGGTTCGACAAAGAATGGTATCCCGGCGATCCTGAATTGGTAGAATAGGAGAAAGGCTCTTCGCCGTTACATTTGAGTATAAAGGTTTGTGAAGAATCCGAATGAAGGCGGCCGGTCAAGGTTCGCAAACCTTGACCGGAACACCTCAAACTAAGTCAAGCCTTCACACAAACATCACGATACATAAAACGACACCAGCGCGCGTTCGTGCCTTGAGGCTGGTTTGGAATTTTGAAGTACCGAGTATTTTTGAAACTTCTCTAACAGTCTGCTCCAGTTGACAGTTTCCCGACTGCTTTTTTTGGATTTCTGAGAGAAACCTGGAAAATTGGATCATCATTTAAGCTCCTCAGTGAAAACCGCATCTTTCATCCTTTTTCTGGCCGCCGGAGTGGCGGCTCTTGTTCTATCTCCTTCCCTCCAAGCCGAGGAAGGGGGAACCGGACATGTAGCCCCCGGTGCCGTGGCCACAATGATCGATGCCCCTCCCAGCAAGTCCGGTTGGGTCATTGAGGCTATATATACGCGCTACACAGGAGGATTTGATGCCATCAAAGAACTACCCATAGGCGGAGAAATTTCATTGGGGCTGGATGCCACGGCCGATGTCCTGACGGTTGGAGCTCTTTACACCTTTAAGAATGAACTGCTGGGTGCCCATTTTTCAGCGGGAGCCTTTATGCCTTATATCTGGCTTGATGTGAGCGGAAACGTGAACCAGATCGAGCGCACGGACACAGCTCAGGGGTTTAGTGACATCACCTTGATTCCTGTCATGCTCGCATGGAAGGAAGGTTTCTGGGAGTACTCGGCCACCCTCGCGGTTTACGCCCCAACGGGTGAATATAACGCAGGAGATCTCGCCAATGTCGGGTTGAATTACTGGACGGTAGATCCCGGCTTCGGGGTTTCTTACAACAATGACAAGACAGGGTTCAACTTCGGGGCCTATGCGGGAATCACCTTCAATTCGGAAAATTCAGCCACTGACTACAAAAGCGGATCGATGTTCCACCTTGAAGGAAGCGTGCAGCAGTTGTTGCCCTTGGGGAAGGGGTACCTCGGAATCGGAGTGGATGCCTTCTATTTTGAGCAGGTATCAGGAGATAGTGGCACGGGTGCGCGACGGGATTTCAAGGGACAAACAATCGGGATTGGCCCCGTTCTCGACTACATCCTGCCAGTTGGTCAAAACACACTGGTATTTGAAGCCAAGTGGCTACCCGAGCTGCAGGTCAGGAATCGCATCAAAGGCGACTATATCTGGGTCAAAGCGGCCTATCAATTCTGATCAGCGAAAACCATGAATGTGAACCTGAAAGCAGGAGGCGACCCAATGGGGTCAGGCCGTGTAGTTTGTAGTTGACGCTCCTTCGGTGAAGCTGGAAACTGTATTGCAATGGCCCGACCACTGCGTCTGGAGTATGAGGGAGGGATCTACCACGTCTTGAACCGTGGCAACTACCGATCGGCAATTTTCCGGTCGGAGAAGACCAAAGCGGCCTTTTTGAGTTGCCTGGATGAGACCTGCGAAAAGACCGGTTGGCGCATTCACGCTTGGTGTGTGATGTCCAACCACTACTATCTGGCTCTGGAGACACCACAGGGGAACCTGGTCGATGGGATGCGCTGGCTGCAGGGGACCTTCGCGACGCGTTTCAATCGGATGCGCCGGGAGCACGGGCACATTTTTCAGGGTCGTTACAAGAGTCTTGTCGTGGATCCGGGTGAAGGACTCGGCTCGCTGTGCCATTACATCCATCTGAACGGGGTCCGGGCCAGGGTATGCTCGATCGATGAACTTCGGGATTGGCGCTGGAGTAGCGTCGCCTGGTTGAACAAGCCCAAGAGTCGGCCGGGCTGGTATGAACCCAATTCAGCATTGGGCTCGGCGGGCGGTTTGCGTGACAGTGCCGCAGGTCGTCGAAA
>Ga0164313_10006807_pt1 | contig 10053 bp, 10 predicted proteins | sample GuaBasSedimGuay4_FD_113735 | JGI IMG/M metagenome (GOLD analysis project Ga0164313, IMG submission 113735) | Subseafloor sediment microbial communities from Guaymas Basin, Gulf of California, Mexico - Guay4, Core 4569-4, 0-3 cm | ecosystem: Environmental > Aquatic > Marine > Hydrothermal vents...
ACGATCTGGAGGCCACTGGACGCACGGGGGCTCACCGAAGAATGGTCGAACGAGTAGTACTCGCCTGTTGTCGAGCCTCCACCTGCGAACACGGTAGTGATGTAGCCGAGAGCCTCTTCGAGCCGAGCGAATCGTTCTCCAAGAGGCGGAAGATCGAGACCGAATGCGTCGTGTTCGGACTGCATCCATCCTGTCCCGACACCAAGGCTGAACCGGCCACCGGAAATCTCGTCGATCGTCGTTGCGGCCTTTGCCATGATCGCCGGATGCCTGAAGGTGATCGGAGACACGAGCGTAACGAGGCGGATGCTCGAGGTCTCGACTGCGACAGCGGCAAGAGACACAAGTGCATCTGTTGCGTCAGCGGAGTGGTCCATGTGGAGGTAATGGTCTGACCTCGCGAATGCGTCGAGACCGAAGTCTTCTGCCCAGCGTGCGAGTTCGACGAGGCGGCTATAGGAGCCACCCATCTGTGGTTCGACGAAAAGTCCTAGTTCCATTGTGTGCTCCTCGTTACCAGCCTCGCTCGATCCACGATGCGAGCTGGGGTCGTTCGGTTCCTATTGTCGTCGATGCCCCGTGCCCGGGGAACACGACGGTCTCGTCTGGCAGTGTGAAGAGTTCGCGTTCAAGGGAGTCGATGATCGTCGTGAACGAACTGTGGCCGAATCGGGTCGCTCCAGGGCCACCCGGAAACAGGGTATCTCCGGTGAACACGACGCCGGGGAGTGAAAGGCACACAGATCCCGCTGTGTGCCCGGGAGTATGGACGACAGACGCGACAGTGTCCCCGATGCGGAGTTCCCCCGTCTCGATCGCGATATCGGCAGCCTTGCCAGCTACTGCCTCATCGAGCGGATGGAGCATGAACGGCGCGTCGAGGGCCTGCGGAACTGCGGGAACCGCCTCGTGGTGGTCCCCGTGGCCGTGAGTCGTGAACACGCCGACGACCGGAGTGTCGCCGACGAATTCCAAGATCGCGGCGGCGTCGTCTGCGGCGTCGACGAGTAACGCATCGCCAGATGTTCTGTCTGTGATCAGGTAGGAGTTGTTTTCCAATGGACCAACGATGACACGCGAAACATCGAAGCTGTCCCCGGAGAAGATGGTCTCATGCATCTGTCAGTTGAGTGAGGCGATGATCTGCTCGAGTTGGCTGATCTGGAGTTCGCCTGAGGTTCGCAGCGCAACGGTTCCGTCAGAATTGGTGAAGACCCAGAATGGGAACCCTCCTGCACCGTACGCAGACCAAACCGATCCCTCTTTGTCGTCGCGTATGATCGGGATCTGCCAGTTGTCGGGTGCAAGCCAATCAGACGGCGGGTAGTTCGGGCGTGCAGAGTTCATCGACGTACTCACGGAGTAGAAGTCGACGTCCTTGACGTCTCCGCCTGCGTTGAGCCAGTCATTTACGCGGGGGACTTCGACCTGGCAGTGGGGGCACCAGTGGGCGAGGAACACGATGGCCTTGGCTTTGCCGTCGTTCTCGATGACAACCGTGTCACCATCGAAGTTCTCTCCGGTCACCTTTGGATAGGCGATGCCCGTTGCTGTGGTGTCCTGCGGGTCGTTCGGCATCTGTGGCAGGGAGTGACCCTCGATGACAGGCTCGCCCCACTCGGCGCCAACCTCCTCGTTCGCCCCTGGCAAGAACGAGATCGCAAAAACGGCGACAACCGCGAGAACCACGGCCCCGATGATGAGTCCTGTCTTCTTCGTGCTTCCGGACGAACCCGAACTCGATGGTGTGGGATTCGTCTTTGATGTCTTGCTGGTCGCCATGGATGCCCCTTCGTGCAGCGCGGTTGTTCTCAATAAGGTTGTTAGTCGGTGGCTCGTGCGTTCACATATCCCGCCCACATGAGAACAAGGATCAGGAGGAACGCGGAGAGCGCCATGTACGGAATCGTAACGAAGCCGAATTGTTTGATGTACGGAGCGCTACACGGTGGACCTACTGCTGCGCATGCCCCAGAGTCGAGGCTCGGCCACTGCTGCATCGCTCTGTGCCAGATCGCAACACCGCTGCCAATGACTGCAAGAGCAACGATGTACAGGCGTGCGGAGGCGTCTTTGCGCCAAGCTGCGAGCAACGCGACGAGAGCGATCGGATACATCGCGATGCGCTGGTACCAGCAGAACTTGCATGGGATGAGATGAACGATCTCAGAGAGGTACAGGCTGCCGAGCGTTGCACCGAGCGCAACGATGCCAGCGAGCCACATCGTTGTTCCCCTGAGGAACTCGAAGGGGCTCTTATCCTTGCGCAGGCCGAAGAGGCCGATCAGGACAAGACCGATCGTGGCGAAGTTCGCAAGGATCGCCAAGAGGGCGAAGAACAAGCGCATGGTCTGGAATGTCACGTGGCCTCCCTCGGTTAGGACGGGACGGTACCCGTGTGTGTGTCATATTCCGGGATGAAAACTCCGAGCGTCGTCCTACGCTGCCACGCATGAACGGTCCATTGTTCTTTGCGGTCATGATCGGCGTCGTCCTGGCATTCGGTATTGCGATGTTCTGGCAGGAGTCGAAGCGGATGACGAGCCGCGAGGCGATCTACGGTGTTGAGGACTCGATCGAATGGATCTGGGAGGGGCTTGGGGAGGACACACATGGCCTGACCAAAGCGGACATTAGAAGGATCCTCGAATGGGAGATGTTCTACCTCCAGCAGCCCGACCTATGGCAGGGTGATGGTCCTCCTGTCGTCGGAGGAGAGGCTGCAGCTGCGTACGCACAGGAGAAGTCCCTGGAGTCGGGCAATGTGTATGAGCCGGACCAGATATTCGCCGTCCTTGACCTCCAGGCGTCCTATCTCCTGGCCATCGGTGCGATCGGGGAACCCGCCGACCCAGATGAACTCAGCTGATTCTCACTTTCAATCGGACCCGCTACAAGACCTCTGTACGTACACTTGCGGCGTTGCCTGATGGTGGAGGACTGATATGAAAACCCGTCGAATACTGATAGCGCTCATCGCTGTGATCGCCGTTGCGGCAGCCGCTTGCACCTCAAACGACAATGCGGTCCCTCCTGAGACGACTACCACAAGCTTCGAGTTCCCTGAGCTGGAGTTCGGCAGGGGCGTCCTGCCTGCGTCGGTATCATCGTTGTGGCCCACCCCCGAAGGCGTGGTCATCGGTGCAACGATGATCGACGGAACGCGTCGGCTCACGGAGATCGTCATGACGTACCCCGCTGACGTCTCGGATGTCGCCGCTTATTACACGACGAATCTCCCTGCGCTCGGGTACGAGGTGACGAGTACTTCAGGCAGCGGTGGCACAGTGACGATCGACTTCTCTGGCAACGGGGTGAGCGGCACGATCGTCCTCACCACAGGTGGGACCGGCCTCACATCCGGAACGATCCGGATGATCCACGAGTAGCAGTATCGTCGGGCCTGACGGAGGTATCGATATGGGACGCATCAGACGGTTCGAAGAGCATCGCTTCGTAGGAACGAGGGACGACATGCAGGTGTACGACTGCGACGACCCCGCCCAGTTCGCCATCCTCGATGAGCGGGTTGAATCCGAAGGCCTGATCGATGCGAAGATGCTCCAATCGTTCGCTCCGGATCAACTCTCAGATGCTCGCAATCGCGGTTTCACGGCTGTATAGGCGCTGAACTCCGGCGATTCACAGCGTTGCGAACCAGAGCGCTGTGGCGGCCAGAATAACCATGCCAGCGGCAAGAGATGCGAGGATGAGATACCGGGTCTGCACGCCGCAAGACTATCGAGACCGACGGTGTGTCGGACGATTCTTGTTTCGGGCGCGTGGTGCAGTGTGCTCCACTAATCTGTGATCGTTATCGACTCCCTGGAGCTGTCTCTTCCATGTACGACATCGCGATCATCGGCGGGGGGCCTGGCGGATACGCGTCTGCCCTGTATGCCCACAACTTCGGACTTTCAGTTGTCCTCATTGAGAAGGGACGTGTTGGCGGCACATGCTTACTGCGTGGTTGCATTCCAGCCAAGGCATGGATCGAGTCCGCTCACGTGTACACGACGGTGGCCGACGCGGCTGAGTTCGGCGTGGAAACCTCTGACCCGCAGTTCGTGTGGCCAACGGCCCTGGCGCGGAAACAGAAGATCGTCGAACTGCTCGTCAACGGCCTGACCGCCACGCTCAAGAGTCGGGCTGTGGAGATCGTTGAGGGTCACGGCCGGATCACCGGTCCCGGAGCTGTGTCGATCGAGGGCGAAGATGGTGCTGTCTCAGATATTCAAGCACGTACGATCATCATTGCTACCGGGTCGGAGCCATCGAGCATCCCAGGGTACGAGATCGACGGTAGTCGCATCGTCTCGTCCGATGATGCCCTGGACTGGACCGAACAGCCGGGAAGCGTTGCCGTCGTTGGCGGCGGCGTGATCGGATGTGAATTCGCTTCCTTCCTCGCGCAGGTCGGTACCAAGGTGCACATCTTCGAGATGGAGGATCAACTCGTTCCCGGGATGGAACCCGAAGCAGCCAAGATCCTTGCCAGGGCGTTCCGGCGTCGCAAGATCGATGTGAAAGTCGGCGTTGGCGTCGGGCCAGCTCGGATCAATGACGACTCCGTGACGGTTCCATTCGGTGATGACTCAGTAGATGTCGACGTTGTTCTGATGGCCGTTGGTCGCAGGCCCGTCACGGCTGACGTCGGGTTCGATACCGTGGGTATCGCGACAGACCATGGCTACGTTGATGTTGACCTTGAAACCGGCCAGACTGGCATCGAAGGCATCTATGCCGTGGGCGACATCGTTGCAGGTACTCCTCAACTTGCCCACGTGGCGTTCGCAGAGGCCATTGCTGCCGTCACTCATATCGCGACCGGTGAGACGGCGAGTGTCGACTACAACGCGATCCCGATGGTCGTATACACCGATCCTGAGATCGGGTGGGTCGGACAGACCGAAGCAGCAGCTGTGAGTAACGGAACCGACGTGGAAACTACAGAGCACGGGATGCGCGGTATCGGCCGTGCGATCATCCAGGGAGAGGTCGGGGGGACGGTCAAGATCGTCTCACAGGTCGATGGTCCGATCATCGGAGCGACCGTCGCCGGCCCTGGCGCAGGGGAGTTGATCCACGAACTGATGTACGCGGTCGGGTGGGAAGCCCTTCCTTCCGAGGCCGCATCATTCATCCACGCACACCCAACGATCGCAGAAGCGATAGGAGAGACCCTGCTCGCAGCAGCAGGACGACCTCTGCACTAAGACCACCAACACGGATCCGCGCCTTGGCCGGATGCGACAAGGAGAGAAGCGATGTCGTACACGATCACGATGCCCCAACTCGGCGAAACCGTCACCGAGGGCACGATCCTGTCCTGGGTGAAACAGGTCGGCGAGTATGTGTCAGAGGACGACATCCTCGTGGAGATCTCCACGGACAAGGTCGATACCGAGGTTCCGTCACCACACGCTGGCGTCCTGACCGAGATCCTTGTCGCTGCGGGAACAACTGTGGACGTGGGGACCGCGATATGTGTGTTATCAGCGGAAGAGGAAGCCGTCAGTCGTCAGCCGTCAGCTATCAGCGAGGAATCAGCTGACAGCCAGAGCGAAGAAGCCGTCAGCCGTCAGCCGTCAGCCTTCAGCGAAGAGGCGGATCAGAGCGCTCGGGAAACGGCCGAGGTGAGGACCAAGCGGCGGGGGGTGTTGTCGCCTGTTGTTCGGAAACTTGCTGCCGAGCACGGCGTCGACCTTGCCATGGTGGCAGGCACCGGTGGCGGTGGGAGGATCACCCGCAAGGACGTTGAAGCGTTCATCGCTGCTGGCCCCGCCAGTGATACCGCACCGGCCGAGGCCACATCGACCCCGACGCCTCCGCCAGCACCGCGCCCTGCGGTGGCACCTGGCGCCGATGAGGTTCATGAGGTGAGTCGGATGCGGGCACGGATCGCTGAGAACCTGATCCATGCGAAACGGTCCGCTGCTCATGTGTGGACATCCGTTGAGGTCGACTACGAGAACGTCGCACGTGCTCGTGCTACCCACGGGCCTGCGTTCAAAGCGGCAGAGGACAGTTCACTGACCTATCTCCCGTTCATAGCGCGAGCCACAATGGATGCGCTAGCAGCGTTCCCTGTCGTGCACTCGATCCTCGACATTGATGCCGGGACCCACACGTTTTCTCGATCGGTCAACCTCGGCATCGCAGTGGATCTTGATCAGAAGGGACTCGTGGTTGCGAACATTGCGGACGCGGACGCGAAGACAATACGAGGTCTTGCCCGGTCGATCAGGACGGTTGCTGCGGACGCCCGATCGGGTGCTCTGGGACCCGACGACCTCACCGGCTTCACGTTCACCATCACGAATCCTGGACCGTTCGGCTCCTTCATGAGCGCTCCCATCATCCCCTATCCCACAGCAGCGATTCTGAGCACCGACGCCGTGACGAAGAAGGCTGTCGTTGTTGAGTTGCCCGACGGTTCCGACGCCCTGGCAATCCACCACATCGGATATCTCGGGTTGAGCTGGGACCACAGGGTGTTCGACGGTTCAACCGCTGCCCTGTTCCTGGCTCGTATCAGGGAGAACCTCGAGACCTGGGACTGGGACCAAGAGCTCTCGTGATTATGAGTTCCCACGAACCTGTGCTGCGAACCAGGTGGCTGGGGCGCGTCTCGTATCCGGAGGGGTGGGACCTGCAACGGGCGATATGGGAGGGCAAGACGCTGGGCCGCACGCCCGACGACTACCTCCTCCTACTCGAGCACCCGCACACCTACACGGTCGGCCGCAACGGTGACGGTTCGAATCTCGTGATCGACCGCGCAGACCTCGATGGGATCGGTGCCACGATCATTGATGTAGACCGGGGTGGAGACATCACCTACCACGGGCCCGGCCAACTCGTCGGATATCCCATCGTTGCTGTGCCCCGTATTGCGGACGGCTACGACGTTGTCGGTCATGTCCGCCGCATCGAGAAAGTGCTCATCGCCACGCTGGCTGACCTGGGCATCGCTGCATGGGCAGAACTCGGATTCACGGGCGTGTGGACCGACGCAGGCAAGGTCGCCGCGATTGGTGTGCGTGTCTCAAGGGGTGTTGCTACCCATGGGTTCGCTATCAATGTCGATCCCCAGATGGAGTATTTCGACAATATCGTTCCCTGCGGGATCTCTGATCGACCGGTCACGTCGGTGTCGGCGATCCTGGGGAGACCCGTCTCGATCGAAGAAGTGGTGGATGCGTTGCTGGCACGGGTGATCGACCTGTCAGAGTTCACGGAGGTGGAGACCCAACTCGGTGCGTTCACCCGGGGAACAGGCCGTACCAGTTTCGAGGTGGACCGTATGGTCGATGCTGGAGTGTTCAGCCACAGGGCGACTGACGAGGTCCCTGTGATGATCAAGGGGTTGCTCACCGGTGAGCCGGAGAAGCCGTCGTGGATGAAGGTTCGCATCGACCTACGCGATCCAAAGTACCAGGAATTGAGGGCCCTCAACAACGAGCTTGGCCTCAACACGGTGTGTGAGGAAGCCGGGTGTCCGAACATCTTCGAATGCTGGTCATCAGGGACATCAACGTTGATGCTTCTCGGTGACACCTGTACGCGGGCATGCTCGTTCTGTGATATCAAGACAGGGAAACCCGGGGCTGTTGACGAGGACGAACCAGTGCGTGCGGCCGAGGCGATCGCCGCGATGGAGTTGAGGCACGCAGTGCTCACAGCAGTCGATCGGGACGACCTTCCTGATGGGGGAGCAGCCATATTTGCAAGGACGATCCACGAGATCAGGGAACGACTCTCCGACTGTGATATAGAGGTCCTGATCGGCGACTTCAAGGGGGAACAGGGCCTGCTCGATGTGATCATGGGCGCCAAGCCCACTGTCCTTAACCACAATACCGAGACGGTGTTGCGGCTCCAACGTGAGATCAGGACCGCAGCGAACTATGCGCGGTCCCTCACGCTGCTCGCGAGGGCGAAGTGGCAGAACCCTTCTGGCACCGTGAAATCAGGGCTCATCGTTGGGATGGGGGAGACCGATACCGAGATCGCCGGTGCCCTTGCCGACCTCAACGCTGTTGGTGTCGATGTCGTGACGATCGGGCAGTACCTCAGGCCGACGGCTCATCATCGCAAGATCCACAGGTACGTGCATCCTGATGTTTTCGACGAGTACAAGGTGATCGGCGAATCCTTCGGCATCAGCCACGTGGAATCGGGCCCCCTTGTTCGAAGTTCTTATCACGCAAGACAAGCGCTGGAGGCAGCCGTATGAGTGAGTACACCCAACGTATCGATGTGGCGCGGCGGATCATGGAGGCGAGCGATGTGGATGCCCTGTGCCTCTCCGTCGGTTCTGACCTCCCGTATCTCACCGGATACAAAGCCATGCCACTCGAGCGGGTAACGATGCTGATCGTGCCAAGGTCCGGCCGGGCGCATCTGGTCGTTCCAGGTCTTGAGGCACCGAGGGTTTCGGTGCCAGACGATGCGTTCGAAGTCGTTGGCTGGGCGGAGTCCGACGATCCGATAGCCGCGATCGATGGGTATCTGGGGGATGCGGTAACGGTCGCTGTTGGCGACGAAACGTGGGCAACGTTCGTCCTTGATCTCCAGAGTTCCAATCCGGCGCGTTCCTATGTCGGAGCGAGCAACCTCATGGCCCAACTACGGATGCATAAGTCACAAGACGAGATCGTCGCGCTGCGAAATGCTGCAAGGACGGTCGATGCTGTTGTCGATGAGATGGCAAACGTACGGTTCTCCGGCCGCACAGAGCGGTCGATCTCGCGGGAGTTCATCGATCGGACGATCTCACTGGGACACGACACGATGGACTTCGGGATCGTCGCCTCGGGTCCCAACGGTGCGTCCCCGCACCACGAACCCGGCGAACGGGTGATCGAACAGGACGATGCGGTCGTCGTTGACTTCGGCGGGACCCAGGCCGGTTACTGCTCGGACACAACCCGCATGTTCGTGGTTGGGCGGGCACCCTACGGTTTCGACGCCGCCTACGAAGTGCTGCGCGAAGCCCAGGCTGCCGCTGTGGACGCGGTCCGCCCCGGAGTCACTGCAGAGTCCATTGACGCGGTCGCTCGCGACATCATCACCGACGCTGGCTACGGCGACCTGTTCATCCACAGGCTTGGCCATGGGATCGGGATGGATACCCACGAGCACCCCTACATTGTCGAAGGCAATGACCAGGTGCTCGAACCCGGCATGGCCTTCTCCATTGAGCCAGGTATCTACACACCCGGTGAGTGGGGCATGCGCATCGAGGACATCGTTGCGGTGACCGACGAGGGTGTCGAGCGGTTGAACCGTTCAGATCGCGCCTACCGGGTGGTCGACTAGGGCGTCGCTTCACCGGCAGTCGGGTCCCGGACCAAGTGGCGAGGCAGTAACTCTTGCCCTGGCAAAGCGGGCAGTTCGCGGCGGATCAGAGGGTTTCCGAAGAAGCGGGAACCTCCGGGGTGTGTCGGGGCGTCATAGTCACAGCAGATCGCGTTGGCGTATCCCGAATCTAGAAATGAGATGAACTGAAGTGACAGAAGCAGATCAGAAGCAAGGTAGCTGGTGGTCGCGGACCAAGACGTGGCAGAAAGTGCTGATTATCGGCGGCGGCGCCCTGTTTGCCTTGATGGTCGTAGGCGCGATAGCTAGTCCTTCTGAAGAGTCAGTCGCTGGCGATACGGCGACCGTCGCTCCAGAGACCACAACGAGTGCGGGGGAAGCTCCAGAGGGTTCGACCACGGCTCCTGAAACGGCCACGACCGTTCCCGACGCCACAACAACCGAAGCGAACCAACCCGGCATCGGCGACGCTGTGCGTGACGGGAAGTTTGAGTTCGTTGTGACCGATACCGAAGATCCGGGCGATATGTATGACCCGGACGATGTGCTTGCCGACGAAGCTTCTGGCAAGTGGTTCATCGTGCACATGACTGTCGAAAACATTGGAGATGCTGAAGAGGCATTCTTCGCAGGCGACCAGAAGGTGCTGTGGGATGGCAAGGAATTCTCAGCCGAAGGCTTCACCTTCAACGGTACGAGCTACGAGGATTTGAACCCCGGCATTGTCAT
>Ga0164313_10006808_pt1 | contig 10053 bp, 19 predicted proteins | sample GuaBasSedimGuay4_FD_113735 | JGI IMG/M metagenome (GOLD analysis project Ga0164313, IMG submission 113735) | Subseafloor sediment microbial communities from Guaymas Basin, Gulf of California, Mexico - Guay4, Core 4569-4, 0-3 cm | ecosystem: Environmental > Aquatic > Marine > Hydrothermal vents...
CTAAATATCCAATTTGGGCAAATAGACTTACTTTAGATAATAATGAGGTTGATATTATACACGATATTAACGGCCTTTTGTCTGCTGATCCTCATTTTATCCCTAGACTGTAAATAAAACCACTTTTAAAGGCCTGTTATGAGAATAACGGGCTTTTGGTGGTAAAAGACACCATGTTTAAGAAAGAGTGGTATTTTATTAACAATTATAAACCTAAAAAAATGGCGAAATTAAAAACAATAATAGATTTTTGTACAGCAAGAATACAAGAACTAGAAGAAGAAATAACACAGAGAGAAGAATCCTTTTATGAAAAAAGTGCTAGTTACCAGGATACCGAAGAAGGACTCCAATACGAAGCTAAAACAGAAGCATTAGAAGAATTAAAAGAACTTATTTTTGAAGTTCAAGAAAAAAGCGAACAAATACAAAACAAAGAATATTATTAACAATGAGTGTAATTATAATAATAGTAGTGTCTTTAGTTATTATGTTGTGGCTATTACCTACTGTTGTATCTGCACACCATAATAAATTAAAGCGAAATGAACGAAACTATTTTAAAGCAAGCAAACAGAATACAAGAACTAGAAACAGAGTTAAAACAAAAGGACATAAACATAAAAACGTTAAAAAACAGTCTTAGAATAATTTTAACAAATATTGACAATAGATTATATAAAATAGAATATCTTTCTAGTATTCCAATTGATCAAAATACCAGGTATTTAGGTTTGTAAAAATTTACTAACTTTAAACACAACCCAGGCAAGTCCTGGGTTTTTTTGGCTTTAATAAAAAAAATTGATTTATGAACAAGTTTTACACGAATGAAATTATAAATGTATTAATAGAATTACTTGACAATTTAATGGAAAGAGAGTTATTAACAGTTATAAACAATTGCAAAGACGATAATTATATAGAATTTGATAGAAAACTATTAGACCTTTATAAACATTTAGTTGAAATTCAAAAACAATTACATGAAGAAAACAGACAAAACACTTGAAGACACTATTAAATTCGTTCAAAAAGGATTTACAAAAGGTCTATGGAAACACCGTAGGCCAGATATAGACCATATTTTTAAAGGTTTTGAACAGTTAAAAAAGCGAAATTATGAAAAGAACAATTAAATATGCAAAATATAGACAAGTAGTCGAAGAACTAAATAGACTAAAGTTACAGGAACAAACACGAAAAGAGTTATTAACACAAAAGACAGAAACAATAACTGCACTACAAACAGAGATAAATATATTAAGAGGCCGAATTGACAAAGAAACCTATAAGAAACCATTGAAACGGTATGTAGTGGCCACCGTAGGCGACCTAAAAATTGCACAGGAATACAAAAAAAACTATTACAATCCATTTTACGAAATTAGTTTAGAACTACTAGAAAATGGAAATTATCAACTAATAAAAAAAGCGAAATGAATATTAACGGTAAAAAAATGTCTGCTGACGATTTAAAATTATTATACAAAGAATATAGGAACGATCATAGATCAGCAAACGAACAAGACCCTAAACCAAAGAAAAATTTTAAGCCTAAAAGATCAGGTATAGTTAATCCTGTTAATGATATTGCCAGGTTTAGACTTATTATTTTTTGGAAAAATAAACCAAATGTCCCTGTTTGGATTCCTTCTATAGATTTTATTAAGGGTACAGGAGATAAATATTATACAGACGAACTAACTAGTTATAAAAAATTAGTTTATTATGTAACACATACAAGCCATAATAAGTTTGTTACTGCATATATCATGTTAAATTTAGACAATCGTCCCCTATGGACTAGTAATAAATACAATTATTGTGTATATATGAATTATAAAAATATAGAAAAACAACGGTTTAAAGGCGAAAAAATTAATAGATTAGCATGGAAACCTAAATATCAAGGCACTAAAAGTTGCGAAGTAGTGGACAGAATACAATTTATAAAAGATAATAATTTAATAAGAGTTGAAAACGCTAATTAAACGAAATGCCGATCAATTTGACACAATTCAAAATATGCGTAAATACGCTATTATTGGTGCAAAAGACCCATTCTTTAGAAATTTTATTAAAAAAAATAACATAAAAGGAGATATTGACGGTATAAAACAAATTTCTGCATACATATTTAAAAATATTGCATTTGAAAAAGATGTAAAAAATAATCAGATTATAAGATATGGCACAAGGTCTTTGCGTGATGGTTATGGTAATTGTGTTGATTATTCTGTTTTATTGTCTCAATTTTTTATAAATTTGGGAATACCTCACAGTTTTAAAATGGTTGCAACAGAAAGTATTATGCCTGAAAATTATAATCATATATATGTTATGTTAGATGATTATATGTTGCCAATTGATTTAGTAATAGGACAAGATCAAGACGGCAACGAGGATTTAAAAACAAAAAGAACTATGCACCTATTTAAAGAAGTCCCACATTTTAACAGTTATAAATTAAAAGTAATATGAAATTATCTGCATTAAACGGTTTTGCAAGGGTTAATCCTACAGACACAATTAACAAAGTTGATTTACAAGGACATACTCCAGGACATACAGACATGAATGCTGTACCTGTCGGCATGATCGTAAGAAAAGCTAAAAGGAAACTAGGTAAAGCCTCTAGAAAAGAAAAAAGACAAGCCAGGAGAGAGGAAAGGAGAGCAAGGAGAGAACAAAGACAAATGGAAAATCAAACTAATTTTTATACAGGTGGTCAAAAAGTTTATTCTAGTTTAGACGATAACAATGCTAGAAAAAAATTATTAGCACAAAGAATAGAACAATTATTTGACAGAGTTGAAAAAACTAATGATCCTAAAACAAAAGAAAAAATATCTAAACTTTTAAACAGGCTTAAAACTTTGCAAGGATCAACAAACGGTCGTATTACAAACTTTATGGGCAATACAGGTGGAACAGTTGAAGATATAAACGGTTTTGCTTTACAAGGAAAGAAAGAAAGGGAAGCAAGAAGAAAAAAACGAAAGGCAAGAAAAGATGCCAGGGAAGAAGCAAGAGCAAAAAAGAAAAGACTTAGACAAGTTGCAAAAGAAAAAAAACTTATAAAGAAGGCAAAACGTAGAGAATTAACAGGACAAGAAAGACGTGAAAAAAGAAGGGACGAAAGACGAACAAGAAAAGAACAAAGACAACAAGCCAGGAGAGACGATAGAAAAGCAAGACAAGATGCAAGACGTTTAGCAAGACAAGAAAGACAAACGTCAAGACAAGAAGCAAGAGCCGAAAGACAAAGACAAAGACAAGAAGCAAGAGGCGAAAGAGGTGGTTTTGGAGATGCTTTAAAGTCAGGTATTGACGTGTTTGGAGATAAAATAGCTGACAGAGTAGGTCTAGGTGGAGACGATCTTTCACAAACTAGAGGTGGAATAGAAGACGTAAATACTGGTGGTGGTTTTTTAGATAATTTAATAGATCAAGGTTTAGAAACACTAGAAGACGAAACAGGTCTAGACATTACAAAAGATAAGCAAGAAGAGAAAAAGTCTTCAATGACATTGCCTTTAATAATAGGTGGTGGTTTAGTTGGTGCGTATCTGCTGACAAAAAACAAAAAAGGAAAAAAAACAAAACGTAAAAAATAATTTATATATTTATTAAAAATTTAAGAATATGATAGAGCCAAATAGCAGTCAAATAGGTTTTTCTAGAGTCGTTACTCCCCCAAGTATGAACGGTGGTTTTTCAAGGGTTAATTATGAAATGGACGGTTTTGAGTTAAACGGTAATCGAAAATTAAGAAAGTGGTTTAGAAAAAATGCGCCACTTAGTTATGTTGGTGCGACATTACTAGGACTAGTTGTAGTTGATTATGTTACTGGTGGTAAAGTACAAGAAGTAATTTTACCTAAAGCAAAAAAAAGATAATTTAAAATAAATAAAATGCCAAGAGGAAAATATACAAAACAATTCGACATTACAGCAGTTTTAGGTGCTGTTGGTGGTGGTGTAGCAGGTGGAATACTTGTAGACCAATTAGAAGACAAAGTAAATATGTTTAAAAGTGGAAACGGTAAAAAGGCTTTGCCATTTGTTCCTGCACTTTTAGGAAGTCTTATTATTTATGCCATGGACGACAAATACAAGCCACTAGGCTATGGTATGTTAGGTGCTACTGGATTAGATATTGGAGACGATTTAGCAGACAAAATGTTCCAAGGTTTTTCAAGAGTTAATTATTTAGAGCCTGGTAACGTACCAAATGTTGTTCAAACAAGTGGATCAGTTCCTAGTATGCCTATGGCAAGCGAAATGGACGGTGTTGTTTTAAACGATATGATGACAGACGAAATTTTAATGTAATATAAATTTTATAAAAAAAGAATATGAGTTTTTTAGCACCCCAAGTATCAAGTAGACTAGCAAATCCTGGTTTATTTGAACAACAAATTAAAAATTATTTTAGAGCAAGTAATAATATAGTACAGCAAGACAAAACAATAGCAGACAGAATTATTTATGATGCTAAAAGTGTTGATGCACAATCTAGTGTCGAGTTTTTTACAGGTACTTATAATCAATTTCTTACAAATTTAGAAGGAAGTTACGTTAGACCTGCAAGTGAACATATTATTATATATGGTATTGCTTTTTATACAGACAATGGTACTGCCGATGATCAAGTAGAAACTGGAAATGCTGTATGGCAAGAAGGTTTTACAACTGGAAATAACCCAATTGCGACAGGAGATAGTACTTCTGAGTTACCTGCACCCCATGTAGATGTTAGTTTAACTTGTAACGGTGTAGTTTACCTTAATGATGTATGGGGAATGGACTGGGATTCGGATTTAGCTACTTATTCAAGAGGTAAATTACTATTAAATAATCCTATTGTATGGCCAGGACAGACACAATTAACTGTAGAAGTAAAATTAGGAGAGGAAGGCACAAAATTTCCTGCTAAATACTCTATAAAGTGCGAATTAATTTCAGTAGGTTTAATATAAAAAAATAAAATTATGGCAATTCCAATGAGCATAGAACGAAATATTGCACTACCAGGCGTAGAGCAAGCTAATTTCGTTAAATATTTAACAGACGCAAACTTACCTATTAACAATAGTAAAACTATTGCATATAGATCTTTGTATCACATTTTAAGAAGTGAGGACTCTGCTGCAGGTACAAGCGTATCCAGTCTTACTTTTTTTCAAGGCAATTATGTAGCAAGTCAAACTAATTTTCCAGGTAATAGTTTTATCTTACCACAGTCAGAACATTTCCTAGTTACTAGCATACAATCAGGTAGAGCAGGTATTGAGGTAGGTTCAGGTGCAACTACTTTTAGTAATTGGAGAAAAGGTTGGTCAGCAAGTAATAGTCAAGGTGTTAATCAAGTAGACCAACAAGGTGTTAATACTGCACAATTTACATTTACAGTAAATGGTATTGTAGTGCAAAAAGACATACCTATGTCTGTATTTGACAACGTATTAGTAACAAAAGAAAGAGGTAGGTTTGAACTATCACAACCAATTTTAATACCTGCACAATCAGATTTAAGTATAAGATTAGTTACACGTAGTCCATCAGGTCTTAGAATTTTTAATGACGATGCAAATGACGGTTATATTTGGTTTGAGTTACAAGGTTTAGCATTAATTTAATAACAAAAGGTCGTCTACTCTTTTCTAAAATAGTGGGCGACCTATTTTCTAAAAATTTGAAAATATGAAAAGCGTACCAGTATTATTACAACAAGGTTTTGATCCTATCGCAATTGCAGGGGGTGGAACTGGTCAATCAAATTTTAGATTAACAACAGACAGAGGTTATTCTAAATATTTTGATATTTATTCGTTTAACAATTCAGCAAATGCATTGATAGATAATTGCCAGGCAACTTTAAATGTAGGTGGACAAAATTTAGTACAAGATACCAATTTACCATTTTGGACTAGTACATATCAATATGGCAGAGATCATAAATTTAGAATACGTGCTGAATATTCTGACGGTCAAACTGGTACTTTAGATTTAAACGGTGCAAATACTCCGAATTCAGCAGTTGAACAAACTGCACAACCAATAGTTTATTATTGTACTAAACAACATCAAGCATATCTAAATAATTTTAGATTAAAATTTGGACAAGGTTTAAAAAGACGACAATATTACCATGTTGTACCTAGTGTAGCAGTTACAAATAATATTACTAGTAGCACATTCACAGCACCAAGAAACAATGGGCCAATAAGTGCAATAGCAGTAACAACTTTTGTTAATTTAGATGATGTTGCTGTTTATCCTAATTTAGAACAGCATAGAACTTTAGTTACAATTATTGCAGATGGTATTGAAATAATTAAAGATGTTTCAGCTACTTATTATCAAGCTAGAACAGGCCGAGATTATTTTGTGCAACCTATTGCAATTCAGCCAGGTGCTACGTTTACAATACAAACTGTTACTCCTGCTATTAATACAGCATCGTTTCAAGTTTATTTAACTTTATTCTTTGACAATTAATTATGGATCATATTGAGCCTAACGAAATAGTATTTAGTCAAGGTGCAAAGAATAGTAACGACCAGTTAATAAAATGGTTTAGTAATAAACAAATTTATACAAGTGGGCAAATTATTCCGTTAGCAGTTGGAGAAACGTCAGCAGAATATGTTACTCCAAATGGTTGCATAGGTTATAGTATTTTTATAGAAGTACAAGGTTTTACTGCAATTGCTGACCCTATTTTAAACTTAACAATTAATGGTGTTCCTTTTAAATTAGCTTTTAAAGACGATGCAACTATTTTAAATTTACCAGTTTATAAAAGTCCTTGCTATCCATACGTTGAAATTAAAGATGCAATTTCTATTGGCAACCCACAAATTAATAATGTTAATATAAGCGTAAATTTAGTATATTACAGACTTAAATATAGGGACAGATGATAATTAGTAAAAGTAATTTATATAAGTTAATTTCTGACAACAATTATAAGACTGCAATATTATACGAAAATGATATTGAGGAAACTAGTAGACCATTTGAAACTGTTAGGAAACAAACTTCCGACAATTTAATAAAAAGGTTAAAAGAATTAGAAAGTGTTATAAGTGGTAAATTTACTATACTATTAGGCAAAGGAACTAGGGGAGAGCAAAAAAGAAATATGACAGAAGTGCAGACAGAATTTTATGAGACTGTTATTGACGTTGAGCCAACTAATTTAAACGGTGTTGAGTATTACGAAAATTCTGCAAACATTAATAAAAAAGTTGATGAACTAGTTAATCAAAAATTAGCACAAATAGAAAAAGAAAAAGAAGTACAAGAACTTAAAAATAAATTAGCAGAACTTGATACAATGCAAGGTAAAATTTCTTATTTTTTACAAGGTTTTATTACTAAAATGATGACCCCTGAAAATTTAAACACTATGAACGGTTTTAACAACGTACAAATGAACGGACAACAACAAGCTACAATTGAAGATAATTTAGCAGTTATTGTAAATTATTTTGGAGAGGAAAATATTGAAAAATTTGCGAATAAAATAAAAAACGGACAGGCAAACGCAGTTAAACCGATAATTATAAATTTCTTAAACAGTTAAAAAAAAGAGAGTTATGGCAAAGACATATAACACAACAATTCAGTTAAAAATGGCAAAATTAGCAGGGTTTAAAAAAAGACCACCTAAAAAGCCAAAAAGCAAAACGGTAACGCAAATGAGAAATTACTTGCAAAAATATGCTGACTACGAAAGAGAGTTAAAAGCATTTGCAAAAGCAGGTAAAGAAAGATTTGACCTTATAGAAAAGATTAAAAAAATGTAATGACTGTTAAAAATGGCAAGATCAAAAAAAGCCAAGACAACAGTAGCACAAAGAAGAGGGTTTCTAACAAGAAGCAAAAAAACAAGGAAAAGAACAAGTCCGTCAAAGTTCACAAGAAATCTGACGTTCTTCACAAACGAAGCACCTTTATTCAAACTGTTAGGAATTGGTTTAGCAATTTATGGAATAAATAGGGTTTTAGGTGTTATTGAAGGAGATGACCCTGAGCCAAGACCTGATCCAATTGACACAAGTGTAAGAGGGACAGACGTTGTTAATATATATCAATATTATGACAACAACAATGGAGAGTGGAAAGAACTAGGCAATATTTTAACAGGTGCATTTGATGACGATAAATACTGGTTTGAAGGTTTTGGAAACACTTATGCACCTGACGTGCCACCAAAAACTAGTGTAACTCCACTTCCTTATCAAAGTAAATCAATTCAAAACGTAGCAGGGGAAATGTTGGGTTATTTTTTATCTAGCATAGACTGGGACACATTAAGCAACGTTACTATATGTCAATTTTGTAATGTAGGTTTGACTATTGCATTAAATTTTACAGATGAAGAAGTAAAAGCATTTTATAATAGTTGTTTAGCACTTACAGACAGAAATACAGATAATATTGGTCAGTTGTTAAAAGAAAGTCAAGCATATACTAGTGATTCAGCACAGTTACCTTTTTCTGCTGTTATAATTAAATTGCAACAAAGGTTAGTAGATGTAGGTATGTATAGTTAAATATTGTTATGGCCTTAATAAAACCTGTTGATCCTGATTTATTTATTATTAGTAGTCCTTTTGGCCAACGTATTAACCCTATAACAAAATTACCACAATTTCATAATGGTATTGATATAGCAGTACCAAAAGGCACTCCAGTTTATGCAATTGATGACGGTGTAGTTACAAAAGTAAATATTGACGCAATTAGTGGTCTATATATAGTAATAGATCATGGAAGTAATTTAGTTAGTAAATATATGCACTTGCAACGGTCTTTAGTAAAACCAGGGGACAAAGTAAAAAAAGGAGACGACATTGCATTAAGTGGAGATAGTGGAAAAGTTACTGCACCACATTTGCATTTTGAAATATTTAAAAATGCTAAACCAGTAGACCCATCAAAAGAAAGTTTATATGCAGTTAATTATAATCGCATATTAAATGGGTTTTTAGTTGCTATCCCTTTATATATATTTTTCCTTAAAAAAAGATTATAACCATTCCTGGCAAGACCAATAACGTGGTGTTGTCGGGTCGTTAGCTGTATTGCATCTATGTCTAGCTAAAAAACTATCTCTGTTTTTTTTAAACTGTTTTTTTATACGCATATTCGGGTCTCCATAAGTAACACGTTTAACTCTATTGTTATCTAATACAAAAACTTCAAATTTTTTACGTCCAAAACTAGTATCTCCAGGTCTTAAACGTCTTGGTTTCATTAATCTAACATTTTTTCCTCTGTAAATTGCTTTTTGGCTCATGTTTTAGCTATTTGCAACTAATTTAATTAAAAAATGCAGGTCTTTTGCTACTATTTGCCTGTTTTTAGCTAGTTTTTAGCCAAAAAAATAACCCTATTTAATAAAAAATAGGGCTATTTAGTGCGAAATTTAACTATTAACTGACGGACTAACGACAGTAATTGAATAACAAAGATAACTTATTTATTAACATTATTTGCATTTTAACGTTTTTTATTGTTATTTAGTGGCATTATTAAGGCAAAAAGCCTATTAAGGCGAAATTTAACGTTAATAATCAATTTTTTAAAGACCTTAAAACTACCATTTGTAAAAAAATGACCTTACAAAATGGTTAAAATTCTATTGTCTAAATTGTATAGTTTACTAAAATATACCTCAATTTAGTACTACAATTAACTATATTATACTATAAGTCTTTTTAAAGACCTTTATTTACTATAACTAAATTTTTTTAGCTTTTTTTTTGTATTGTTAAAAACTTTGTTTATATTGCAGGCGAAATTTAATTATTAACTAATATATATAACATGACACGTAACGCAATAATTCAAGACTGGAAAGAGACAATTTACGACTTAATTCAGGAAGTTCACACATACGACTTTAACGACCTAACTATAGAAGACGTTGAATTTTCGTCTAATGACGATTTTAAGCAACGTTTAGATGAGTTAATATGGCAAACTGTAGACGGTTGCCAGGACGTTATTTATACATATAAGGCCGAGCAAATA
>Ga0164313_10006809_pt1 | contig 10052 bp, 9 predicted proteins | sample GuaBasSedimGuay4_FD_113735 | JGI IMG/M metagenome (GOLD analysis project Ga0164313, IMG submission 113735) | Subseafloor sediment microbial communities from Guaymas Basin, Gulf of California, Mexico - Guay4, Core 4569-4, 0-3 cm | ecosystem: Environmental > Aquatic > Marine > Hydrothermal vents >...
AATAATATTATTTATCTAAGGTTTTCCATCTTTGCTTCCAGGGCGTATTCAACCACAAGCAGATTTTTTTCCAAAAAAACATAGATTTCTTATGGGGTTTTCCACTTTTCTTCTTGCTTTTCTGCTTCGGTTTTGAAATACCAGCGGTGATCTTTCCAATGGCACTTTTTAAAAAAAACGTATCAATCATTTTACGATTAAAATCCAGTGTTTCAATAGGAATATGTTGTTCAATGGTATCAATAGTTTCTTTTAATTCACCATCCATTTTATCCATATATTCTTTGACGTCTGATGGGCATTCGACATTTTCCTGAATGACTGAGATTTTATCGCGAATGTGTTTGGTTTCATACAAAATACGGTGTCTGAGTTGATTTTCTTTAACTCGTAAATAATGGATTTTACTTTCCAGGTCATTACTATCCAGAGATTTATCTTTCTTGCTGATGACTTCTATGTTCTTCTTCTTGAGACTCAATCGTATGACCAGAGCCGTTTTGGCACGACGACTATATTCTTTGATCAGATTATGATATTGATCAAAATTAAAACTATCCAGATCATCTAATTTTTTTAACTGATTTACGATACTGGTAATGCTTTGTCGGTCTCGGTTGAGTAATTTAGTTAATTGCGTAAATTGTTGCTGCAGTTTTTCACAGGAGTTTTGTTCTATGTGTGCATCTAGATTCTGCATGATAGCTAACATATAACTCGGGAGTTCAACGTCTTTTTTGCCCAGGAGAATAACCGATTCCAAATTTTGTTTCAATTGCTCAATAAGCTTTGTTTGCTCATAAAGGTATTTGAGAACTTCTCCGGAAGTTTGGATATCATTGAGCTGATCCACCAAAAACTGGCCATCATCAAAAGTTTCTTTTTCTAGCGTGGTCATAATTGCCTGCCATTTCTTATCATGATAAAAGTCTAGTCAATTTTTACTAAACTTCAATAAAACTGCCGTTAATGCTTTTGTAATACTGTAGATAGAAATCAACCGGTTGCTGACCAAACTTGCCAATACCGCCACCCACGGGGATTGTCAAGCCGTCACTGCGCCTGTTGGCCTTCCATGAGTAACTTTTTGCCAGTTTTAAAATCAACTATCACAATAGGTACAAATCATTTTATCTGTTTGATTTTTCGCAATTTTACCCAAACTAGACTATTATCTGTTGATGAAAGAAATCTGCGGCAGCCCAACATGTTTTTCTACTTTTTAAAGTGGCCCGTCTTCTTGGGCCAGCCTGTATTGCATTTTACCTATGGCCTTGAAGCCAACTGTTTTCTAATCATTTTTTTGGTATCATTTCTTGTTTTTAGTGTCAAAGGCTTCCGGATGATGTTCCATGCAAAATAGTCTCCTGGACTTTCTACTCTTCCATGGTATTTTTATCATTGGAGAGATCCTTATCGTCTTTACTATTTTGCATATGCTCTACCAAAGGCGTACACCTACCAGCATGATCGCCTGGCTGCTTTTTATGATCATAGTGCCTTATATCTCCGTCATACTCTATTTTCTTATCGGTACGCGTAAACAGCCCACTAAAAATAACAAATCTCCGCTTCTACTTAAAGATGGTGATGATATAAGCACTATTGAGGCCAACAGCATTGATGGTATCTTACGTTCAAATGGTATTGCTGGTGCAAGTAAACATAACCATTTTGAGCTTATCACTGACAGTGTCAAAGCCTTTGAGGTGATGATGGCTGAGATCAAAGCAGCTGAAAAGAGCATCAGCATGAGCACCTATGTTTTTAATAATGATGCCGTCACCAAACAGATTGTTTCAGCACTTACACAGAGAGCTGAACAAGGTGTTCAGGTACGCCTTCTTATAGACTCTCTTGGCTCATACAAACTCTACTTTTTTCAAGGTGCACTCAAAAAGCTACGACAGGCCGGCGGTGAAGTCCACTTTTTTATGCCTCTGCTGCGTCTGCCTTACCAAAACTACATCAACCTGCGTAACCATCGCAAGATTTACCTCTTTGATGAAAAGATCTTACTCTCTGGCGGGATGAACCTCTCGGCTGAATATATGGGACCGACAAAACAAGACGATCAGTGGGAGGATGTTCTCTTTAAAAGCATGGGAGAAGCAACTTACCAATATGCACAAATCTTTGAAGATGACTGGGCCTATGCAATAGACAAACCATTACGGCAAGCAATTATTCCAGAACAGGACGTTCATGGCGATGCCTATATCCAGGTCGTGCCTTCTGGCCCAGACATTAAAGGCGATGCTCTCTTTGAAGCACTTATCAGTGCTATTCATACGGCTAAAGAGCGAGTCTGGATTGTTACCCCCTATTTTATACCGGACGAAAGTCTCACCTACGCCTTAAAGATCGCTAAACACAAGGGTGTGGATATCAAACTCATTACGCCTAAAGCCTCTAACCATCTTATCGCCGATCTTAGCCGAAGCTCTTATATGCGAGAACTTGCCGAAAACGATATCGACCTGGTCTTGTACAATGGCAATATGCTCCACGCAAAAGCGATACTTTTTGACAACGCTGCAGCAATGATAGGCTCCGTCAATATTGATAACCGTTCACTCCTGCTTAACTATGAAGTGGTCAGCTTCGCTTACTCTAAAACTATTATCAGTGAAGTGGAAACATGGATGCAGGGCTTTATCGACAATGCAGAGACCCAAATGTCTGAGGCATCTAAGATACGCCGTATTGTTGAAAACTTTATGCGTATCTTAGCCCCGCAGTTGTAAATGTGTCAGATTTTTTACATTACAGTATGAGTTTATTTGGGTTCATCATAGAAATGCGTACTTATGTAAATGTCTAAAAAATGACCTTTACTGCCATTGGGATATGAAATTCCGTAGGGGCCGACCTATGTGTCTGCCCTTTTATTATCTGAGCAAGAAGGGCGAACACATAGGTTCGCCCATACCTACGCTCGTTTTGGTGGTAAAGCACCATTTTAAAAAGAAAGGTCAACTTCTTTTACACTTCATTAAGTTTTATCTCTGGAAAAAACCCAATTTGTTTCACTCGATAATTCAGGATTATAGACATAACCTGCTTCGGTGAAATTTTTGATTTGTTCGACTTGTTCCAACTTGTTTTTAAGAATAAAAGCACTCATCATGCCGCGTGCTTTTTTTGCATAGATTCCGATTATTTTATAACTGCCGTCATCCCTTTTTTCTTTAAACACGGGCGTTATTATCTGACCTTTGATTTCTTTAGGTTTGACAGACTTAAAATACTCATTAGAGGCTAAATTAAGTAATGTATCAGTGTCCATTTCCTTGAGCTGTTTGTTGAGTAACTCTGTGATCTGACTGCCCCAGAATTCATAAAGATTTTTTCCTCGTTTATTTTCAAGGCGTGTACCCATTTCCAGTCGATAGGGCTGCATAAGATCCAGTGGCCGTAATAGACCATATAAACCGGATAAAATTCTCAGGTGATTCTGGGTATAATTTAAGTCATCGTCTGAGAAACTTTCAACATTCATTCCGGCATAAACATCTCCTTTAAATGTTAAAATTGATTGCTTGGCATTTTGAGGCTTAAAGGGTAAATGCCAGTCTTTGTAACGATCAAAATTTAATTGTGCCAGATTAGTGCTGAGATGCATCAGCTTTTCTAATTGCGGGGCAGAAAATTCTCTTAAGGTATCAATCAATTCGCTGGAATCGGAGAGGCAATCCGGGATGGTAAAATCGTCTGTTTGCGGCAAGCTGTCAAAATCCAGTTTTTTTGCTGGGGAGATAATAATAATCATAAATAATAGCCTTCCGGATTTGTCATTTTCTATATGCTGGAGAATGGAATGTTACTCGAGAGAATAAAAATTGATGAATTAATCTGTAATCAAATATAGTTTGAGTATAAAATACTATAAGCTGGAAAGACATACTTAATTTTCCATAATATCCACATGTTTTAGAAGGATTTACTTAATGTCAGCTCTTACTGATTCACCCGCCTGGGAAAAACTGTCTGCCCATAAGAAGATAATTGAAAAGCTGCATATGAGAGAGCTTTTTGCTGATAATGCAGAGCGTTTTGAAGATTTTTCTCTTCAGGCGGGTCCAATTTTTCTTGATTATTCAAAAAATCGGATGACTGCTGAAACGATGTCCTTGCTGTTTGATTTAGCAAAACAGGAAAAGCTTGAAGAATTCCGTGATGCGATGTTTGCAGGACAGGAGTTAAACTTTACCGAACATCGTTCAGTGTTACATACGGCACTAAGAGGGCAGTCATCAGAGCCTGTCTTTAGTCAGGGAAAAAATGTCAAACCTGAGGTTGATGCCGTACTGGAAAAAATGAAAAACTTTTCAGAACAAGTCCGCAAAGGCAAATGGCTGGGATATAGCGGTAAAGAAATTACAGATGTTGTCAATATTGGTATTGGCGGTTCTGATCTGGGCCCCAAAATGGTTATTCATTCTCTACAACCATTAGTGACTCGAAAGATTAAAATGCATTTTGTATCGAATCTGGATGGCAGTCAGATTGCTGAAATATTGACTAAACTGAATCCGGAAACTGTCTTATTTATTATTTCTTCAAAAAGTTTTACTACCTCTGAAACGATGTTTAATGCGGTGACAGCAAGAGGCTGGTTTGTCTCCAGGGTAAAAAATAAAGAATTTATAAAAAAACACTTTGTTGCCGTTTCAACAAATGCTGAAGGGGTGCAAAACTTTGGTATTGATAAGCATAATATTTTTGAATTCTGGGACTGGGTGGGAGGACGTTATTCATTATGGTCTGCCATAGGACTCTCAATCGCTATTGCTATCGGTATGGAACGATTTAAGGAATTATTGGCGGGTGCGGCCAGCATGGATGAGCATTTTTCACAGGCACCTCTGGAAAAAAATATGCCGGTGATACTCGCTTTAATGGGGATCTGGCATAATAATTTCTTTGCTATTCATTCCCATGCATTTATGGCCTATGATCATTATTTAAGTTTATTTCCCACCTATCTGCAGCAGCTGGATATGGAAAGTAACGGCAAGCATGTGAACCGGGATGGTGAAAAAGTAGATTATTGTACCGGGCCTGTTATTTGGGGAGAACAGGGAATTAATGGTCAGCATGCATTTTATCAGTTATTGCACCAGGGAACAGAGCCTGTTCCCTGTGATTTTTTAATTGCGCTGGATTCATATAATCCTGCCTGCGGCCATCATCCTGTTTTAATGTCAAATTTCTTTGCTCAGTCTGAAGCATTAATGCTGGGTAAAACAGAGGCAGAAGCAAGGCAGGAAATGGAAGCAGAGGGGCTGTCTGAGGATGAGATTAAACTCTTATTGCCTCATAAAGTCTTTGAGGGTAATCGTTCCAGTAACTCAATTCTGTTTAAAGAGCTTGATCCTCATACTCTCGGGGCATTAATTGCACTTTACGAGCATAAAGTCTTTGTTCAGGGGATTATCTGGCGAATTAATTCTTTCGACCAATGGGGAGTTCAGCTGGGTAAGCAATTGGCCAGTCAGATTCAATTTGATTTAGTGGATGATGAGCCTGTGGTAACACATGATTCTTCAACCAATGGCCTGGTTAATTATTACAAACGCCATCGCAGTAGTGAAGGTAATAAATTATTGAGCAGTAATAATGACTGGAGCGCATTGCAGAAAATTATGGAGCAGGAATTTTAGTAAACAAAGGAGTGTGGCAATTCAACACTCCTTTGTTTACTCAACGCTATCACAACACTAACTAACAAAAAAATTTGATTAATTGATAAAGCCATTGTCTGAAGTGCTCTGTTGAACAGAACCTCCGGATAATTTAGTGAAGGCCTTATTGTAGGCTGTTGGTGTAGAAAACAATTTACCAAAACCATGAGGGCCAAACATTTTTAAATCATAGAAAAATGCAGCAATTCTAAAGCGGGCATGCAGAGCAATAATATTATTATCATCGACCATAATTTCATAAGGTAAGTAGGCCGTTCTTTTCAGCGGTAAATGATCAATGATATTCATGGTTGTTCGGGTATCTAAGGCATCATCACCAGAGTCTTTTTTATTCATTGCAACGCCAAAGATAAGCTGATCTTTGCCTGGGATTTTAATTTCGTAGACTTTCGTAATACCGCTGTCTTTTTTACTGAAGCCTTCAATTAAGGCATCAATAGCTTCTTCATGAGTATCGTATTCAGGCAGTTCATAGAATGACTTAAAGTCTTCAAGACCAAAACTGTATTTATAGCGTTTTAGTTTCCTGGCCGATAAGCCCTCACCACCAAAAAATTGCTCGAAGCCGAAAGCCTGTTTCATCTGATCCAGTATGGGCTGCAGATTGACATTTTTCATGCGATAGATATGCTGCATATAAACAGGATTGGTATAGGCTATTTGCATCTGATCTTTGATCCTGGTCAGGCTGACACGTTGCGGTGCTGCAAAACCACCATATTCTGCTTCCGAAGCCAAAGATTTTAATTCATCACTGGTGATAATGTAGATATAAGCATCATCATAAGGTGAGTACTCGGCAACGATCGAAAAAGGTGATTGCTTAATCTGTTGTTCTATTTTTGATTTAGCATCAGCCATTTTAATATTGGTTTGTTCTGCCATTGCAAAAGGTTTGAATGTTTCTTTGTCGGCAGCTTGTGATGTTAAGCTTATTGAGTTTAAAAAAAGAAAAAACAGTATGTATACAGAACGGGAAATGTTTCGTAAGCAAAACATAAATTAACTCCAGGCCAACTTAATGTTGGTTTTATTATTATAAGTACTTGGTTATAAAAGAATTTTCTAAATTGCACTCTTTATTATTAATATTTGCAATTTACCTCATGTCTCAAAATAATCATAGCTTATTTTCATAATTTTTTAGAAAAAATAAGTATTTTGTACTATAAATTGTAAAATACTTTCATGTTATTGATTTGTTTTTAGCACAAGCTATGTTTACATTTTATCAAGATGACAGAATCGGCTTATAAAATATAGGAAATGGATGGGAAATTTAACAAAACAACATCAGTTTTTAGAGAAACTGATTGAGCTTCAAATCAACGGCCATCTTAATAAAGAACAGACTGATATTCTCTATGTATCAATAAATTCTTTTTTGAAAGCACCTGCAGCGTCTGATTATACACTGGAATCCATTGCTGTACGGATAGTCAAAATGGGTGTGGATTATGAAGCCTATGTGTCAGCATTGATTTTCAGGACCCTGCCGGATGAGTTTAGCAAAGGAGAGTTAGTCAAACTGGAAGAAGAATTCTATACTTATATTGAAAAGGAATTGTATGGCAAGGGTCTTGATAAACGTATTACTGAGAAACTTATTGGACAAATCAGTAAACAAAATCCTGGCCTCAATAAAAGTATGGCAGAAAAAAAGGCAATGGGAAACTGGGGATGGTTATTGCCGCATGCCTTGACACAACTGGTGATTGATCAAATTATAGAATCCATTGATAGTGCCAAAGTGGAAGCAAACAAAGGAAAAAAGAAAGGACGAAAAATCCGCATAAAAAAAATGGATTAGAAGAGAATTTGAAACTTAAGTTCAACTGATTATTCTAGGTTCAAAGAACAGTCGTATCTTAATTGATGAGTGTATTATATGAAAATCAAAAATATTAAGAAGCAGACATTATTTATTTATTTTCTTTCAGCTTTTATTCTTTCATTGAGTTTATATCTGAGTTATTCCAATCAGGATTGGCAATGGTTTTCTCGATCGGGTTCTCTGATTGTTATTTTAGGAATTTATCTGACTTCCAGCCAGATTATTGAAAATAGTCACAGGCTTGGAGAACGCCGAGGTACTCATAACGATGGCAATTTTCAGAGGGACTGGGCAAATGATAAACAAGAAAAAATTTCACATCATTCACGAACCCATGATGAAGATGCCTGGGTTATGGGTAAGTGCGGTTTTAATCTATTGATAATAGGCACTCTGATTTGGGGCTTTGGTGATTTAATTGCATTATTCACCTGAAATTTGTCAGAGTATTCTTATAATGACGTAATTTTTTTTAAAAATACAAAATTCATTTGATATAATCGAATGAAACTATTATTAGGGACCTGGCAAAAATTAAAGTACCAAGATTGGTACTTTAATAAATGCCAGGTCCCTTACTCCAGTTAAAGAATATCAAAGGACTACAATGATTAGAAAATGCCTTTTTCCTGCTGCCGGTTACGGCACTCGTTTCCTGCCGGCAACAAAATCCATGCCTAAAGAAATGCTTCCGGTTGTTAATAAACCACTGATTCAATATGGTGTTGAAGAAGCGCTTGAGGCGGGTTTGAGTAATATGGCTATTGTCACTGGTCGTGGCAAACGTGCTATGGAAGATCATTTTGATGTCAGTTATGAACTTGAACATCAGATAAAAGGTAGTGACAAAGAACTGCATCTGGAAGGTATCAGGACAATTATGGATAGCTGTACTTTTTCCTATACTCGTCAGATTGAAATGAAGGGCCTGGGACATGCAATTTTAACCGGTGAACCACTGATAGGGGATGAGGCATTTGCTGTTGTCCTGGCAGACGATCTTTGCCTGGCAGATGATGGTGATGGTGTTCTGGCACAAATGGTCAGACTCTACAAACAATTCCGCTGCAGTATTGTTGCTATTGAAGAAGTACCCATGGAAGAAGTACACAAATACGGTGTCATCAGAGGAGAAATGATCCGTGATGATATTTTCCAGATCAGTGAAATGGTTGAAAAGCCGGCAACTGAGGATGCTCCCAGCAATCTTGCCATTATTGGCCGCTACATCCTGACTCCTGATATCTTTGATATTCTGAGAAATACAACACCTGGAGTCGGTGGTGAAATACAAATAACAGATGCTCTGATGAAGCAGGCAAAAGAAGGCTGCGTGCTGGGTTATAAATTTAAAGGTAAACGATTTGACTGTGGCAGTATTGCCGGTTTTATCGAGGCAAGCAATTACTGTTTTAAAAAGTATTATTGATAGAAATGTTTATCAGTGTTCAGGTATCCTGAATACTAATATCTGGCTTCAACACTAATTTAACACTGCAAAAGTGTGTCATTTCACACATCTACTCAGGGGTAGATGATCACCTATCTAAATAGATTAGAATTCCCTAATGGAACGACGTACTCTTATCATGCTTGTTATTTCAAGCTTTTTAATGGCCGCTTTACTTTTTGCCGGCTATTACAAAATAGAAATAGCTAAAAAAAATAATGTTATCGCCCGGATTGAACCGGATAAATCCTGTAACCTCCAGTTAAAAGCCTGCAGCCTGAAATTACCCAATGGTGGTGAAGTAACTCTGGCCATTGAACCCCGACCCATTCCTCTGGTGCAAAATTTCAAAATTCAGGTAAAGAGCAGTGGTATAGACGCTGAAGCTATTTCGGTTGATTTTAAAGGCACTACCATGAATATGGGACCTAATAATGTCACCCTTGAAGCACAGCAGCCCGGAATTTATGCTGGTAAGGGAATGCTGCCGGTTTGTGTTCGCAATAGTATGGAGTGGCAGGCAGATGTTTATATTCAGACAGGCGAAGGAATTTTTGTTGCACCCTTTATCTTCGTCACCCGTAAACATTGATACATTCCAGTAACCCGGATATTAAAACAGGTAAACAAAGAATATGAATAAGGCCTTATCTTTTTTTATTCTAATCTTGGCGGGGATGTGTCTGTATATCTTTTTTTTCTGGCAGCCTGCTGTTGACTCCGACCATACAATGTTGGCAACAGCTGAGCCAAAAGGTGGTGAATTTACCCTGAACACATTGTCAGGTTCCATTTCTTTAAAGGACTTTCGGAGCAAAGTTGTGCTGCTTTATTTTGGTTATACCATGTGTCCTGATATTTGCCCGACCAATTTAGCCATGATGTCCAATGCCTTTAATCAGATGGATGAGAATGAGTTAAGTCACGTCCAGGGAATTTTTATCAGTGTCGATCCAGAACGGGATAGCGTGGAAAAATTGACTGAATATACCCATTATTTTCACCCGTCAATTTTGGGAATGACCAGTACGCCTGATGTCATCAGGGCACTTGCCGATCG
>Ga0164313_10006810_pt1 | contig 10052 bp, 7 predicted proteins | sample GuaBasSedimGuay4_FD_113735 | JGI IMG/M metagenome (GOLD analysis project Ga0164313, IMG submission 113735) | Subseafloor sediment microbial communities from Guaymas Basin, Gulf of California, Mexico - Guay4, Core 4569-4, 0-3 cm | ecosystem: Environmental > Aquatic > Marine > Hydrothermal vents >...
CAACCGGTGGGTTCGCACAATCGGTTGGACACCCGTCACAGATCGTGCGGGTCATGAATCCATCTCATGCCCTGGCACACAAAATTGCTGCCTGGAACGAACGCCGATTGTTGCGCGATCTTTTCGACTGTTATTTCCTCGCGAGTCGCGCCGGAGCGTCGCCCGATCTCGAGGTCCTGGATCTCCGGTTGGCAAAGATCCAATCGCGATTGCCCCGATTAAGAAAGCTCCGCAGCATGTCGCGGAGCCAACTTGCCGATGAGCTGTGGCAGGCGGCAACAGATCTATCCGACACAGACCTGGAACACGAGCTCGTGGGAATTCTGCCGCCCGAAGAACTCGCTGGCTTATGCATCCGAATTCGCGCTGCGGTCGAGAGGCTCACAACGCTCCTATTACAGGATCGGAACAACGGGCACTGACCGTGTTTCATCGTTTCGGACGAAATTTCCGTTCATCGTCTGAGTTCATATGATGCCGCGTGGCTGTCTGGCCGCGGGTGCGGGCATCCTGGCGCTCATCGCGATTTCGCCCTTTGCCCTCGTCATTAGAAGCTGGCGGGCGTGGCGCCGGGGCGGCGAGGTGCGCTCCACCCTCGAGACGCAACCGTTCGTGAACACCGCCGGCGAGCGCTGCCGGATCAATCTGGCCCTCGATGTGCCCGCGTCGGCGGAGCCCGGTTTCCGCCGCCGTCTCACCGATGCGGTGGTGCGGGTGGCCGAGACGCTGCGCCGCCCGGACGACGTCTATAACATCATCTACCGCCACCCCGCCGACCCCGAGCCTGTGGTGCTGGCGGTGGGGCCGCAGCTACAAGAGCTCGGCGAGCGCTTCTCGCTGGTCCTCTCGCAGGGCGCGCTGTCGGGCCGGACCGTCGTCTGGCTGACCCTCGGCCGAGACCGCGCGCTGTCCGAGGTGTTGGATCCCGTTGCCTGCGACCCCGAGGTCGAGGGCGAACCCGAGGCCCTCCTCGCCACCGCCGACGCTCGCTGGTCCATGGCCACCGAGTGGGCCCGAATCGGTCCGTCGCTGATCGTCCGCCTGATCCTGGTGGTGCCCGCCGGCCGCGCAGACGACGTGCGTGACCTTCTCAATACCGGAGGAATATCGTTCTCCTCGGGCCGAACTCCAAATTGTGGCGGGGCATGATCTTCGCTCTGCACATCGCACACAATCGCTGTGCGTAACGGATCCTGTTCCCTCTGTTACATGGGTTGTATTCGAAGGTGGAAGGGGCTCAAATCCGTGTCGTCTGGTCGGACCGGAAGGCCGACGGCGTCTGCTCGAACCGCTGGCGAAAACGTTTCGTGAAGTGGGACACGCTTTTGAATCCGACGCCGTAGGCGACCTCGGCCACCGAGCAGGCGTTGGCGGACAGGAGTTGGGCGGCCCGTTCGAGACGCATCGTCATGATCAATTCGCTGGGTTGCTTGTCGAGCTCTTCGCGCATTCGCCTGTAGAGGTGGACACGGCTCATGTCGAGTTCGTCCGCCAGGGCCTCGACACCGAAATCCACGTCGGCTATTTTCGCCGTGATAGTCATGCGCACTCTTTCGGAAAATTCGGACTCACGAACTGTTTCGGCTGGTGGAAGGATACCCAAGGGCGGCGTCTGGCCGGGCTCCCCGAGCCGCTCCATCAGGCGGCGCCGAGACTCGATGAGATTGGAAACTCGTGCCTGGAGCTCCCGAACCTCGAAGGGCTTGGTCAAATAGTCATCAGCGCCGCTTTCGAGCCCCTCCACTCGGCTGTCAATCGACGCTTTGGCGGTTAGCAAAATGACGGGCACGAACTCGAGCTCGGGTTCACTCTTGATGGTGCGGCAAAGTTCCACCCCGTCCAACCGCGGCATGATGATATCGCTGATCACCACGTCCGGCAGCTCGCTGCGGACGAGGTCCAGACCCTCGGCACCGTCCTCGGCCTCGATGACACGATAATTTGCCTCGAGGTGTTTTCGCACGAATTGCCGGATCTCGCTGCTGTCATCAATGACCAAAACGGTTGTCGCGTCGTCGTCCTCCGTTTGCTCTTGCTCGCTGCCACCGGCGACTTCTCCAACTGTCGGGACCGCCGGACCTGTGGGGGCCCGCGCTTCAGCCGGCTCCGCCTCGACCTCATGGTCCGCGAGGTGGTTACGACCCGTCTTCAGGCTGACGATCAGGGTGGTGCCGAGACCCTGGACGCTGCGTGCCTCGATCTCCCCGTGGTGGAGCTCCACCAGTTCCTTCGTGAGAGCGAGTCCGAGCCCGGTGCCGACCTGGTAGACGGAAGTGGTTTCCGAGGCCTGGAAGAAGCGGTCAAAGATGTGCGGTACGAGATCTGGTGGAATACCGGCGCCGCTGTCCTGAACCTCGACCACCACCGTCCCCCGGAACGGGTGCTCGCAAAGCCGCACTTGAACAGTGCCGCCCTCGGGCGTGAACTTGAAGGCGTTGGAGAGCAGGTTTGTGAAGACCTGTTCCACCATCTCGGGATCGACCCAGACAGCAACCGTCGCCTCACCAAAGCCGGTCTTGGTCGTGATCCGGCGGCGTTCGGCCAAGGGGGCGAACGAAAGCACCACATCTCCGAGAAGCTTCTGCAAATCGATTTTTCGAAATCGTGGCTGAAGCTGCCCGGCCTCCAGCTTGGCCATGTCCATGAGCTGGTTGACCAGCCGTAGAAGGCGACGGGCATTGCGGATGGCGATGTCCAGATCCTCGCCGGCCTCCTCCGGAAGCTTACCGTAAAACCCGTCCCTGAGATCCTGGAGGGGGCCGAGGGTCAGGGTGAGCGGTGTGCGGAACTCGTGCGAGACGTTGGCAAAGAACCGCGACTTGGCCTCGTCCAGCTCGCCGAGACGCCGGGCCTGGGCCTCGATCGTCGAGAGGGCGTCCTGGAGCTCGGCAGTTCGTTTGTCGACACGCACTTCGAGCTGCCGTTCCCTTCGCCGCAGGGCACTCACCCTCCACCTGAAGAATGCAACACCAGCCGCCAGGAATCCGGCCGCCATGAGAATCCGAAACAGCCACGTGTCCCAAAACGGCGGCTGGACGGAAAACTCGAAATAGGCCGCCGTCTCGCTCCAGACACCGTGGGAGTTTGCGGCGCGCACCGCGAAGCGGTAGTCGCCTGTATCGAGATTGGTGAAGACCGCTCGACGGCTGGTCCCCATATCGCGCCAGTCTCTCTCGAAGCCCTCCAGTTTGATCTGGTAGAGGTGTTTGTCGGGGTGGGTGGAGTGGAGCGCCACGTAATCGAATACAAGGTCCCTCTGCCTGTGGGTGAGAGACACGATGGCAGACGGCATTCCGGTGCGGTAGATCTCCTGGTAAGAACTGCCGGACGATGAGGAGTCGCGATTTAGGAACTCGACCCCGGTGACGACGACGCGTGGTGGAACGGTGCTGTCGACGATGCGTTCCGGGAAAAAGGCATTGAGCCCATGGACGCCTCCGAAGAAGAGCTCACCGTCAGCACCCCTGGCTGCTGCCCGGTGGTTGAACTCGGGGGCCTGGATGCCGCGGTCGATACCGTAGATTCGAGACTCGAGGGTGTCGGGGTCAAACCGAAGCAGACCATGGTTCGTACTCATCCACAGGGCGCCCAGTTCGTCATCCTGAATGGCGTAAACCAAGTTGTCCGGTACGCCGTGAGCGATAAGGTCGTACCTCTGCCAGGTGCCGCTCGCGCGGTCGAAGCGGTTGAGTCCCTCGTCCCACGTACCCACCCACAGAACTCCGTCGCGTTTCCTATCAACGTGGATGGCGCTGACTGCGTTGCTGCTGATGCTGTTCGCGTTGCCGGGATCGTGCATGTGGTTTTCAGAGGTCGCAAACCTTCGATCGAGTTGAAAGAGACCTCCGCCGGAGCCGATCCACCACAGCCCATCATCGGTTTGCTCGACGGCGGAGATTCGTCGCGGCTCGGTCCCGTCGGTATCTTGCAGCAGGAACGGGAAACGGGAGAATCTTCCAGTATCGGGTTCGAAGAGGTTCAACCCACCTCCTTCCGTACCAATCAGCAGCTTGCCGTCCCGCGCCTCGTTGATGGTCATTACGAAATTGTTGCTCAAACTCCGAGGATCGGAAGGATCGTGCCGATAGTGACTGAAGGTATTCGTCCGCTCGTCATATCGGTGCAGCCCACCCAGCGTGCCGATCCACAGGTTTCCCTGACGATCTCTGTAAAGTGCTTCCACCCTGCCGGGGCCGAGGCTCGCGGAATTTTCCGGAGCGTGGACCCAGTGACGGATCGTGCCCGTGCGTCGATTCACGAGATCCAGACCCCGGCTGGTGCCGACCCACAGTCGGTCTTCGCTCTCCACGAGTACCGCCCGAACGAAGTTGCTGCTGAGGCTGTCGGCATCCCGTGGATTATGGTCCCAAATGGAAAATCCGGGCGACAGGAAATCAGCATACCGAAGGCCGCCGCCGCTCGTTCCCACCCAGACTGTGCCGAAGCTGTCGGCAAACAACGACCGCAGTGGGAACTCACCGAAAGCGTAGGGGTTGGATGGATCTCTGCCGAATCGGACCGTGGTGCCGCTCGCCGGGTCGATTACATTGAGGGCTCCCGGAAGGTTGCCCTCGACGGAGTCCGAAGGGCCTCCCCACGTGATGGCCCAGACCTTGCCCCGGCTGTCCATCAAGAGGTGGAGGACATGGTTGCCGGCGAGGGATCGGGGGTCACCGAGGACCATCGAGAACCACCTGGGCTCGTCACGATCCCTCTCCAACAAGGCGATCCCACGGCCCCAGGTTGCGAGCCACAGATTTCCCGCGCCGTCCTCCGCGATCTCCATGATTCCGGGATCGTCGCTCGTGTCGGATCCCAGCGGCACGCGAACAAATCTCCCGGACGACGAGTCGAAGCGATACAGGCCGCGACCGGCAGGCTCTCTGTGAGCCTCAATACTTCCGACGCCTGCCCAAACGGTGCCCGAAGAATCAATGAAAACACTCGATACTGTGTCGTTGAGGTGGCCTCCGGCTTGGAAACGATCGATCGAACCGGTGCCGGGATCGAGGCGGGCTACGGACCCAGGGTGGTCATTCCGGTTCAACAGGTCATTTGTGGCGACCCAGATTTGACCACGAGCGTCTGATGCGATGGAGCCGACGCTGCCCGGCCCGAGACTCGTCGCGCCTATTGGGTCGTATTGGTATCGGGTAAATGTCTCCGAGTCAGGCTCGAATCGGTCCAGACCTTGCTCTGTGCCGACCCACAGCCTCCCGGACGCATCCACGTGCAACGCGCGGATGGTGTTGGAGCTGAGGCTGGTCGGGTCGTCGGATCGATGCCTGAAAACCCGGAAGTCGTACCCGTCGAATCGGTTCAGCCCACCGCCGCCGGTCCCGAACCACAGGAATCCCGACGCATCCTGGGCAATGGCGCTGACGTGGTTCATGGACAGACCGTCGTTGACCGTCAATGACTCGAACATCAACTGCTGCGCATCCGCATGGCTCCCAAATCCGAGGCCTACGGCCAGAAAAATCAGCCCATGAAACGGTGATGGCAGTCTCATCAACAATCTGGACGGTCCAACCGATGCATTCTAGCTTGATCTCCGCCCGATGCCCGAATCGGCCCGTCACTGGTCGTGCGATTGATACTCGTGGTTCCCAACGATGAGGAGAGTCGTGTGAAGATTCTGCTGCAATCACTCACCTGACCCGCCGCCCGCCCAATCAACCACAGAGGCACAGAGACACAGAGCCCGGACACAGAACCCGCCCGCCTGAATGATGCGCCAAGACGCCAAGAACGCCAAGACGTTGTCGCGGACGTGATGCCTCACTGCCGAGATTGTCGGCGGAAACGTCGGCGATCTGTCGATCGCCGACTCCCGGTGGGAAGCCCGTCTGCTCCGAGCGCGAGCGTTCGTCGCAGCCGTGCTGCCCACCGGCCGACACGCTCTGAGCGCGTCGGTTCCGCCTGCCCTCTCTCATGATCGGAAGGGGTGGTGCCCTTCGTCCATCAAAAGAGAATAGGGAGTGGCGAGGCCTGCGCTCTTCGCAAGCGCGGGCCGCTGGACCGTGAAATCGCGCCGGACGCTTGCGTCCGAAGCGATTGTCCGGTCCAGCGGTTCCCGGGCGTCGTTCGACGACGGCCGGGACCTCGCCACGCGCTCGAGTCTCGAGAACTGCCATCTGCGTTATCTGCGTGATCTGTGGGCAAATTGCGATGGGTGGGCGACTTTGTGATGTCTTTGTGTCTTCGTGCCTTCGTGTTTGCGATGGGTTCTTGGCGATCTTGGCGTCTTGGCGGTGTTTTCTGTTGCCGGGCGCCCTGGAATGTGCTGAAATTCACGTTCGCTGGGAGGCACCATGGACGTCGGACTGATCAAAGACCGCAGACCCTTCGAGCACCGCATCGGTCTCACCCCGGGCGGGGTGCGTTTGCTGACCGACAAGGGCCACCGGGTGTACCTCGAGGACGACGCCGGTCTCGAGGCCGGATTCCCCAACGAGGTCTACCGCAAGGTGGGCGCGACGATCGTCTACTCCGACGAGGAGGTGCGGCTGCGATCGGAGATGCTGATCCGCCTGTCGCCGCCGACCCCCGACGAATGCGAGAGCTACCAGCCCGGTCAGATCGTGATCTCGGCCTAGCACCTGGCTGTCGCATCAGAGGACTACTTCGCAAAGCTCCTCGAGAACAAGGTGACGACCGTCGGTTTCGAGATCATCGAGGACGACGAGGGCCATGCCCCGGTGCTCGAGGCGATGTCGGAGATTGCCGGCCGGTTGGCGGTGACCATCGGCGCCAGTCTCGTGCTCAACGAGTTCGGCGGCAAGGGGCTGCTCCTTGGCGGCGCACCCGGCATCCCGCCGGCCTCGATGGTGATCCTCGGCGCCGGCACTCTCGGCTGCGAGGCGGCCAAGTTTGCGCGAGGCCTCGGCGCCCACGTCGTGGTGCTGGACAACAACATCAACGCCCTCCGGCGCGTCCAGGCGGCGACGCCGGACGAGGTGCCGACGATGATCGCCACCCGGCCGCGTATCGAGAAGGCCCTCGCCTTCGCCGACCTCCTGGTCTGCGCGGTGGCGGTGCACGGCGAGCGCACCCCGGTCCTGGTCACCCGCGACATGCTCAAGCTGATGAAGCCGCGGTCGGTGATCATGGATCTCTCGATCGACCAGGGCGGCTGCTGCGAAACCTCGCGGCCGACCGACTTTTCGAACCCCACCTACGAGGTGGACGGCATCATCCACTTCTGCGTCCCCAACCTCGCGGCGACCGCCTCGCGGGCATCGACGAGGGCGCTGACCAACGCCATGGTGCCGTTCGTCGAGGAGATCGCCGACAAGGGTTTCGAGGCGGCGGTGCGGGACAACCCGGCCATCCGCCGCGGCACTTACACCTACGACGGCCACTGTCTCCGCGAGGGGCTCGCCCGGACCTTCGGCGTTCCCTACCACGAGATCGCCGGGAGCTGAGGGACGCGATGGACTGGAACAGCATCTACCGGCACCGGGTGACGACCGCCGACGAGGCAGTGAAGGAAATCGGGTCGGGCGACCGGGTGTGGATCCACCCCGGTTGCAACACCCCGACGAGGCTCATCGACGCCATGGTGGCGCGTGCCCCCGAGCTCGAGAACGTGGAGGTCGTCCACATCCTGACCCTCGCCCCCGCGCCCTATGTCGAGCCCGGGATGGAGGGGAGCTTCCGCCACCGCTCGCTCTTCACCGGCGCCAACGTTCGCGAGGCGGTCAACGAGGGCCGCGCCGATTTCGTACCCATCCACCTGCACGACGTGCCGGCGCTGATCCCGAGGGGCCAAATGCCGATCGACGTCGCCATGATCCACATCTCGCCCCCCGACGAGCATGGTTTCTGCTCCTATGGGGTGGGCGTTGACGCCACCAAGACCGCGGTCGAGAACGCGCGTACGGTGATTGCCCTGGTCAACCGCCAGATGCCGCGCACCCTCGGCGACTCCTTCGTCCACGTCTCGAAGCTCAGCAAGGTGGTGGAGGTGGATGATGAGTTGATCGAGCACCCCATGTCCGAGGAGCTTTCGGAGGTATCGCGCAAGATCGGCGAAAATATCGCCTCGCTGATCACCGACGGCGCCACCATCCAGATGGGGATCGGCGAGATTCCCGACGCGGTGCTCGACTTCCTCGAGGACAAGAAACACCTCGGGGTCCACACCGAGATGTTCTCGGACGGGCTCGTCGATCTCTTCGAGGCCGGGGTCGTGACCAACGAAAGGAAGAGCCTCCACCGCGGCAAGATCGTCGCCTCCTTTGTCATCGGCACCCGCCGTGCCTTCGACTTCGTCGACAACAACCCCTTTATGGAGTTCCACCCCAACGAGTACGTCAACGACCCCTACGTGGTGGCGCGCAACGACAAGATGGTAGCCATCAACTCGGCCCTGGCGGTTGATCTCACCGGCCAGGTTTGTGCCGACTCGATCGGTACCCGTATTTACTCCGGTTTCGGCGGCCAGCTCGATTTTATCCGCGGCGCCGCGCGGTCCGAAGGCGGGGTGCCGATCATCGCCCTGCCCTCCACCGCCAAAGGAGGGTCGCTATCGCGGCTGGTCGACACCCTGATTCCCGGATCAGGCGTCGTGACCACCCGTGCGGATGTTCACTACGTGGTCACCGAGTACGGCATCGCCAATCTCTACGGCCGCTCGCTCCGTGAGCGCGCCCGAGACCTCATCGACATCGCCCACCCCGACTTCCGCGAAGAGCTCGAGCGCGCCGCCGCGGAACGAAACCTGTTATGAAAACACGCCGGGTCTTTCAACCTGGCGTGGCGCATTGTGTAGTGATGGTTGCGGTTATTTCGGTTGAGGCCCCTCACGACTTCACAGGTAGAACGGATCGTGCTACAAACGCGCGATCGACCTGAACGAGGAGAGACCATGAAACCACGACCCGTCCTTTGCCTGTTCGTCGCCCTTGCCCTTACGGCGGCTGCGGCCTGCGGTTCGCCGGGCGCGACCGTCGAGTCGGATTCGACCGGCGTCGAGGCCGAGCTGCGGGCGCTGTATGACGACGTCGGCGGCGAGGTTCGGTACTTCGAGAGTGCGACCGACCTTAACGGCGACGGTAGGCCGGAGATCGTTGTCCACGTCGTCGGGCCGATGGTGTGCGGCACCGGCGGTTGCCCGACCCTTGTGTTCACGCCCGGCGAGCGGGGATACCGGTTGCTGACGGCGATCAGCATCACCCGTCCGCCCGTCCAGGTGTCGGCTCGCAGCGAGAACGGATGGCGAAATCTCTTGGTGTGCGTGAGCGGCGGAGGCCTCATGGAAGAACATGTCGCTGAGCTGCCGTTTGACGGTACGAGCTACCCGGAGAACCCGACGGTGCCGCCGGCCGGGCGCGCACGGGACGCGGTGGGCGCCGAAACCCTCATTCCGGACTTCGAGTCGTTCACCGACGGCAGGCTCCTCATCGCCCCCTAGGTATAGCTATTCGGAGTTTGAATGGGCATTCCAGAGTTCAAGGTCGAAGTGGCCACCATCCGTTGCGAGCCGTCCGGCCGCGAGGTACGGGTGGTCCACGAGACCAATCTGATGGACGCCATCCTCCAAATCGGGCTCGCCCTCGGCCAGTCCTGCGACGGCATCGCTCTCTGTGGATTCTGCCGGGTCAGGATCCTCGAGGGCCTCGAGAACCTGACTCCTGCGGGGGCCGAGGAGCAGAAGGTGCTCGCCGCCGAGCACACGGACTCCGACGAGCGCCTGGCGTGTTGTGCCCGCATTCACGGCCCGGTGACCATAACCACGGACTACTGGTGATACTGATGAAGAAAATGATGATTGTGGCGCTGGCCGCGGTGGGTTTTTTCAATGGCGGTCCTGCGGTTGCCGACGATGGTGGATTCATCCTTGGTCCTCCCCAGGAGGGTGGGCCGACCGTTGTCCGGGTGGGTTTCTTCCTCAGCGATGTCAATGCTGTCAACGAGGAGCAGGAGACCTTCGAATTCGAAGCCATCCTCACCACGAGGTGGCACGACCCGCGTCAGGTGTTCGACCCGCAAGAGATCGGCGCTCCGGAAAAGGTCTTTCAGGGCAACTACCAGTTCAGCGAGGTCGC
>Ga0164313_10006811_pt1 | contig 10049 bp, 10 predicted proteins | sample GuaBasSedimGuay4_FD_113735 | JGI IMG/M metagenome (GOLD analysis project Ga0164313, IMG submission 113735) | Subseafloor sediment microbial communities from Guaymas Basin, Gulf of California, Mexico - Guay4, Core 4569-4, 0-3 cm | ecosystem: Environmental > Aquatic > Marine > Hydrothermal vents...
ATTACCGGCCGATGGGTCTCTGATAGATGTGATGCCATGTGCCATCCATAATTTAAAAACATATTCTGCCGACTGGTCTTTGCTGGTGCCGCCAATATGGGCGTGCATATCAATAAGACCGGGCAGAAGGTACATTCCTGTAGCATCAATCTCCTTGTCGCCGGGATTAGCTACCGGTCGGCGCTTTGGGTTGATGGCAACTCCGGGAGAGCCTACCATTTTTATTTCTGCAACCCTGTTGCCTCTTACTACAACATCAACCGGACCTGTTGGTGGCGCTCCGGCACCATTAATTAGTGTTACTCCACGAATAATGAGTTGTTTATATGGGCCTTCTCCCTCAGCCCGGTCGGGCGATGACTTTATTTGGGCATTGGCATTGAAATAAATACTTAAGAGAAGTACAAGGATAATTTTTTTTAGGTGTTGCATAGTAATTAGGTATGATTATAAAACTAAGATAATGTGGTGCCGGCTTAATTCTGAAATGTACTAATTATTTATTTGACTTAAGTAATGTATAAATATGAGTGGTAATATGAGTGGAATATTGGCATTGTTATCAATGGGGAAGAGATTAATAAACAAAATCAATTATATTTACTTAAAATATAGACTATATCTATGACGCTAGTGCAATACGAATATATAGTTGCCGTAGACGACTATCGCCACTTTGCCACCGCTGCAGAGAAGTGCTTTGTTACCCAGCCTACCCTTAGTATGCAGATTCAGAAGCTTGAAGATCAGCTAGGAGTGCTGATATTTGACCGTAGTAAGCATCCGGTAGTTCCTACAGAAGTTGGCAGCGCTATTATTTCTCAAGCCAGGCTCGTGCTAAATGAAGCTGGCAGAATAAAGGAGATAATTAGTGAAGAGAAAGGTGTACTTTCAGGCATCCTTAGAATTGGCATCCTGCCCACATTATCACCCTACTTGCTACCCCTTTTCATTAAAAGTTTTATTGAAAAATACCCCGACCTGGAAATAAATGTGGAGGAAGCGATTACAGAGCAGATCATTAATAAACTCAACAAGAACCAGCTTGATGTGGGGATCTTTGTAACACCATCAGGAGCAAAAGGTCTTAAGGAGCATCCAATTTTTAATGAAGAGTTTGTTGCCTATGTAGGGGAAAAACATGAATTAGGGAAGGTAGAAACGATCGACCCTTTTTTACTTAACGTAGAGGATGTCTGGGTATTAAATGAGGGTCATTGTTTTAGAAACCAGGTGTTAAATATCTGTCAATCTCCGGAGAGCAGTACTTCTAAGTTTAAATTCCAAAGTGGTTCTCTGGAAGCACTGAAAAAGATTGTCGACAGGCATGGTGGCATAACGCTACTGCCTGAACTTGCAACCATAGATTTGTCTGAAAAAGATAAAGAAAACCTTCGTTGGTTTAAAGACCCTAAACCTGTACGCGAAGTGAGTCTGGTTACTCATCGCAGCTTCCTAAAAAGGAAGATGACGGAGGCTCTTTTTAATGAAATCATGGAATCTATACCAGATAACTTAAAAAGCAAGAAAAACACTCAGGTAGTAAGGTGGAATTAGTGCTAGAATAAGACCTAGCTTTCTGTCTCAATTATTTCATGAGAACTTAGTTGCATATCGTAAAGGGCTTTGTAGGCCCCACCCAGCAAGATCAATTCTTCGTGAGTTCCTTTTTCAACAACTTTTCCTTCATCGAGTACCAGTATCCTGTTCGCAAGCTTAGCGGATGACACCCTGTGGCTAATAATTATTGAAGTTCTGCCCTGCATGATCCGCTTCATGCTGTTTAATATAATATGTTCCGTCTTAGTATCCACAGCCGATAAGGCATCGTCAAGGATAAGGATCTTAGGGTCTCTGGCAATAGCCCGGGCAATTGAAACACGCTGTTTTTGCCCACCGGAGAGCGTAATTCCCCGCTCTCCAAGCACAGTTTCGAACTGCTCGGGGAAGTCCATAACATTATCATACAAATCAGCATCCTTGGCTGATTGCATTATCTTATCATGCGAAATCTCCTGGCTGCCAAAAGCAATATTATTGGCAATGCTATCAGAAAACAGGAATACATCTTGTGGAATATATCCTATCTGCCGGCGTAGCACCTCGGGGTTTATTGCATCAATTGGGTGACCGTCGATAAGAATACTTCCGTCGCTTACATCAAACATTCTACAGATGAGGTTGGCAATGGTGCTTTTGCCCGAACCTGTTGTTCCCACAATTGCCAGTGATTCTCCCGGATTAACGTTAAACGACACATTGTCTACGGCGGTGATGCCAGAGCTTTCATACGTGTAACTTACATGTTCAAAGTCTATCTTGCCATAAAGATCAATGCTTAGGTTTTCTTCACTTAGGATATCATTCTTGACTAACAAAAACTCATTTATTCTCTTCTGAGAGGCAGCTGCCCGCTGGGCAATACTACTTACCCAGCCTAGTGCTGTTACTGGCCAGGTGAGCATATTCACATAAATTATAAACTCTGCAATATTACCGTAGGTGATTTCTCCGGCAATAACCTGACGCCCACCAATGAATATTACGAGAATATTGCTCAGGCCTATCAGGCCCATAATAAGTGGGAAAAACAAAGCGTTTACCTGAGTAAGCTTGAGAGATTTGTTTTTGTATTCCTCACTTGCTTGACCAAATTTGTTTAACGAATCTTTTTCTCGCACAAATGATTTTATAACCCTGATACCGGAGAAGGCTTCCTGTACGAAAGTAGATAAGCCGGATTGACTCTCTTGAATCTCCTCAGATCGCTTGTTAATAATATTATTAACATAATAAATACTAAAAGATAGAATTGGCAGAGGAATTAAAGCATAAAGAGTGAGCTCTGCATTAACCGAGAACATATACGGAATCAGCATCATGAAAAGCACAATTAAATTAAGTCCATACATAATTGATGGCCCCAGATACATTCTAACGCGGCTTACATCTTCTGATATCCGGTTCATTAAATCACCGGTATTGTTTTTTCTATAGAAGGATAATGGCAAGGTTTGGTAATGACTATAAATTTCATTCTTCAGGTCGTACTCTATCAACCTCGACATTACGATAAGCGTTTGTCGTACCAGGAACAAGAAAAAACCTCTGGTTAGGGCAAGTACGAGAATAACCAGTGCATAGATGAGGATACTCCCGGTAAAGGATTTTAATACATTAGATTGTAAATCGAAGCCTTCTAATTGCTCGTAAAGAGATACATTTTCTACTACCAGATCCAACGCAAAACGCACCATCTGAGCAGGCACAATCTGAAAAAAATTAGTAAGGATCGTAAATAGAATTCCCAGTAAAATATAGAGCTTATATTTTTTAAGGTATTTATTAAGATGACTTAGCTCTTTCAAACTTTAAAGGTTATTCGGAAAATACGTAACATACCGATTAATAGTTACCAAAAACCACTAATTTTGCGGTCTAAAAAGTTTTGTGCGCCTGGTAAAAAGTAACGCACAAAATTAGTATAAATAAATTAACCAAGTTAATTATACAGACATGGCTGTAGTAAACGAAGTAGAAAAGACAGAAACCCAATCAGTTTTTAGTAGAACTGCTAAAATGGGGCATGAACAAGTAGTGTTTTGTCAGGATGAAGCAACGGGCCTAAAAGCAATTATAGCCATACATAATACTGTACTCGGACCTGCCTTAGGAGGCACCAGGATGTGGGACTACGCAACGGATGAGGAGGCTTTGGTTGACGTTCTTCGCCTTTCCAGAGGCATGACATACAAAGCAGCAATTAGTGGCCTTAATTTAGGAGGAGGTAAAGCAGTGATTATAGGCGACCCTGCTAAATTAAAAAACGAAGCTTTCATGAGAAGATTTGGCCGCTTTGTTGATAGCTTGGGTGGTAGATATATTACCGCGGAAGATGTAAATATGAAAACCCGAGATATGGAGTATGTGCATATGGAAACAGACTCTGTAATTGGAATACCCGAAAGTATGGGAGGAAGCGGAGACCCTTCGCCGGTAACGGCCTATGGTGTTTATATGGGGATGAAAGCAACTGCACATCATGTGTTTGGTTCTGATAACCTATCTGAAAAATCAGTAGTTGTGCAGGGTGTTGGTCAGGTAGGCATGTACCTGGTAGACCACCTCACAAAAGAGGGAGCAAAGGTTTACATAACAGATATCGCGGAAGAAAAACTTGCTAAAGTTGCTAAAAGTTCAGGAGCTGAGGTGGTTGGCTTGGATGATATTTATGATCTTGATGTGGATATTTATTCTCCATGTGCGCTAGGAGCTACCCTAAATGATAATACGATTCCAAGGCTTAAGGCTTCTATAATTGCTGGAGGGGCAAACAACCAGTTAAAAGAAGAGCGTAAGCATGGTTACATGTTGATTGATAGAGGTATTACTTATGCACCAGACTTCTTAATTAATGCAGGAGGACTTATCAATGTTGGCGCCGAATATTATGGTCCATATAACAGAGAGAAAGCTCATCTGGATGCAGAGAAGATTTATGATACTACCCTGGATATCCTTAAAATGGCTACCGATGAGTCTATTTCCACTCAAGAGGCAGCTATTATGATCGCAGAAAGAAGAATAGCATCTATTGGAAATATTAAATTGCCATATTAAGAACATACCATAAACCATAATATAAATTTCGCTCTTTAACTTCTTGTAACAATGCTCAATAGACGAACCCTTCGTATCAAAGCCATGCAAAGCATATTTGCCTATGAGCAAGGTAAAGTAGCAAATTATCATTTAGCCGTTGAGGCAATAGAGAACTTTTTTCGTCCTGATCTAAATTCAATGGAAGTTCAGGATAAGACCTTTTTAAAGGCTTCTGCTACTGAGGCAGTGAAGTTGTTTAATAAGGAGTACAAGAAAAAAACCAAAAAAGTTACCGAAGGCACTACTCCTGAAATTAATAAAGTGGTAAAGAAGGAGATTGCCGGTTATTACTCGCAGCTAGCAAAAGATAGTAAGTTCCTTAAAAAGGAAATGCTACAAGATGCAGAGCAAATATATGAGAGATATAGCTGGTTGCTATACTGGTTTGAGGCTTTGATAGATCTGGTTAAGAACCTTAAGCCCAAAGCGGGGGCTCCTGCTTATACTAATATTATTAATAACAAGGCCATTAGCCTAATTCTGGAGCACAAAAAGCTTTCAACGGTTTATATCAAAAGTGGACTAAGCTGGGACAATCAACGAGATGAGATTCTGGTTTGGGTATATGAGGTTTTATTAAAGGATGAACTGGTTGTTGAGTACCTAAATCAGGAAACTACTACGTTTGATCAGGATAAGGAAATTCTTCTCCATATATATAAAGCATTGATTTTTAAGTCGGAGATCATAAGTGGATTTATGGAACAGGAAGATTTATATTGGTCGGAAAACAAGGCTATATTAAGAAGTATGGTGTTGAAAACCACCAAGGCTCTTGAAGAGGGAATAACGGATTTTAGCTTAGCCGAGCTCTCGTATAATTGGGATGAAGACAAGCATTTCTTTGAAACCATTTTTGATCAAACTGTTCATGGCAGTGAAAAATACGAAGAGCTTATTGCCGGAAAATCAAAGAACTGGGACTTAGATAGGATCTCAGATACAGATAGAATTTTACTTTTGATGGCAATTCAAGAGATGATAAATTTCTCCGGGATACCACTGAAAGTAACAATAAATGAATATATTGAGGTTTCCAAAAAGTATAGCACACCTAAAAGCAAGCAGTTTATCAACGGAGTTTTAGATGTAATTGCTGTAGATTTGCAGAAGGAAGGAGTTATTAAGAAGAGCGGAAGAGGATTGATAGATAATAAATAGTTGTATTATGAGTAGAAAATCAAGTTCATTAATCACCTTTATTCTAGGCGCTGCCGCAGGAGCAACGTTAGGTATATTATTTTCCCCAGATAAAGGTGTAAACATTCGTGGTAAGCTTTCGTATAAATTGGATAAGTACAAAGTCTTACTTGAAGAGATGCTGGAGGATTTGGTAAATGAAGCAGATTTACCCATTAGCCAGGCTAAAACTAAGAGCGAAAAAGTAATTAGTGATGCAAAGGAAAAGGCCGAAAAATTATTGGAAGATGTTGATAATTTAATAGGTCATATTAAAAATGAAGAAAATATTGAAGATTAAATAAACCGTTTGAAAGATGAAATTATTAAGTATTAAAATGTTGATGTTGGTAGTTATTCTGGGAACAGCAATAACATCGTGTGGTGACAAACAGTCTGAAAAAAGGATTGCTGAATTAGAGAGCCGATTGGCTGACCTGGAAGGAGGCCCTGCAACACCAAGGCCTGTTGCTAATACACCAAACAATACGCCTGCAACAAAACCAGAAGGTCCACTCCCTGTTATGGAATGGCAAAATCTTGAGCATGACTTTGGTACAATCAATGAGGGTGAAAAGGTAACTTATGTTTATTCATTTAAGAATACAGGGGCTGTGCCTTTAATTATTGAAGGAGTTCGTCCGTCATGTGGATGTACAGCACCAAATTGGACTAAGGAGCCAATTCCTGTAGGAGGTTCAGGTGAGGTGGAAGTAGTATTTGATAGCAATAAAAAGCCAAATGCGCAGAACAAAACTGTAACTGTTACTACAAATGCCTGGCCAAAAACCACAACATTGAGATTTAAAGCTTTTGTTACACCTGCCAGTAAATAGCTTAGAGAAGCTGGCATTTTTAAAAATTAATTAGATGATAGTACAAATTCTGGCTCAGGCCAGCACAGATGCTCCTGGTGGAGGATACATGCAAATTATATTCTTTGTTGGTATTGCTTTGGTTTTTTACTTCTTTATGATCAGACCACAGCAAAAAAAGCAGAAAGACCAGAAGAAATTTACAGAGGCAATACAAAAAGGGGATCAAGTAGTAACAATTGGCGGAATACACGCCAAGGTATATTCAGTTGAAGAATCCAGTATTGTTTTAGATATTGATGGTAAAGGGACAAAAGTAACTTTTGAAAAGTCTTCTATCTCACTTGATGCAAGTAAAACAAAATAAGAATCTGACTGATTGAACTCTCTATTAGAAAAATTAAAGTCAAGATTAAATTTTAGAAGGCCCAACAACCTAAAGGTAGTTGTATTGTCAATTGGCACTGCGGCTATCTTTTGGTTTTTTAATGCCCTTAACAAAGATTATGACACTACCCTTGGGTATCCGGTTAATTGGCAGTTTGATTCAGAATCGTATATCGTAATTGACGAGCTGCCCGAAAGGATTCGGGTAAATGTGAATGGCATGGGCTGGAATTTGCTGCGAGCCTCACTGGGATTTAAAGTAAAACCTGTAGTAATAATATTAAGTAACCCCGCCGCCAATAAAAAAATTGCCGGAGTGTCTCTCACGAATAGAGTTGATGATGAGCTGGAGGATTTACAGCTCAATTATATTCTTGATGACACACTAAATATAAATATTGACAAGCGAGGCACCAGGTCCTTTGGAGTATATATAGATAGCGCTAATATTTCTTTGGCCGAGAACTATCGGATTGTATCGCCTATAGTTTATGATATAGATTTATTGGAGTTAGAAGGGCCAATTTCATTAATTAATAAAAACCCCGTTGACAGCTTTCTTATTACAATTGATACGCAAGAGCTCAACGCTAATTTTGATGAGCAAATTGATTTTGATATTGATAGGCCAGAACTTTTCCTGTTTAGACCTAAGTCTACCCATGTAACATTTTCGGTAGCAGAGTTTGTGTGGGCAGAAAGACAAATCCTCATTGACCGGGTGGGTTTTCCGGAAGAGGGTAACATCTTTCTGAAAGACACTATTTGTACAGTACAGTTCTTGGTTAGAAAAGACCAGGAACAGGGCATTGTTGCCGATAGTTTTAATATAGAAGCAAACTTTGCTGAAATCAATGCACGCGACTCTACATTGATATTAAAGGTTCAAAAAATTCCGCTAGAAATCCTGGAAGTCTTAATTGTACTTCCTCAAGTTCAGTTAACCTATGAAGAATAGTCCGCTACGAGTTGGACTAACCGGTGGTATTGGTACAGGGAAATCCACTGTAGGGCAAATATTTAAGTTATTAGGTGTTCCGGTCTATGATGCTGATTCCATGGCCAAGAGACTTATGGTAGAGGATGAAAACCTGATTACCGCAATAAAAGATGAGTTCGGTAGTGAATCATATAGATCGGGAAGCCTTAACCGTCAGTTTTTGGCTGAAAAAGTGTTTAAAAGCGAGGATTTACTAGATAAATTAAACTCATTAGTACATCCCGCTGTGGCATCGGATTTTGATATATGGGCAAGTAAATTTAAGGGTAAGTACATTCTAAAAGAGGCAGCATTATTATTTGAAAGCGGTTCTTATAATGAGCTGGATGATGTCATTCTTGTGCTTTCTCCTTTAGAAACCAGAATTGAACGAATTGCTAAACGAGATCCACAACGGTCACCCGAGCAAATATTAAACATAATTGAGCGTCAGATGCCGGTTGATCAAGCCAAGGGGATGGCGGATTTCATAATTGATAATGATGAATCTCACATGCTGATTCCACAGGTGTATGAGTTGCATAATCTGTTAAATAGCTACTAACCTGAGTTCGACCTAAGGAATTCTATCAGCTTTAAGCAAAACTTTCTTGAACAACTCAGATTTTCGTAGGACTAACGGGTTAATCCCTGCCGGCCGGCAGGCACGGCAAGAAAATATGAGGCAGTACAGGGAAGTTTTGCTAAGCCCAAAGGGAAAACATCTAGCAGGCCATCTTTTTAAAATAAAAACCTTGAAATAGTCCACTATATCTTCACTTTTTATTCTTAAAACCTCGCCAACTATTTTGTTTTCTGAAAGGATTCCTTAGGTCGAACTCAGGTTAATAGAAAAAGGGCTGACCTGAGCCAACCCCCTTGTTAATCCAAACCGTTTTTTTTCTACTATCCTTATCTTAAAGAATGCGTAAAGAGCTCTCTATCTCCACCATTTTCTATCAAAATAATTACAGAATTTAATTTAAGTCCGTCTAAATTATATACTCTGCTAAAGCTCTGCGTCTTCTCTATTTTCTCACTATGAATTAACTTATTATTCTTATTGTAAATCTTTACTACTACAGGAACATTTGCATCAAAAGCACCTACATGTAATTTCAAAGAATGGCCATCAGGTAGTTTGCTAACAAATGATTGCAATATCTTTTGTTTAGCAAGATAAGTTATATGCTGATTTGCTGAACCTTCAGCATTTTTTACAATAACCTTGTATTTGCCGGGCGCTAGTTTACTAAAGTCATAGGTACGCTTAAAATTCTTGACCTTTTTGATAGTTTTATAAGAAACTTTTCTTCCACTTTCGTCGAAAATGGCAACGCTTACAGCACCTGTGGTCTCGGAAGCATAATAAAGATCGAACTTCATATCAGCTTTCGCGACCATCTTAAATTTTGGTTTTGCCCCAGGTTCTTCACCAAGGTTTCTTTCTCCTGCAAAACTGGCGGCACTAATAACTATTAGAAGAACGGCCAAAAATGTTAGTTTTTTCATGTTATTTTAAGTTTTTGACAATTTGTTGTTGTTATTAATTACGCTTTAGGTGAATTGGTGGTTGTCAAAATGAGAAAAATGGCTAATTCTGAGGGAGGTATAAGAGCAAATAAATAGAATTGTAGGGATGTTTATCACTACTCAAATAATAATTTTGAGGCCAGATTGGCTTTATTAATATAAATTAAATTAATTCCAGCTCTATCTAAAACCAGTTGACGATGACCTTTTTGTTCCAATTCAACTATTTTTGCTATTTAGAAAGAGGAATAAATGAGTTCTATAGATAAAATCAAAGAAGAGATATTAAGTGTCTCATGTGCTAATGCAGATGAATTAGAGGCTTATAGAATGCGCTTTATTAGCAAAAAGAGTGTTGTTGGGGAGTTGTTTTCTCAAATGAGAGATGTTCCAGCTGAGGAGAGAAAGGCGTATGGTCAACAGATTAATGAGCTAAAAAACCTTGCCCAGGAAAAGTTCAAGGAGCTAATAATGTCGCTCGATAAAGATGAAAT
>Ga0164313_10006812_pt1 | contig 10048 bp, 10 predicted proteins | sample GuaBasSedimGuay4_FD_113735 | JGI IMG/M metagenome (GOLD analysis project Ga0164313, IMG submission 113735) | Subseafloor sediment microbial communities from Guaymas Basin, Gulf of California, Mexico - Guay4, Core 4569-4, 0-3 cm | ecosystem: Environmental > Aquatic > Marine > Hydrothermal vents...
CCTGATGAATTAGACCCCGTGGAGCGAATCAATCGACACGCCCGATCTCAGGACTCTGTCGGAGCCTCGGACGGAGTCTCTGCGGTTTCGACGCCAGACCTCTTGGAACTAGAACGGAGCGTGGACACGAGGAGGGCCAGGCCGAGGAAGCGGACGGCGGCAGGAAGCACCCAGGCTCCTATGTCCCATCGGAAACTCTGGTTCCATGCCCCGGCACCCGCAAGAAGCAGGAGTATCAAACCGAATACGAATGACAGTGGATCGAAACTGTGGCTCTTCATCAGTTGCTCCATTCGAGGATGATTGCGTCACCTGACAGGAACCCTGCCGGTCCCGTGATGTTGATCGTGCCAGCGGTGACTTCGAGGTCGAGCACGAGAACTGTCGGCTGAGGACCGAATTCCCGCACCACATCGAATCCGAGACCGTTGACGGTGTTGAACGGACCAGAAACCTCACCGGCGCCGACCTCTGCACGCAGTTCCACACCGACATCGACCGGGACCCGGATGACCAACTCGCCCAATCCCAGCGATGCTTCGATCGTTCCTATTTCAGCGAGCTCGACAGGAGTGAGTTCGGTGAGATCGATCGTCATCTGACCCACGCCCTGCTCATATACATCGACTACTTCGTCAACCGTCAGCGGCGTGTAATGGAACTCGCCAGCTGAGAAATTCCATGACGTTGGGATCAACATCGAGATCCACAGCATCGGGATAAGGATGAGTCCGATGATGAAGAGCCACCTTGCACGACCGACCCACGCCCCGATGAAAAGACCCGTACCGAGGACCGCAATGGCAGCGGCAAAGTAGTGGAACGGTTCGATATCGACCGCAACGTCGCTCAGGTCGATCAGCGCCATCGCAGCGATCACGATGAGGCCGACAGCGATCGTGAGGCGACCGAGCATCGACCGCTCGCGCGGAGGCCTCGGTTGTTTCTGCCGCTTGACAGACCGCGGCGGAGGATCTGCCTGCCCGGGGGGAGGTTCCCCGGGCTCGTTCTGATCGATGACGGCGATCGCTGCGGCAGCAGACTCGTCGGCGCCCGTTGTGGATGCCTGGTCATCATCAGGAGCGGAGACCGCTGCTTCTGCGTCGAGCGTCGTTCCACCTGAGTGCGTCTCGCTGGGAGTTCTGGGACGCGTAGGCGCCCTGAGGTCGCCGCGGTAGAGCAAGAGACCGACGATGAACAGCCCAGCAGCCAGGATGAGTACACCGGAGAAGTGGAACAACTGTGTTGCGAGCAGTATGCCTGCAAAACCCAGGAGGGCGACGCCAAATATGGTGCCACCGTTACTCCAGTCGACTCCATCGATCCACTCGGCCGCTATCGGCTCTTCGGAGTCCGGGCCAGGGATCACGAGCCAGGCAACGACGTACACGAAGAGGCCGACTCCGGCGAAGAACGCAAGGAATACGAACGCCCACCTGAACCACCATGCGTTGACCCCGAAGTGCTCTCCGAGACCACCGGCGACTCCGGCGAAGATCCGGTCGTCTCCAGCCCTGTGCAGTGTCGAACCTGTCTGATCCCTTCGACTGCGTGATGTGTCTGTCATGTCAACTCCCTTTGATCGAGTGATGAGTTTCTCATGCCAACATGATGTCGTGGAATCTCCGATCACGCTATCGGGTACGTACCTCGACAATGCCGGGGTCTCAGGGTTGTCTCAGGGTCGTCCCCGGTTGTGATATCGATGCAGGTATGACAACATCACATGAAGCAACAAACGCTAGTGGCCAGGTTCGAAAGTATCCACCGTGACAGAAGACTCAACAGCTACCAGATTCTCATGGCCGTTCTACCGGTCTAGGTCAGAACGTATGCTCGCTGGCGTCGCTGGTGGCCTTGCTGAATCAGCTGGCCTGAGCCCGATCTACGTTCGCGCTGCGTTCGTGTCGCTCTCACTGGCCGGCGGGGTTGGGATCATCCTCTATGTCGTTCTCGCCCTCGTTGTACCTGACACTCCCGATGGCGAACCCGATGACATCTCCTCTCCGGCTACCAGGATGCAGATCGCCGGTTTGGCTCTGATGTTCGTGGCTCTCATGCTGATACTCCAGGCGGTCGGGTTGTGGCTCGGTGCTGTTGTCTGGCCCACAACGCTCGTCGTGTTCGGGCTTGCGATCGCGATCGAAACAAGCGGTATCAACTACGAAAGGTCTCTTGAGGGCGTCACAACCGGCAGACGATCGTGGTGGCTCGTGATCGGTGGACTGGGGATGATGGTTGCTGGCCTCGTGGTCGTGTTGAGGTCACTCGACAGGCTGCAATCCTTTGGTGTCCTCGCGATCGCGCTGATCGTTGCCCTCGGCGGGTTCATGATCGTCGCCGGCCCATGGCTCTGGTCCCTGATAGAGGATCTCCGAACGGAACGACGCGCCCGCATCCGATCAGAGGAAAAGGCCGAGGTCGCCGCCCACCTTCACGACTCCGTACTCCAGACCCTCGCACTCATCCAAAGGACCGACGATCCAAAGAAGATGGTCACTCTCGCTCGCTCCCAGGAGAGGGACCTACGGTCGTGGCTCTTCGATGAGAACAGCACCGATACCGACTCCATCCTGGGCGCACTCACGAGTGCTGCAACAAGGGTCGAGGCTGCCCACGATGTACCCATCAGCGTCGTTGTCGTCGGTGAGGCGAGCCTGCCTTCTGACAAACAAGAGGCACTGATCTCGGCTGCTACCGAAGCGATGATGAACGCGGCCAAACACTCCGGAGCTGCGAAGGTTTCCGTGTACGCCGAGATGGCCAACGGTGCGATCGACGTGTACGTGACAGATCAGGGTGCCGGCTTCGATCGCGATAGTGTTGGAGAGGACAGGAGAGGGATCCGCGAGTCGATCGAGGCAAGGATGCAGAGACACGGCGGCAGCACGACCATCGAATCCATCGCAGGCGAAGGGACCGAGGTTCAGCTCACCATGAACGGAGCCACATCATGACAACTGTCTTCCTCGTCGACGACCACCGTCTCTTCCTCAGTGGGGTCTCCGCGGAACTCGCCGATTCGTTTGAGGTTGTCGGCCAATCTGATGATGTTGACACGGCGGTGGACATGATCCGAGCTGTGAGACCGGACGTCGTCCTGGTCGACGTCCACATGCCTGGCGGTGGTGGAGCGACCGTCGTGGGCAATGTCCTCGAGACTCATCCCGATGTCAGGTTCCTCGCATTATCGGTGTCAGATGCACCCGAGGATGTGATCGCGATGATCCGCACCGGGGCCCGTGGCTATGTAACGAAGTCGATCGCACCGAATGAACTCAAGGACGCTATCAACCGCGTTGCCGCTGGAGAGGCAGTGTTCTCGCCGTCTCTTGCGGGCTTCGTGCTCGATGCCTTTTCGAGATCGGTCCCTGTGGATGAGGATCCAGAGCTTGACCGCTTGACACCACGAGAAAAAGAGGTCCTCCGCCAGATCGCACGTGGCTACCAGTACAAACAGATCGCACGAAGGCTGAACATCTCCATCAAGACGGTCGAAACACATGTGTCATCTGTCCTGCGCAAACTCCAACTCTCCAATCGCCATGAACTCGCCCGCTGGGCCTCAGACCGCCGCATCGTCTGAACTGCGTCTGGCACCGAAATCAAGGACACTGGTGTTCGTTTCGGACGCCAGAGCAGGGTGCGGGGGGCTAGTAAAGTTGAGGGACGCAGAGGAGGTGAGATGGGCAAACGATACGAACGGTTGACAAAGCCCCTCGTACGGATCGATGGACAGTTGGTGGAGACCACCTGGGAGGTCGCTCTTGAACGCGCTGCCGCGGGATTCCACGCCACGACGGGCGAAACGGGGATGTTCTCGTGCTCGAAGGCGACCAATGAGATGAACTACGTCGCTCAGAAGTTCGCACGTACGGTGTTCCACACCAACAACGTCGACAGTTGTAACCGAACCTGACACGCTCCTTCCGTCGCCGGTCTGGCGGCAGTACTCGGGGCAGGAGGTGGTACCTCTGCGTATGAGGAGATCGAGACCACGGACCTCATCATCCTGTGGGGTTCCAACGCGCGCAATGCCCACCCCATCTTCTTCCACCATCTTGCCAAAGGGATGCGCAACGGCGCAAAGATGTACACGGTCGACCCCCGCCGCAGTGAGTCTGCTGAGTGGGCTGACGTGTGGCTCGGTATCGATACCGGATCAGATATCGCTCTCGCTAACGCCCTTGCACGTGAGATCATCCATGCTGGCCTCACGAACACCAAGTTCATCGAACACTCCACATCCGGGTTCGAGGAGTTCGCGGCTCATGTGGAATCGTTCACGCTCGAGTTCGCTGAGGAGATCACGGGAGTTCCGGCCGAAACCATCCGCACACTCGCCCACGACTATGCCACAGCCCAGACCGCGCAACTGTGCTGGACGCTCGGGATAACCGAGCACGCCAACGCAACGGACAATGTGCTTTCCCTGATCAACCTGTCCCTGCTGACCGGCCACCTCGGTCGTTACGGCTCAGGCCTGGTTCCGATTCGCGGTCAGAACAACGTCCAGGGTGGGGGCGACATGGGTTCCCTGCCCAACAAACTCCCAGGATTCCAGAACGTGACGGACCCTGCTTTGCGGCGCAACTTTGAAACCGTCTGGGGAGCGGAGATCCCTGCAGAGATCGGCTGGCATGTCACCGAGATGTTCGATGCCATGGAGCGCACCGACATCACGGCCATGTACATCCTTGGGGAGAACCCCGCCCAATCGGAAGCAGACTCCGTACGCACGATCGATCTTCTCAAGGGCCTCGAACACCTTGTCGTCCAGGACCTCTTCCTCACGAAGACAGCACAACTCGCTGACGTGGTGTTCCCTGCAGCTGTGGGATGGGCTGAAACCGAAGGAACCGTGACATCAAGTGAGCGGCGTGTCCAGCGGGTCCACAAAGCTCTGGATCCACCAGGCGAAGCCAAGGATGACATCGAGATTATGACACTCCTCGCTCGGGCACTCGGCTACGACTGGAAGAGCCAATCCGCTGAGGAGATCTGGGACGAACTGCGGTCCCTCAGCCCGATGCATGCCGGGATGTCGTACCAGCGACTCGACGATCTCGGTGGTCTGCAGTGGCCGTGCCCATCAAATGACCATCCGGGCACACTCTTCCTCCACGCATGGCTGTGGGAAGATCCCCTTCCCCGTGACCCCGCGGCGTTCTCCATGGTCGATTGGGTTCCGCCCATCGACCCACTCGATGACGACTTTCCCATACGGCTTACGACAGGTCGGCGTCTCGACGGATACAACACAGGCGTGCAGTCTGGAGGCTTCCGATCACCTATCCGTCATGGTGCGGTCATCGACATTTCGCCAGAAGAGGCTGCGGCGCTCGGGATATCCGAGGGAGACACCCTCAGTGTGACATCACGCAGGGGTTCCATCGAGGTTCCCACGAGGTTCACGACGGGCCTTCGCAAGGGACTCGTGTTCATGGCCATCCACACGCCAGACGATGTCGATGTCAACATCCTCACACTCGATGCATGGGATCCCAAGTCAGGGACCGCAGAGTTCAAGGCAACGGCCGTGCGACTCGAACCGGTTTCTGGAAACTGAGGGCATCATCGACTACGCGACCACCACAGACGAACCCACAGCAGCCGAAAGGGCCGCCGTTGACAGCGTTCTCGGCGCACCCGCCTCGGTGTATGCAGGGGCGACCGAACGATCACGCCTTGACGACCACGTCGCGTTCGGTGGGTTCCACCGCTCCCAGGAACGCAGAACTTTCCTTCTCCCAACGCTTCATGCGGTCCAGTCATCTATCGGATGGGTCAGCCACGGAGCATTGAATTACATCGCCATGAGCCTCCCCGTATCGCCGGCCGAGGCCTACGGGGTTGCAACGTTCTACGACCTGATCTCAACTGAGGAACGGCCCCCGCGCGTTGCCCATCTCTGCGACGATATTGCATGCAAGGCCCGTGGCGTCGATGACACGCTGGCCGATCTCAGCGAACGGTTCGGCGAGGCTGGTACGACCATCGACGGTGGCATGTGGCGGCGTTCGCCCTGTCTCGGGCAGTGCGACAAGGGTTCAGCCGCGTACGTCCAGGTGGCAGGGGGAGACGATGTTGTCATCGCTCCGGTCACCGTTGAGCAGGTCATCGACATCCTCTCCGTCGACAAGCCGTCTTCAGCCGTCGACCCAACGCCGACGACACAAGGTGCCACCTTGCTCGGAACCACCGCAGCGTCCCTCAACGAGTTCCGCTCCGGTGGCGGCTACGACGCTCTCACCAGGGCCATCTCGATCGGACCAGCAGGGATCGTGGCCGAGGTGGAAGCAAGCAAACTCCGTGGACGCGGCGGGGCAGCGTTCCCTGCGGGAATCAAGTGGAGCGCCGTCGCTGCAGAGAGTGGCCGGAAGTACGTCATCTGTAACGCAGACGAATCCGAGCCTGGCACCTTCAAGGACAGGGTTCTCATGGAGGCCAATCCGTTCGGACTCATCGAGGCACTCACCATTGCAGCCTATGCCGTCGGTGCCGAAGAGGGATACATCTACATCCGCGGCGAATACCCGACGGCGTATGGCGCACTGTCAGGCGCACTCGTTGAAGCGAGGGCGGCGGGGTTGCTTGGGGTCGACGTCGCTGGTGCCGGTTTCACGTTCGACATCGAACTGCGCAAGGGGGCCGGTGCCTACATCTGTGGTGAAGAAACGGCTCTGTTCAACTCGATCGAGGGCTTCCGGGGTGAACCGAGGCAGAAACCCCCGTTCCCCACCCAGGCAGGCGTTTTCGGACTTCCCACGCTCGTGAACAATGTCGAATCGCTGATGAACATCCCCTCCATTGTTCTCGATGGCGGTGAAGCGTTCGCGGCGATCGGCACACCGGAGTCCACAGGGCCGAAACTGTTCTGCGTCTCAGGAAACGTTCACGATCCGGGTGTGTATGAGGTTGCCTTCGGCGCAACAACAAGGGACCTGGTCCACCTTGCAGGAGGGGTCGAAGGGGAGGTCGCCGGTGTCCTGATCGGCGGGGCTGCCGGATCGTTCATCACAGCTGACGACTTCGACCTTCCTCTGACGTTCGAGGACACACGCTCCCACGGCATCGGTCTTGGGTCAGGTGTCGTCCTGGTGTTCAATACCGAGAACGACCTCTGCGACATCGTCCAGCGAATCGCCCACTTCTTTGCCGAAGAATCGTGTGGGGTGTGCGTACCGTGCCGGGCAGGCACCGTACGCCAGGAAGAAACGTTGCTTCGCATCGGGTCAGGGTCCGAGAACCTCGAACAGGAACTCGAACTCCTTGCTGACCTCGACAATGTCCTGCGAGATGCATCGATATGCGGCCTCGGGCAGGCAGCGTCGGCTGCGGTGCAGTCTGCGGTGTCCATCGGCCTGATCGCGAGGCGCCCGTGATCGAATCACCCGTGTCCATGCCTGCGACACTCATCGAGATCACCATCGATGGCACAACGGTCACTGCGCCCGAGGGTTCCACGATCCTCGAGGCCGCAGCCTCGATCGGTGTGACCGTGCCGACCCTCTGCTATCTCGAGACACTTGCACCCTTCAACTCCTGCAGGGTGTGTGTCGTGGAGGTTGCGGGGTCAAGGAACCTCGTCCCCGCTTGTTCTCGCGAGATCACGCCGGACATGGAGATCCTGACAGAATCCGACCGCGTGGGAGCGTCACGCAGGACCGTCTACGAACTCCTCGCCTCGACAGTGGACATGTCGCTTGTCGACGACGAGACCAGGGACGCCATGGACCGATACGACGTCGATCCCCAGCGATGGGGTGGCTGGGCACGTGAGCGTCGTGAGGTCAAGATCCAGGACGACCTCTACATACGTGACTACGACAAATGCATCATGTGCTACCGGTGCGTTGCTGCGTGCGGTCCCGATGCACAGAACACTTTCGCCATAGACATCGAGGGCCGGGGACTCGCTGCAACGATCTCCACCGAGTACGACATCACGCTGCCAGACTCGGCATGTGTCTACTGCGGGAACTGCGTCGCGGTATGCCCAACTGGTGCCCTCATGTTCACATCCGAATACCGGATGCGCGAAGCAGGCACCTGGGACGAATCTGCCCAGACCGTTGCACGAACGGTCTGCTCCTACTGCGGGGTTGGATGCAACCTCGACCTCCATGTCCAGGACAACAGGATCGTCAAGGTCACGTCCCCGATCGACCACAGCGTCACAGCAGGACACCTCTGCATCAAGGGACGGTTCGGGTACGCCTATGTGCAGACGGAGGATGCCTAACATCGTCCCCCTTTCAAGCTCAATCGACGGACTCAGCCGGCTGACCGCCCATCATTTTCGTCCCCCTTTCAAGGGGGACAAGCGACGAGCCTTGCGAGGAGTTAGGGGGATCCGCATAACGCCACAAGACCTGCTGGCTGTCGCGTTATCCCCCTGCATCGTCGCTGACGCTCCTCTGCCGTCCCCCTTCAAAGGGGGACAGAAAGCTGGTAGGGCTGCATCGAAATGGTGTAGTTTCTCATCTCTTGAGACCGCTGCACGGGCTTGCCTTACATCTGACACAGACCTACACCTCGTGAGCTCAGGTTGAAAGGGGGACAGCGTGCCTAGGAGCGTCCTCCGATACCTGCACGGGCAGGCGTCGATCGTTGAAGATCGACTCGTTGCTGAGTCTCCTGTGGAGTTCCGGTTGCACGGGGTGCCCGTTGCGGTCCTCATGAGTACACCAGGTAACGAAGAGGAACTCGGGTTGGGGTTCTCCATCACCGAGGGCATCGTGATCGGCCCCCACGAGGTCGACAGTGTCACCCTCATCGCGGGATCCAACGAAGGTGACAGGTATTCCATCAACCTCGCCCAAGGCGTGACGGTTGACCCTGAACAGTTCGCACGCAACTTCTTCACATCGTCATCGTGCGGCGTCTGCGGAAAGGCATCGATCGACGCTGTCCGGATCGCGGCTCGCACAATGAAACCTGGCCCGCACCTCGACCCGTCGGTCATCTCCAGCCTGCCAGACACGATGCGACGCCACCAACCGGAGTTCGACGAGTCCGGGAGCACTCATGCCGCTGCTGCGTTCACGACCGAGGGCGAACTCGTTGCGCTGTTCGAGGACATCGGCAGGCACAACGCGATAGACAAACTGGTGGGGCATCTCGCGAGGCAGCAATGGCCCCTCAAACGGTACATCTTCTTCGTATCGGGACGCGTGAGTTTCGAGATGGTGCAGAAGGCGGCGGTTGCCGGGATCCCCGCGATCGGTGGGATCTCCGGAGCGTCGGACCTTGCCGTCGAACTCGGTGAGGAATTACTCATGAGCGTGTTCGGGTTCGTGCGTAACGACAGTTTCAACGTGTACTGCGGTGACGACCGATTCGTTTGAGTGCCTCGTCGAGATCTGCCTGCGTGTTCACGTTCGTGAAGACATCATCGTCGAAGCTTGTGATCTCGGCTACGTCCACCCCACCGAACAGGCTCTCCATGGAGCGATCCTTCCCTTCGATCCTGTCGCGAACAACAGGCCCGAGCCCACTCCCGTAGACCGCGCACAAAGGCTGCCTGCGACCAGAAGCAACAGGAACCCTCACGGACATGGCATCAATCGGAGGTTCGACGATGTCACGGACTGTCTGCGCATCGACGAAGGGCATGTCCACCGCCAGGAGGAACACGTCTCGCCCGGCTGCAGCTCGGTAAGCCGTGTCGAGGCCACCGAGAGGTCCGAGACCTGAAACGAGGTCGGGCATGATGCGGATCCCGGACGGTGCGGCGTCACCTCCAGATATCACAACAGAGGTGAACACCTCCGAGAGCACAGCACACGCACGTACGAGAAGGGTCGACCCGTTGAACTCGATAGATGCCTTGTCTCTTCCCATCCTCCGGGAAGCACCTCCGACAAGAACAACCCCCAACGTGTCTTCGATCAGGGCTTTGGCGTCCATACACGCAATATATGGCGGCTACGGACGCCAAAGCCCTGAGGACAGGTACCTTGCGGGGGGTCGCTACCGTTGCGGTTATGCGCACAGACCTAGAAATCGCCAGAGCAGTAACCCTTCGACCGATCACCGACGTAGC
>Ga0164313_10006813_pt1 | contig 10048 bp, 9 predicted proteins | sample GuaBasSedimGuay4_FD_113735 | JGI IMG/M metagenome (GOLD analysis project Ga0164313, IMG submission 113735) | Subseafloor sediment microbial communities from Guaymas Basin, Gulf of California, Mexico - Guay4, Core 4569-4, 0-3 cm | ecosystem: Environmental > Aquatic > Marine > Hydrothermal vents >...
ACAGTATGAGCGCTGGCAACTAAGGCGGCTTTCCGTTAAACCTGGTATAACCTGTACCTGGCAAATTGTTCCAAACAGGCACGATGTCTCATTTGAAGAGTGGATGGAACTTGATCTTCACTATATAGATACCTGGAATCTAGCCAAAGATTTTGGATTATTCTTTAAAACGGTGAAGTCCTTTTTCGTTGCTGGAGGACATTGATCCACATGGTTATAGAGCATCCATTCCAGCCCAATCATCCTCATATTCTATTCAATTATCGTAATATTTTATAATAGTTTTAATTCTATTGATAAATAATTGGAACTAGAATCAGATATACACGTAGAATAGATACTTTAGTGAGAACTTACAGACCCTGTATTTAAGTGTGAATTTTGTAAAAACAATAGGATTTAATGTCTTCTCCGATGACCTCTCCAAGATTCCTTTGAGAAATGGAAGCTGCAGGGTAATCAACACAATCAGTCCCAACTCCTATGGAATCACAACCAGGGACAAAGAGTTCAACCAGGCATTGAAGAACACCGATTTCCTGGTCCTTGATGGAGTCTACTTTGCCTTTTCATCTTTGTTGTTACAGGGTAAAAATATTAAGGCAAACCAGGGACCCGATGTCTTCTACCACTTTATGGATAGGGTTGAAGAGGAAAAAGGCAGGGCATTTTTCCTGGGATCAACTACAGAGACCCTGGCAAAAATGGAATCGCGCACCCGGAAGGAGTATGCAAGTATAAATTTTGATTCTTTTTCGCCTCCCTTTAAACCCGATTTTTCTGAAGGGGATAACCAGATCATGACCGAAAAAATAAATGAGTTTAAGCCCGATGTCCTTTTTGTGGGGATGACATGTCCCAAACAGGAGAAGTGGGCCATACAACATTACAAAACACTTGATGCAGGACTTATTGTATGCATAGGAAATGTATTTGACTGGTATGCCGGGACACAAAAGGCGATACGTCCATTCTGGTTTAAGATAAAACTGGCATGGTTTATACGTATTTTTATGCGACCTGAGATATTCAGGCGAAACATTGGCAATCAGATGAAGTTTTTCTGGCATGTATTATTAATATTCTTAAAGCTTAAAAAATATGATTAAAGGAGCAGTTTTAGGCCTTGGTAAGATGGGGCTCTCTCATGCATCCATAGTTGCAGCGCAAAAGGACGTTGAGCTTGTAGCAGTGTGTGATACCTCTTCAGTGGTTCTAAGTGGGTTCAGAAAATTCAGTAACATATCCACCTATTCAGATTACAAAAAGATGCTGGATAAGGAGAACCTGGATTTTGTAGTCGTAGCCACTCCCACAAAATTGCATTATCCGATGGTAAAATATGCCCTGGAGAAGGGGCTTCACGTTTTTTGTGAAAAGCCTTTTATGTTGCGCATTGAGCAGGGTGAAGAAATTATTCAGCTTGCAAATCAGAAGAGAGTAGCCAATCAGGTTGGTTTCCATAATCATTTTATCGGAACATTCCGTGAGTTAAAACGATTGCTATCAGCTGGTGTACTGGGAGAGTTGGTACACTTTAGCGGTGAAGCTTACGGTCCTGTAGTAACAAAGGAAAAGGGGGGGACCTGGCGATCAAATTCTGAAGAGGGAGGAGGATGCTTGTACGACTATGCATCCCATGTGATCAACTTACTTCAGGAAGTGATAGATCGGCCCGTAAAGATCCATGGTTCACTGTTGAAAAGTATCTATTCCAAAGGGGTGGAAGATGCCGTATACTCCCTGATGGAGTTGCAGAGCGGACTAACAGGTACATTGCTGGTGAATTGGAGCGATGAAACCTACCGTAAGATGTCCACCTCTTTAACGGTGCAGGGAAAAAAGGGGAAAATAGTTTGCGATGCCACTGAAATTAAGATCTATCTTAAAGAGGCATCTGTTAAAGAGGGTCTGGGTAAGGGGTGGACCATTAAATACATCACTGATCTGGCCATACCGGTTGAGTTTTATTTGCGGGGTGAAGAGTACAGTGCTCAAATTGAGTACTTCGTGAAATGTATCAGGGAGAATATGCAGGTGGAACAGAACTCATTTGAGGAGGGACACTATACCGATACAGTTATTGAAATGATTACCAATAGTACAAAATAGCACAATAATGGAAAAAGTATTGTTTGGAGATAACCAGTTTTTTGCGGTTAACCATTCGTCAGATGAAAAATCCAGGGCGCAATCCATACGTTTCAAGGACGATGAAGCAATTATTCGGGTTCTTGATCAGTCCATCGAAACGGGCATTAACACGTTTATGTGTACCACCCACGACCGGATTGCCAATATATGTAAACACATTGTTGACAATCCAGGATCCTATCAGGGCTTTAAAATTTTCCCATGTATGCCTTATGCCCATAAGTATGCCAATGCAGTAACTGAACTGGGTATAATGGGTACCATAAAGCAATATGTGCCCGGTAACTTTTTTTCAACCTTTGCCAAAGGAAGTGTGGCGTTTCTGGGTAAAGATTTTGTTAAGTTAATTCAGATCCTTATCGATGCTGAGATGAAGATGTTTAAAGGAATTGAAACTCCTGTTATTTTTATCCAGAACGTGCTGGTTGATCTGATTCTCGGTCTGAAGATGTACGATGTGTTTTCGGAGTATCATGAGTACATTAAGAAGACCTATAATGCTGAACCCGGATACATTACCATGAATATGCCTGCTTTATATGATGTACTTGAAGCACAGGGAATTTCGAATCCGGTGATCTGCTCCTCCATCAATAAGATCGGATTCAGGATGTCTGGAGGAAAAGAGATCTATGAAAAATACCTGAATGAAAAAGAGTTCAGGCCAATAGCCATGCAGGTCCTGGCTGCCGGTGCTTTAAGACCCAAAGAGGCCATTGAGTACCTGGGTCAGTTCCCGAGAATCGAATCGGTCCTGTTTGGAGCTTCCTCAAAGTCGCATATTGAAGAAACAAAGGAACTAATTGAAGCAAACCTCTAATTTACATTAACCTTGGAGTGGGTTTTGCGTATATGTTTGGATGGATACAATAATATTAATAAGGTTCTATGAATAATATTATAACATATGCCTATAAAGTTGGAGCACTTATACTGGCACTAACGCTTAGCGTTTCCTGTGTTTCAAACAAGAAGCTGAATTATGTTCAGGCCAGCAAGGAGATGACAGTCCAGCAGCATGACAATATGTATTTTATCGATGAGCCCGTTGATAACACCATCAGGCAGGGCGATGAACTATATATCCAGGTAACAAGTGCGGATGAAAATGAAACCAGTTTTAACCAGGGCAATAGCGGAGGTGGATCAGCTATCCGCGATCCTTCCATTATCAGTTATGGGGTGGACTCGGATGGAAATATCAAACTGCCCTATGTAAATAAGATCACAATGGAAGGGCTCACCCTGACTGAGGCCTCTGATTATATCGAAGAGGAGTTGTCCCAGTACCTGTTGTATCCGTCGGTATTTATCCGTTTTGTAAACAACAAAGTCACCATTCTCGGAGAGGTTAGTCGTCCGGGCGTCTACGTATTTAACTACAAAAGCATCAATATCCTGCAGGCCATTGGCTATGCAAACGATATTGGAGTGTTCGGCAACAGGAAAGAGGTGCTGATCGTCAGAGAAGAGGGAGATTACCGCTCGAGGCATTTTATAGATCTGACCAGTGACGAGCTATTGGCCTCAGAATTCTATAATATTCACTCAAATGACATTATATATGTGGAACCCCTTAAGAGCAAGAAATGGGGGATGGATACTTTTCCATATGAACTCCTCCTCTCTGTAATATCCCTGACCATCATAGTGATGACATTTATGATTACTTACCTTAAATAGCAACCTCTATTTTATGAATCATACAAATGAAACAGTTCTGACCTACATCACCGAGTTTGTCAGGGATCTACTTAAATATTGGTATATAGTTGTGTTGTCTCTGTTCATTACTGTTGGCGGAGCTGCTTTCTACTTGAAATACGCTGCCAAAACATACAATGTATCTGCATCTGTCCTTCTAACCATTGAACGTTCTAATGCTTACGGAGCCAGTTCTGATAATATAATGAGAGTGGATCAGTTGATTGAAAAGGATAAGAATCTTCAGAATGAGATCTATTTTCTTCAATCCACTCCATTGATTAAATCTGTTGTGGAGGAGATGGACCTGACCGTCTCATACTATCTACAGGAGGATAAGATTCCCAAGGAGCTGGAGTTCAGCTTGAAAGAGTTATATAATGATGCTCCAATCATTGTGATCCCCAACAAGGAGCATTTGCAACCGGTCGATCTTCTCTTTTATGTGAGGGTGTTGAACGAGGAGAGTTTTGCAATTACAGCATCGGGGAGTGAATCTGCAATAGTGGACTTTAAAGACCAGCAGGTGGTTGTTCCCTCTACACAATTTCAATTAAGCGGAACTTACCGGTTTGGAGAGGAGATCAGCAACACATACACCTCTTTCAGTATCCTTCTGAATGCCAACTACAATGAAGATGTATACCTTGGGAAGGACCTATTCTTCAAGTTTAATTCTACCAAATATCTTACAGGAGCGTTTAAAAGCATACTCACGATTGAAGCATCAGCCATTGATGCCACCATGGTCGATATGAGCCTGAAAACCGATAACGTTCAGAAAGGGGTGGATTTCCTTGATGCACTTATTAACAGGTATATCAACAATACACTAGAGGAGAAGAACCACCTGGCCAATAAAACCATTGAACACCTGGATTTTCAGCTGGCTGATATTTCGGAATCACTAGGAAGTTCTGAACAAGAGCTTCAGGACATCCGGCGAAGCTCAAGTGTGATGAATATCGATGAAAAGGCTAGTAATTTATATACCCAGCGACAGGCCACTGAAGCGCAAAGGGATGAAATTGAAAGAAGGCGCAGTTACCTGATACAGATGCAGAATTACTTTGAATCGGGTAAAGATTCCACCGGATTTCTGGCTCCTTCAGCCATGGGATTGCAGGACCCACTGTTAAACGGACTCATTGAGCAACTTACCAATCTGAATTCCGAACGCCAGCAGATTATTAATAACAATCAGCTAAGGAATCCCAGGCTCAGAACCCTTGAGATCAGTATCAATAACATGAAGGCGACCATTATTGAGACCCTTCAATACAGCATTTCCATTGCCAATGCCGAGCTGAGGGATATAAAGTCCAGACTCGCAGGATTAAACAGAGAGTATGCGAGTCTTCCCTATACACAGCGGAAGTTGCTGGGAATTGAGCGGAAGTTTAATCTGAGTGAGAATGTCTATATGTCCCTTCTGGAGCAACGCATTCAGGCACAGATTATCAGAGCTTCAACTTTACCCGATTGCGAAGTGGTGGAACCTCCCAGGTATATTTCAGTCCAGTCTCCCAAAAAGATGATCTTCCTGGTGGGAGCCCTTTTTCTTGGTCTGCTGTTTCCATCTCTTTTTGTAATGGGTAAGAAACTCTTCACCACAAAAATATTGAGCAAAGAGGAGTTACGTAAGTATACCAATCTAACACAGATCGGAAGCATTCCAGCCGATAGCAAAAGTGAGATCAATGTAATTGTCAAACAACCTAATTCTATTACAGCCGAATCGTTCCATTCGCTCAGAAGTAACATTATCTACTACTTGATGGGTAAGCTTAACCAGGTGATCCTGGTTACCTCCACCATGGAAGGAGAAGGTAAATCGTTTTCGGCACTGAACATTGCAAGCAGTCTGGCAGTTACAAATAACAGAACCATTCTGGTTGAATTCGACCTCAGAAGACCCAGTGCCCTCTATACAAAACTGGGGGTGAGGGGGCTGGTAGGTGTCAGTTCCTACTTGATCAATAAAGCTTCACTGGATGAGATCACCATCTCCTCGGATGTGGAAAACCTCGATCTGATACTCGCTGGCCAGGTACCTCCCAATCCCATTGAGCTTATATCCAGTAAAAAAACAGAAGAATTGTTCGCTGAATTACGTAAGAGGTATGATTACATCGTAATTGACACCCCCCCCTATGGTGTGCTAACGGATTCTTTTGTACTTATGAAATATGCCGATATCAAGATTTATGTAACCAGGCTGGGTTATGTGAACAAGAAGATCCTCTTATCCAGTTTAGAAGATATTGATTCCAAGGATATTGATAACATTCAACTGCTTATAAACGGTGAGAACCCAAAACAGGGTTCATACGGAAAATACTATACAACTAACAAGAAGGAATTAAGGCTTTTAAAACGCTCCCAGAGTGGAGCAACAAAACAGAGGAGGGGATAATCCGTAAAACCATATTATTTTACCTATACAGATCCATTTATGAAAGCAGTGATATTAGCCGGCGGTTATGGTACCAGAATCAGTGAGGAGAGTGGCATCAGACCTAAGCCCATGGTAGAGATTGGGGGAAAGCCCATTCTGTGGCACATTATGAAGACATATGCACATCACGGAATCAACGAATTTATTATTTGTTGCGGATACAGAGGATACATGATTAAGGAGTACTTTTCCAATTATTTTGTACAGATGTCGGACATCACCATTGATATGGCCAATAATAAACTGGAGGTGCTGAAAAAAAATGTGGAACCATGGAAAGTGACCCTGGTCGATACAGGCGAAGGGACTATGACCGGTGGTCGAATCAGGCGGGTAAGGGAGTATATTGGCGATGAAACTTTCTGCCTGACCTATGGAGATGGAGTAAGTGATATCAATATCTCCGAATCCATAGAATTTCACAAGAAGAATGGTAGCCTTGCTACTCTTACTGCAGTTCAACAGCCTGGAAGGTTTGGGGCATTCACCTTGCACGAAGGTCAGAACAGTGTAGATAGTTTTAGGGAGAAACCAAAAGGGGGGGAAGTTGAGAATGCCTGGATCAATGGTGGCTTTTTTGTGGTTGAACCAAAAGCCATTGATTACATTGTTGAAGATGCCACCGTATGGGAGAGAGAACCCCTGGAAATCATGGCAAAAACCAACCAATTAGGAGCATACCGGCATACCGGATTCTGGCAACCCATGGATACACTCAGGGATAAGCAAACCCTGGAGGCCATGTGGATCCGGAATGAAGCTCCCTGGAAATGCTGGTAAATTATGATTATACAGAATAAATAACAATAGACTATTATGAAAATAATTATCACTGGAAATATGGGTTATGTGGGCCCAGGCGTTGTAAGTCAGCTAAGAGACACCTATCCCGATGCAGAACTCATTGGATTTGATACTGGATATTTTGCAAAATGCCTCACAAATCCACTTTTTCTACCTGAGAATAAACTGTCCAGACAGGAGTTTGGCGATGTAAGGGCATTCCCCGATGAGCTGTTGGAAGGTGTAGATGGAGTCGTTTATCTGGCTGCCATCTCAAACGATCCCATGGGAAATAAGTATGAAGAGATTACCATGGATGTGAATTATCGCGCTGCAGTTAAGCTGGCCGAAAAGGCCAGGGCCAAAGGAGTCGGTTCATTTGTATTTGCTTCCAGTTGCAGCATGTATGGCGAAGCAGATGATCTGGCAAAAGTGGAAACCGATAAGCTGAATCCCCTTACCGCTTACGCCCGTTCTAAAGTATATGCAGAAAGGGATTTACAGCCCCTGGCCAATGAGAATTTCACAATCACCTCACTTCGTTTTGCCACCGCATGCGGATTCAGCTACAGGTTGAGGCTCGACCTGGTGTTGAACGATTTTCTGGCTGGAGCTGTTACCTCCAATGAACTGAGCATTTTAAGTGATGGGACCCCATGGAGACCATTGATCAATGTACTGGATATGGCCAGAGCCATTGACTGGGCCATCGCAAGGAAGAAAGAGAATAGAGGCGAATTTCTGGCTGTAAATACAGGCAGCAATGTATGGAACTATCAGGTGAAAGAGCTGGCCGATGCCGTGGCCGAAGTTGTTCCCGGTGTTAAAGTTTCCGTCAATCCGGATGCTCCACCTGATAAGCGATCCTATAAAGTAAATTTTGATCTGTTCAAGGAGATCGCACCGGATCATCAACCTATCCATGATTTGAAATCTTCCATCCAGGCACTCTATGATAACCTGTCAGCCATGGGATTCAATGATAAAAACTATCGTGAATCCCAATTAACCAGGCTTAGTGTATTGAATGTACTCCAGGAAAATAACTATTTGAACAGCAACCTGGAATGGACGTGGTAATTTAAAAAAGAGATATAATGATATTTACAGAAACTAATCTCAAAGGAGCCTTCCTTATTGAAATCAAAAAACTGGAAGACGAAAGAGGCTTCTTCGGACGTTCCTGGTGTGCCAATGAAATGGCCGAACATGGATTGAAGAGCAACCTGTGCCAGGGGAATACCTCCTTTAGCAAAACCAAAGGAACCCTGAGGGGTATGCATTTTCAACATGATCCTTACCAGGAGACAAAACTGATTCGATGCACCAGGGGATCAATTTATGATGTAATTATAGACCTTCGGAAAGACTCGCCCTCCTACAAACAGTGGTTTGGCGTAGAGCTGACTCAGGATAACTATAAGATGCTCTATGTGCCGGAGGATTTCGGACATGGATTTGTCACCATGGAGGATAATTGTGAAGTGACCTACCTGGTCACACAGTTCTACACGCCCGGGGCCGAAGGAGGGATACGCTTTAACGATCCAGCCTTTAACATCAAATGGCCCGTTGAACCAGTTGTGGTATCGGAAAAAGATGTTGCCCATCCCGATTATGTGATTTAAATTAATGTTAAACCAATTCAATAAGTAAACATGATAATTGTTGATTCAGCGCTTCGCAAAAGGAATGAAGAGAACAACCCGGTAAGGGTGGGTATGATAGGTGCCGGTTTTATGGGACGTGGCATCGCTCTGCAGATATGTAATTCGGTTCCAGGAATGGAATTGGTCGCCATTGCCAACCGAACATTGGAAGGTGCCGCCAGAGCCTACCAGGAAGCCGGTATCGAGAATCCGAAAAAGGTAAGCAATTTGGACTCACTGGTGGATAACATCAGAGGTGGTAAATACAGCATCACTTCCGATCCCATGTTAATATGCGAGGCAGAAGGAATTGATGCCATTATCGAGGTAACAGGAACCATTGAGTATTCTTTGCCATTTGTTCTGAAAGCAATGGATCATAAGAAGCATGTGATTCTGATGAATGCAGAAATGGATGGTACCCTTGGCCCCATATTAAAGGTATATGCCGATAAAGCCGGGGTGATCATTACCAATGCAGATGGGGATCAACCCGGAGTAGAGATGAATCTGTTTAGATTTGTTCAGTCCATTGGAGTAAAACCGGTATTGTGTGGTAATATCAAAGGCCTTCATGATCCCTACAGGAATCCCACTACCCAGGAAGCATTTGCCAAACAGTGGGGACAACAGCCATCCATGGTGACCTCTTTTGCTGATGGGACCAAAATCTCATTTGAACAGGCAATTGTGGCCAATGGGACAGGTATGGAGGTGGCTAAGAGGGGTATGTATGGCCCCACCGTCGAACCAGGCACTCCTTTGAAGGATTGTGTCAATGGACTTTATCCTCTTGAAAGCCTAATTGAAGGACCGGGGATAGTAGATTATGTGGTGCGTGCTGAGCCGGGGCCCGGAGTTTTTGTACTTGGAACACATGAACACCCCAGGCAACAGCACTATCTGAATCTGTATAAGTTAGGAGAGGGACCCTTATACCTGTTCTATACTCCCTATCACCTCTGTCATTTTGAGGTGCCTAATACCGTAGCGCGTGCAGTATTATTTCATGATGCTGCTCTGACTCCTCTGGGAGCACCTAAAGTAGATGTGGTTGCAGCTGCCAAGATTGATCTGAAGAAGGGAGAGGTTGTTGATGGACTGGGACACTATATGACCTATGGCCTTTGCGAAAATGCAGGTACTACTTTAAAGGAGAATCTTCTGCCAATTGGTCTGGCTGAGGGCTGCCAATTAAAAAATGATATTCCTAAGGATCAGGTACTAACCCGTGATGATGTGATTTTCCCTGCAGGACGTTTGGGCGACCAGATGAGAAAAAAGCAGGATGAATTTTTTA
>Ga0164313_10006814_pt1 | contig 10048 bp, 9 predicted proteins | sample GuaBasSedimGuay4_FD_113735 | JGI IMG/M metagenome (GOLD analysis project Ga0164313, IMG submission 113735) | Subseafloor sediment microbial communities from Guaymas Basin, Gulf of California, Mexico - Guay4, Core 4569-4, 0-3 cm | ecosystem: Environmental > Aquatic > Marine > Hydrothermal vents >...
GATCTGCAATTTCTGCAAAGAGTACTTTATTTCTTGCCTGGTTTCGCTGATTTTCCTGCTGTTGTATATTGACCTGATCAGCCAACAGAGCCTGTTTTCCAAAACTTGCACCACCAGCCCAAAGCCCATATTGAAGCAGCACGAGCAGAGTAATCAAGATTGCGGTCAGTGGTTTCAGCACATTATTTGCCTATGTAGGTATTTGTACTGGGCTATTATTGCAAATCCTGAGGAAAAATACATCTTTCCTAGCCCACAATTATTAAATTTCACCCTCTGCCTCCACCAATTGGTAGCAAAGATAAAGGTTGGTGAACCAGGCAAGCCCCACAGCCACAATAGGATCTTGATTTGCTTCAGATGAAGCGTGCTGGTTGATATTTTGATTTGCCTGCTCAATATCATCCTGATATCGATAGTACAGCTCTTCACAAAGATCCCTGTTTTTTAATGTTTCTGGCATCCAGCGATTGTGAAATGCATAACGGATCGCGTCAGCCGTACTGGCTCCACCATGGCACAACGACTGGTTGACGCAATCCAGCAGATAAGCACCAAATTCTGTTTCTGAAGGGCGTTGGATATCGGTCACTTTGGAGATTTTTGCAGTGTCGACATCCGAAGTAACTGCGGCACTGAACTCATCATCCATTACCTGTTGATGAATATTTGGAGCAGAGGATTGGTTGTGTCTGGCGACAAGCTCGGCAAGTTGGGCCTGATCATCCGCTGATAAATTTTCGATATTACCATCCAAAGATTTCACCTTTGCCAACAATTGTTCAAAGATAGGTCGCTCAGCTTCGGATAATTCTGCTATTAGAGATTGAAAAAAATCATTGTCCATTTAAATAGGCCATTAAAATAGTTCACTAACATAAGGTTTGTCAGTGATTATTATACAATCTTTGGCGAATTATTCTAAGTAAAACCTTCGGTTTCTGACTCTGCTCGAGAGGGGGGGTGAGCAGAGAGCAGAAACACCGGGTTAATCCTTATGATGAGGTTTTATGATTAGGCATTAGGACTCATCTCTAAATCGTCTGATATAAACCGCTCCGGCTACCATCAGGGCAGCAACAATCAATCCATACCAAAATTCAGACAACTCTAATAGGCTATAGGCACTATCGTAAATAGCTCCCTGGTTCATTATATAATCACCGGTACCCAAATGTTGCCCTGTTGAAAAATCTACTGGAACCGCCCATCCAAAAGCTCGATCTCTTACCGCTTCAGAGAAAATTTGGGTGCGATAAAAGTAAAATTCTAAGAATGATACCGCTGCCAGAGGGATAGTGGCCATTAAAATCGGCTTGTACTTAGTCCAGGATGAAACCAGTAATAACCAGGCTAAAAATGGCGCCGCCCATAAGCTTTGCACAATATAAGTGAAATAGAGCTTCAATGGCGCTGTTAGAAAAGGAGCTGGCTCCCAAATCGACGCCCAAATAGAGCCGCCACTAAACAGTGCCACAATGGAAGCTATGATCATGATTGCAAGATAAGTTGCCGTAGCTGCTACAGCAAAGAGTGCTGGAATGACAAAGATAACCGTCAGTACCTTGCTCATTACCGTCAACAAGTCAGAGACTGGCAATGATTTCCAGAAAAGGATGCTTCGATCTTTCCTGTCATCATACAAAGAGCCCAACAAATAGATAAAACTCACCAGTATCATCACCAGAGTGAAGGAACTACTTATCCCGTAAAAACCCAGTTCCCAGATATTTTCTCGTTTCTCAAGAGGCAAATTAGCAAACTCAATGGTCATGTTGCCCAGAAAATCCATTCCAGAAACGCTGATCCCATTGATACTGATCGATCCAAAGCCATGAGTACTGGTAATATGCTCAGTGTTGAATAAGGCCAACAGCATCACAAGGACAAAAAAGCCACCGATGGCAACCGGGGTGATGGCAAAACTGCCACGATTTTCCCAATATTCTCGTTTTAGTAGAGTGATCACCGTATTCATGATTTTGCTCCTTTCATTTTAGCCACAAACAAGTCGGTCACCTTAGGCACATTGATTTCTCCAAGTTCCTCCAAAGTCGCCCTGTCTACGCTTTCAAAAAGAAAAATATGTCTTCCAAAAACTTCCCTTTCCGTCAAAGGATTCAAGCTCCGCGCCTGTTGTAATTGTTCAGGTCCAACCATTACTTCCAGATATTTTTCAGAAATTTCATCCATAGCAATATCAAGAACAATTTTGCCTTCGTTGATAAACAACAAATCGGTTAGCAAGTATTCAATTTCATCTACTTGATGGGTGGTAATGATGATGGTTTTATCTTCGCTGAAATAATCATTGAGTAAATGATCGTAGAAGGCTTTACGGTAAAGGATGTCTAAACCAAGGGTTGGTTCGTCAAGCACTAGTACCTTCGCATCGATGGCTAAAACAAGTGCCAGATGCAATTGGGTGATCATACCTTTGGAAAGTTGCTTCACTTTCTTGTCCATTGGAATTTTTGTCAAAGACAACATTTCTATGGCCCGATCACGATTGAACCCAGGGTGTACACCTTCGACAAAATCCAGTGATTGCTTTACTTTCATCCAATTGGGCAGGACGGCTACATCTGCAATAAATGAAACATGCTGCATTAATTTATGTCGCTGTGATCTGGGATCTAATCCGCAGATTTCCAACTCACCTTTAAAATCAGTCAATCCCAAAAGAGCTTTTAAAGCAGTGGTCTTGCCTGCTCCGTTAGGGCCAATTAGGCCGACTATCCGGCCACTCTCGATACTAAAATTGACCGAGTCAAGCGCCTTGAGACTGCCATATTGTTTACTTAAGCCCCGTGCATTGATCAAACTACTCATCATGCACCTCCTGTGGGCATATCTGGCTTCTGCAAGGATAATAGTTCTGCAGTCGACAAACCTAATCGGTGAATTCGAGAAATAATAGCTGGCCATTCTTGCTCAAGAAACTTCTTCTTTTCTGATTCGAGCAGCATTTCTTTGGCACCTGATTGAACGAACATTCCAAGACCCCTCTTCTTTTCAACTAAATTATCTTCAACCAACGTCTGATACGCTTTTGAAACAGTAATGGGATTCACCCTAAATTCTGATGATACATTCCGTACCGAAGGCAATGCTTCACCCTCATCTAACACACCATCTAGGATAAGTGCGATCACTCGTTCTCTAAGTTGTCGATAAATTGGTTGGTAGTCATTCCAATTTGTTTGCATAGTTTTGTTACCTGAGCTATTTGGCGATAGCAATAGTTATTATTGCTGCTTTAGTGTTATACGTTACTACAACACCAAATGTCTTGTCAATAATAACCTGCCTAGAATAACTTCCCAGGATAAATCGGTTTGGTCGGATAAAATTGAAATAGACCGAGAGAAGAAACTCTCTCGGTCTGGGGGAATACTACTAAAAGTTGTTTGTGATCAGAATTTTTCGAAATCTTGATCATCAAACTCTGGTGCAGCTGAAGACTCAGGACGTGCCTCAGGAACCGCCGGGGCTCCACGTGGGGCAGAAGGTGCTACTGAGCGTTGTCTTTTTGCAGCAGGCCTTTGCGCTGAACCTTCTGCTGTTAGTTGAAAGTAAGCAACCGCCTGTTGCAGTTGCTCTGCCTGACCGCTTAACTCTTCTGATGTTGCAGCTAGTTCCTCTGAAGCTGCAGCATTTTGCTGGGTTGCCTGATCAAGTTGATCCATTGCCTCACTGACTTGGCTAATACCTCTTGCTTGTTCATCAGATGATGCGCTGATCTCCTGAACCAAATCAGCCGTTTTTACAATACTCGGCACCACGTTAGTGATCATTCTGCCTGCTTCTTCAGCAATATCCACACTATCTGTGGCAAGCTCGCTTATTTCTTCTGCGGTTACCCTGCTGCTCTCGGCGAGCTTCCTTACCTCGGCTGCGACCACTGCGAAACCTTTGCCGTGCTCTCCAGCCGATGCCGCTTCAATGGCTGCGTTAAGGGACAAAAGATTAGTTTTATAAGCAATGTCTTCAATTAGATTGATCTTCTTGGCAATATGCTTCATCGCAGAAACTGTTTTAGTCACAGCACTAGCTCCCTGCTCAGCTTCCCCAGAAGAGGTGGTTGCCATTTTTTCTGTAACGCTGGCATTCTCAGAATTCTGCTGTACCGAGGCATTAAGCTGCTGCATTGCACTGCTGGTACTTTCAACACCCGTTGACTGTTCAATCGCTCCTTGGCTGATTGTCTGTGCGGTTGCACTGACCTCATGAGATGCGCTGGCTAAGTTATCTGCACCACTTCGAACCGTTTGGATAACATCCTTGATTTGAGCCTGCATGCTACTTAACCCTTCGGTCAACACGCCAATTTCATCATTAGAAAGATTGCTGGTATCAACCTCTGACTGTAATTCTCCACGAGCCAGTTGCTCTATATTGACAATCAATTTTGCTAGACGAGTATTAATAGATTTAATGAAGAAAAAGCCCAATAAGATAGCAACCAGAGTACTTATTGCCAGTATTATCCAGCTCGATATAATTGCCTGTTCCTGATCAATCAGCGACTGGGTTGCATCGTCAGATAAAAGTTGCTGCTGATTTTTTGACATTTCATTTAAGACAGTTACTAACTCAGCACCAATAGGAGCAGCCTTAGTTGCCAACCAATAGTTGGCTAAATTCCAATCCTTTTGTCCTCTTAAATCAAACATCTTAGCTGGAATTAACACAAAGGCTGATCGTGCCTGATGGAGTGCATCAAATGCCAATACCTGCTCAGCATTTAACAGAGATTTATTGTCTAGAAGATCTTGAAACCTTATATCATTTTTTGCCCAAAGTTTATCAAATTTTTCTTTGAAGATAGCATCACCTGATAAAAGGTAGGCTCTAATATTTGCCAGCCCAAGCCCGATAGTACCTCGAACATCAGCCATCATACCCAACAAATTTTTACGATCTTTGGTTGCTGCTAGTGTCAATTCAATATCAATGATTTGAGTAATGCTTTTTGACATAATCGTGGCCTGAGGAGCAGCATCTTCAAACAACATTTTTATGGATGGTTTATTTTCAATTGTTTGTGCAATATCTTCAATTTCTTTTTGAGCCTGTTTAAATGCAGGTAACAGTTTATTGATTCTGTCTAGACGAGCAAGGTTATCTGGATTAGTCCACTTTTTTGCCTTCTCCTGCATTAAGGCCTGAGCAGGCTCAATATCATTTTGCCAAACACTTGTTCGTTCATCCCGAAACTTATCCTTGCCAAGCAACATCCAGCCTCTGAGAGCTGCAAGCGCCTGATTAAGGCCATTTAGCATCACCATACTAGATTGTGCTGTAGGAACTCGAACTTTAGTAATTCGCTGCACAGTAACCGCAGTCTCTTCAATATTAACAATGGCGTTATAGGTTCCCGAAAGAGTCGCTATCAAAATAACAAATAAAATAAGGGCTAACTTGCTTCCTAATTTTAAATTTTTGAAATAATTCATAATGTTTTAAGCCTTTTTGAGTTACTGCTTGTTAAAAGATATTGTTTTTTGAATGAGAAAGTTTCTACTTTGTACTGCCATACTTACTTTGTACTGTTTTTACTATATAAAATAAAGCATAGTCATGATATGAACTTTTGTCCAGAGCAGAACAGTAATGATTATTAGTTTTTGTCATTCCGTCAGGATCATACAAGAAATCAAGTTTAATGCTTTGAACTACTTCAACAAAATTTACAACAAGACGCGCACTCGGTACTATAGAAACAACTAAAGATAACACTAGGTGATTTAATGTCGTCCAATAAAAAGAAGAAAAGTTTTGGCAACCCGCCTTTATCTATCAAACTATTACTTTTATTGGCATTCATTGGGGCTATATTCGCACCTAATGGTTTTTTTACAGGTCATAGAACCGTTATTCTTGAGCCTACAGTTGCAAAGGTTACACCCATCGTTCATGTAAAGGCCGATGAAATCATGGCGACAGCCACGGTAACTGGCAAAGTAATATCCTCTGGGAAGATGCCTATCTCTGGAGCAATGATCACTGTATTTTCTGCTGATAATTCTCGCAGAATCACAGCCTACAGTGGTGCAGATGGTGTCTATAGATTGGCAATCAATTATCTGGGCAAGTTAAAGATTCGTGTACGAACACCATATTTTGCCGACTCAGAAACTGAAGTTTTGATTAAAAATGGTGAAACCGTCACCGTCGACTTTATAACTAATGAAATAACTGACCCCCAAGAACTGTCACAAAGTCTCACCGCATCCGCCCATGCAGCCACCCTAAACTGGCCTAAGGAGTCTGATCGGGCAACCTTTATCAGCCAATGTAACTTTTGTCACCAAATTGGAAATTCCTTAACCAGAGTACCTCGAGACAAAGCAGCATGGGAGGCTGTGGTTGATCGTATGGAAGGTTATATGGTTCTGGTGACTAATGATCAAAAACAAATGGTGTCAGAACAACTCCATCAGGCATTTACTGGTGAACCGGTCAAGGCAATACAGACTTGGGATGTATCCCCTGCTCTGGTAAATGCAACCGTAGAAGAGTGGAATGCTGGTGATGGCTTCTCCTTCATTCATGATGCTGACGTGGGCCATGATGGTCGCCTGTACGGTGTTGATGAGGGCCACGATATTATCTGGGAGCTGAATCGAAAGACCGGTGAGATTTTGCAAGTACCTCAACCTGATATTGATTTACCACTGGGTGGCAAGTTTTCTGGGCTCGCTTTACCTATTGGTGTTTTTACCGGTAAACATGGCCCCCATAGTACCGCCATTACCGATGATGGACGGATCTGGATCACCAACTCCCTATCCTCTGTTCTAATGGCCTATACCAGCGAAACAAATACCTTTGAAAGTTATGACATTGCTGCTGACAGCCTCTATTTGCACACCATCAGAAAGGGGCATAAGGGTCGATTATGGTTTACTGTGGTAGCCTCGAATCAGGTGGGGGTATTTGATCCTGAGACCGAGCAACTGGATTTATTAGATCTACCTGCCAATGGATTCAGTCGTTGGCTAACCGATGCCATGTTTCCTACTCTTGCTAAAATCGGCAGTTGGTTTCCCAGAGAAAATCTACCCCTTAGTTTGTCACACCATAAAATGTTCAACCAGGGTCGGGACATTATGAATTTTCCCTATGGCATTGATATCAATCCCAAAGATGGTAGCGCCTGGTATGTAAAACTATACGCCAACAAAGTGGGCCGCATCGATCCTGAAACTTTAGAGATTGATGAATTTGATACCCCTGAAGTTGGTCCGCGTCGGCCACGCTTTTCTGCTGATGGCATATTATGGATACCGGGTTTTGATAGCGGTGTGTTGATGAGTCTGAACCCTGAAACACGGGAGTTTAAGCAATATAAATTGCCTACCCTTGCTCCCAATGAATACGAAACACCCTATGCTCTGAATGTACACCCTGAGACCGGTATCGTATGGATGACCTCCAATATGTCTGATCGCATCTTCGCCTTTGACCCCAAAAGCGAGCAATTTACCAGTTACCCATTGCCAACCAGAGTGAGTTATTTAAGAGATATTGTCTTCACTGAAGATGGTAAGGTATGCTCCAGCAATTCAAACCTACCCTCCTATGCAATTGAAGGTGGGCTCGGTGGGTTTATTTGTCTCGATCCTGATAAAAATAATAACTAGCAACAGCGGAGCAAATCGATGAGGAAGAACCCCACAACGGCCTTTATTACCGGCGGAGCAAGCGGCATAGGATACGCCATGGCAGAAATTTTTCTAAAGCGCTCGGTCAAAGTTGCTGTGTTTGATCTCAATATTTCTGATGAAGTTAAATCAAAGTTGTCGCAGCTTGCTAAAACGAATCACACCAAACTGACCTTTCATCAAATTGATGTTACCGATGCAGTGGGGCTAAACAATGCAATACAAAGTGCTGCTGGGGAAATTGGCTCGCCCGAATTTGCTTTAAATTGTGCAGGGATGCAACACACCAATAAATTTATGGATATGCAACCGGGAGAATTTGAACGGGTGATCAAGGTTAATCTGTTCGGCAGTAAAAACTTTGCCGCCGGTATCCTGCCGCTAATGCAAACCGGTGGCCATTTGGCTTTTATTGCCTCACTTGCAGGTCTTGTCCCTAATTATACTTATTCCAGCTACAGCGCCTCTAAATACGCAGTTGTGGGTCTGGCCTCGGTACTTCGAATCGAGCAGAAGGAGCGTGGCATTGATGTTTCGGTTATCTGCCCCCCAGAAATATTAACACCGATGGTTGAAAAAGAACTGCTTAACATGCATCCCATCACCAAAGAGCTAAAGGCATTCGCAGATACTATTCCTTTGGATGATGCCTGTGCCTATATTTTTAAGCAATTAAAAAAATCTAAATTTATTATTATTCCAGGCTTTAAAGCTCGTGTTGTCTGGTACCTGTCACGACTCATTCCCGGTGTGCTTTATCGTGATGTAGATAAAGTGGTGAAAAGGCATGATAATAATTCAGGAATCAATTAATCTCCACTAATCCGACTATTTTGATTGGCCTAGGACGACCCATTCTCTAACCTTGGGCCATGCACTCAAAAAAAGAATCTATACTCAAACGCTGGCACAGTTTTCGGATAAGTCCTAAGGCCTGTGCCAAAAAATGGGGACACCAATACTGGCAGGAAAAAGACGGTCTCAAGTCTGTCTCCTGTAAAAATTGCCCCAGTTTTAACCTAGGTAAAAATCAATGTGCTATAGGGTTTGGTACGCCTACACGAAAGTGTGTTATATCAAGTATTGAAGCCCATTTTTATGACTGCAAGGACGAAAGTATCCTGGAAATCGGTTATGGACGCTTTAAGCTGGCCAAAAATTTAATTCAACGAAGCGGCGGCACCTGGACAGGCATTGAGCCCAAACAATCTGAAACTAATAAGGTGGAAATTGGCAAGGGCGGTTACGGCCTTGCAACAGACATTCGTTTTCCAGATGATACTTTCGACAGAGTTTTTGGAGTCCAATCAATCGAACATTGGGGTCAAAAAGCCGGTAATCCCAGAGAGCCGTCTTCCTACCAAGACTGCATCAGTGAGATTGGGCGTGTACTGAAACCAGGGGGTATTTTCTATCAGGACACAGCAGCCCATTATCATGGGAATGAAATATTCATCATGGCCGATCTTAAAAAAATCCGAGAACTATTCCCGGAAGATCAGTGGCAAAATGTACAGATTGAACAGTGGCGCAAAGATTATCAGCCCCTTGAACGACTGGAACCCCAGCCAAGAATGGTTGAAGATTGGCCAATAGAAATTACCAGCTATCCACAGGAAGATGTGGATGAAATTATCGCCAATAGGGTTGTTTGGATGATGGTAATTACTGCAGAAAAAATCTAAAATCTTACCCCGGAAACTCTATATTCCGGGGTAAGATTTTTCAATGTCTTTACAAACTTATCGAAGTTCTCGACGTAATATTTTGCCAACACTGGATTTTGGAAGTTCATCAATGAACTCCACATGCTTTGGAACCTTGTAACCGGCCAAACTTTTGCGACAAAAATCTCTAATATCATCAACACTGATTTCAGGATCTTTTTTTACTGCAAAAATCTTAACCGCTTCACCCGATGAATCGTCTGGTATACCAATACAGGCACATTCCAGAATGCCAGGTAGTTTTGCGACCTCAGCTTCAATTTCATTAGGATACACATTAAAGCCAGAAACCAGGATCATGTCTTTCTTTCGGTCGACAATATGGAAGAATCCTTCTGGGTCCATTTCAGCAACATCACCGGTCATGAAATAACCATCATCAGTCATTGATTCAGCAGTGGCTTCAGGATTATTCCAATATCCAGGCATTACCTGTGGGCCTTTACAACAAAGCTCACCTGCCTCTCCTTCCTTAACGATGTTTCCATCATCATCACGAAGAGAAATCTCAGTGGAAGAAACGGGAACACCAATACCCAACACTTCTTTACCACCAAAGCTCAGGTTCAAAGACAGGACGGGAGAAGTTTCTGACAAGCCGTAACCTTCATCGATACGTCTTCCAGTAACGATTTTCCATTTATCTGAAAC
>Ga0164313_10006815_pt1 | contig 10044 bp, 7 predicted proteins | sample GuaBasSedimGuay4_FD_113735 | JGI IMG/M metagenome (GOLD analysis project Ga0164313, IMG submission 113735) | Subseafloor sediment microbial communities from Guaymas Basin, Gulf of California, Mexico - Guay4, Core 4569-4, 0-3 cm | ecosystem: Environmental > Aquatic > Marine > Hydrothermal vents >...
ACCGCCTTTTAATGAATCAGTACTAGAACCTAATAAATCAGCTCCAGACGCTTCACCTGTACCGCCTGTAAAGATACGGCTGTTTTTATGAACGCCACGAGCTAGTAATTCTTTACCCATGCTAGATTCAATAGGAACAGAGCCTTGCAACAAATCTTGAATAGCTGTTTTACTGCCAGTATACGCATGTTTTACTTTACCTACGAAATCCCTTAAATAATCTAAATGTAAATCTTGCTCATCAACCTCTTTATTCTTGAAGAACTCAAAACCAAAGTCAGCCTTGATAGATAAATCTTTAATCCTTTGTTCTGCATATTTACCAACACCAGATTCAACAGCCGTATCAAGTAACGCACGGTATAATTGAGAAACATTTCTAGCTGTTTCTTTTGTTTCTCCAGATGTTACTATTTCATTTTCAACATTTGTCAGTAATTTATCAACAGAACTTTTCTCTTTACCTAGTTTTTCATTCGTCTCACTGTATCTTTCAACATTGTAAAAATATTCCTCTTCAAAATCAGCAGGCAATATAGAATCATCAGATAATCTTACATGCTCTTGCAAGCCAGAATAACGCTCGTCAGCTATAATGGTTATCGCTTTGTTGGCAGGCAATGAAACATCAGTAAATAAAGCCTCTGGATTGCTCATTTGCCTAGCTATCTCAGGATTATCAAGCATAAATTCCTCTAGTCCACCCACATCATCTTGAAAGAACTCTCTAATTTTATCGGAACGGATAACAACATCAACTTCACCGTACGTATTACTAGTAATGTTTTCAAAAGCCTCTGGACTTCTGCCTAATGTTTTTGTACGTTTTGCCACCTCAACAATATCAGCAAAGGTTTTGTTCTCTTTTTTACCTTGTATAGCGTTTGAACCAATATCAATAACCTTTGAACCTGTACGAATCCCACCAACAACAAAAGCAGTTGTTGCTAGTGTCGCAGGCAAATCAGCAATATCACCTTTAAACATATCCATCAAGAAAGATTGTGTATCACCATCTTCACCCTCGAATGTAGTAAATTCAGTACCAAATTTTTTATTGTTCCGCATCTTTGCAAATTCGCCTGCAAAATCTATCAAATCACCTTGAATAGTTTCCGTCATTGTTTCCATTGCGATAGAAGAACCCCAAGCACCAGCTTTAGATTTTCCTAACTTAGAGAATAGTTTTTGACCAGATTCAGTAGCTAGGAATTTATTCATTCCTTTGCCTTGAAGCTTTTTAAATATATTACCGCTAAGACCTGTTTGCTTGACTAAGAAACCTAATGAGCCAAATTCAATAGCCGAATTAATCACACCAGAGATAATAGATGCCCCATAAATAGTATTCTTATCAAGTTTATTTCCATTCACATCTTCTATATCTTTAAACTGTAAATAAGCCTCAGATGCCATGCTAGGGAAAGCTTGTTCTACACCAGTAGCCATTATTGAATATTTGTTTGTTGCAATATCTAAAGCTCTTCTACGATAAGACTTGTCTTTAGAGCCTGCTTTTAAAATACTTTTTATCGGAGCTGGAAGTGGTGCTTTTGTTGCCAAATCAAGCCCAGCACCTACAGTATAAGCTCCACCAGCTATCATTCCTTGAGTTTTAGCCGTCTCACCAAGTATAGCAAAACTAGGATAAGAACCACGCAAACCAGTTAATAGCAAGTTATCTTCTGATAAACTAGTTTGTGATTTTCGGTAATTCAGGGCATCATATGATCGTTGTGCTTTTAACTTTTCAGCATCATCACCCCACATATCAGCGTGCATCAAGTCATAAGATGCTTTACTGAAAGCGTAATCTACTTGACCAGCTCTAACAGCTTCAGGAGCATTAAGAGCAAATTCTTTCAATCCTGCCGCATCAGTACCAATCAAGTTTTTAGAGGTAAATATATCTTCTTTTAACAGTCTTGTGTATTTCTCTTTTAAGAATTTATGCTCAATGTTCTTAAAATCTTCTAACTGTGTTCCTTGTGTTTCGTCAAAAGCTGGTTCTCTAGTGTTGTATAAATCAGCAATTTTTTTATATTCATCCTCTAATTCAATCATTTCATCAATATCATCTTTGATAAGATTCGCATGAGCAGGGTCTTTATTCGCTGTTTGAACCGTCAAGGATTGCTTTACAGATGGGCTATCATATAACTTATTAACATCACGCTCTTTCTGCGTATCTTTCAACACGTCAATATTTACCCCTGTTTCTTTATGGTCGTTATATAATGCACCAACAACATCAGGTGTTAGGTCGTCAAATAATGGTGGTCTAGGTTTAGCGATAGGTTTTAATGTTTCAGTTTTCACTTTTTCATCATTGAAAGCACTTTTATATGAACTGTAATCAATAGCCATTTACTTACTTTCCAAAAGGTTATTATTGTACTCTTCCATAAGCTCAAAATCGCTCATTAAACCCATAGTTTGCAATTGTTGAGTATTAGGCTGTTTACCGCTTTCAACCCCTGCCACACGTAATCTGGTCTCATCTTTCTGCGTGTCAGTCATATCAGAGGCATCTTTGACCATTTCATTAAATACATCTGTCTTAGTATCAAACCAATAAGGGTTTTCAATCACAATTTCTCTTGAGAGGTTTTCTCCTATAGCTCGCATTTCTGTCAGTGTTAAATCTCTTCCTTTTGCACTGGATTCAGAGCGGACAATATCATCAAATATATAAGCTAAATTTGCTTTTTTACTCTTGTTGTCTGATAAGTCCAGTTTAAATTCTAAGTTTTTCAGCGTTTGGCTTTTGTCTCTAGCACTATAAAAAACATCTTTATTACCGTCCTGCCATTCGTCATACATTCCTCTTAATTTTTCTTCGCCATTTTTACCTAAAATATTTCTGGTCTTTACCCAATCTATTTCTAACCACTCTTTGTCAGGGTTTTTAGAAATTGCATCTATAAAATTATAGAAATTTTCAGTAGCCACTTTCTCATTAACAGCACGATTATTCAACGTATTTTGATAATTCTCGTCCATTGTTTGTTGCTGTGAAGGTGTTAATTTTTTAACTTTTTCTATGTTTGTAGCACGCCATTCAGCGTATGAAACATCGTTATCCTCTTCATCTTTAAGTACACCATTTGAAGCGTCTACACCGTCCATTAGTGTTTTCTGTGTTTCAGCTTTTTCAATCTCATTCTTTATAGCTATCTCCGCTTTTATACGTGTATGGACTTCTTTTTTAATTTCAGGATTCTCAATTTCTTGCGTATCAGCTAACCAACTTGTAGAATTACCCATCTTTATTTTTTCCACAAGGTAATCAACATTACGTTCTTTAATCTCTTTGTTTGCACGGTTTAAAGCAGAAGTCCTAACAGCAATACTAGCATAATCAGTTAAACCACCAGTAGCTTCATAAACATCTACCGAACTATCTACAACGACCTTATCATCATATCTTTTAATCCATTTGTCAGTAAAATCTTTAGCAGTCATGGTGTCATTACCTAGATTGTTGCCAAGAGCCTTACTTGCCTTAGCCTTAGAGCCATACACATCAGTTAAAACATCAACAGCTAGCTTTTTAGGGTTAGCTAATAAAACTCCTGCACCTGTAGCACCTTGTTGGTGAGCAAGATATAACTCACCGCCTGTAGGATTTCTTTTCAATCTCTTTTTTAATGATTTTATATTGTCTAAAGCCAAAGAAATCGCACCATTTGTACTGTCCACTGGATTAAACCTATCTTTTACACCATATTGTTTTGCTGTAGCATCTGTGAATTGATGCAAACCGCCAGCACTGCTTGTAGGAGCTTGAGCGTTTTGATCTAAACTAGATTCCATCATTGTCATTTTTGGTAAATAATCTTTAGGTAAAACATCAGCTTTTTTGCCGTAATTCTTACGAACCTCCGCCATTAGTTTTACACCACTACTACTGCCGTCAACATCGTAAACAGGCTTAACCATATCGACTATTTCATCAATATTCATTTCACTAACATGTAAGTTAGCCGCTTGCCTAACCATTTCACGCTTAATTTGCTCGCCTTTTGAAGTATCCATGTAACCGCTACGTTCCATTGCTGAAACATTTTGATTATAAGCATCTATCAAAGCCATTTTATCTTTTGCAGATTTTCCCTCCATAGAACGATTAGTTAAATCACCAAGGGCATTTAAACTTGTAAAAGCTAAATCGGTTTCCTTGTTAAATTCAACACGGTTTACGGCAGAGAAAGCTTGCTCATCATATAAATCGACTGAATCATTGAATAACTTTTTACCCTCATCATGCCTAATACCAACAACATGTTTTTGCCTTAATAACTTAAAATCGCTCTTTGCTTTATCTTTTGAGGTAGGGCTTGGATTGCGTTTATATTCTTCAATAATATCATTCTGTTCAATCTTGTAAAAAGATTCAGCACGACTGGAATCATAATCACTCTCTTTTAGAATAACATCTTCTTTTCTAGCTTGTAATCCTTTATAGGAATCAGCCAAACCACCGACGGCTTGCCCTAGTTTTGCTAAATTATTATTAGTCTTAATATTGCCTAACTGCAAAGTGTCAGGGCTACCAATAGGTCTAAAAGATTCGTTGTATTGTTTCTGATTAGGCATTTTTCTTTCCTGTTCTTATTATAAACTAGAAGTAAAACTATCTAATTTCCCGCTTAAATTTCTACCTATCTCAGGTGTACGTGGTGCAGTTGGTCTAGCTTTAACACCTTTATAACCTGCCGCACCCATACTTACCGCACCAGTAACTAATGCCATGGTAGCACTTTGTTTATCAAGTTTTGCTTTGTATCTAAAATCATTTGCATTCTGCACACGCTGTCTTGCCCTAACATCGCCCTCATGTAACGCATTAGCACTACGCAAGTATCCTGTTTCGTCAATATCGCTACGAATAGCCATCGAACCAGCATCACTAAAAGATAAGCCAGAGCTACCGCTTGCAGCACGATAACCAGATTGAACAAGTCTACGTTGCCTATCTTCCTCATTGGCTCTACGTTGACCAGAGGCTTTTTCTTGTCCTGCGTTAATTTCTTCCTGTCTTGCTCTAGCTTTGTTTTGTGTCTCTGCTGCTTTTGAAGCTTGGTGTGCTGATACTGCTGATACTGCCGCTAATGCTACCCCTACCCAACTCATAACTTATTCTCCTCTATCAAATCCCATTCATAAGAAATATCGCTATAATCTGTAGCGATTAATTCTTCTTTTATTTCTTTTTCTGTTTCAGATTCAACGCCAGTGACAGCAATCCATACTGTGTCTTCTACCGTTAGAATAGATGCTTTTGTTCCGAATGGTGCAACGCCAATATACGGAGCTACTAGCTCAACTTGCCCCTCTTCCGTGGTAACAATAACCCTGCCTTTAACAATAATCCATAATCGCTGTTTCTTCCAAAGCTCGCTAACTAATGCTGTATCTTTAGCAACTTTTAAAACTCTAGTGTAAGCACCTCCTGTAATGTATTCGCTTAAACCAGCTTCATTAATTGCGTCAGCATCGCCACGTTCTGAACCTGTTATATCTTGCAAAGCTGTTTTAAATTCTTCAATTTGTGAGCGTATTTCTAGTCGTTCAGCTTTTTTATCACTAACGACAATATTGCTATTATAAACCTGCAATCCTTTTACTGCCATTTGTATTCTACCTTTTTATCAGTTTCACCGACTTTTATAAAACCAAGACGCTCAACAAAAGCTTGATTGTCACTGTTTATTTTATCACAATAAGCCTTTTTCATGAACCCCATCTTTAATATTTCTTTCATTCCCAATTTTGCACAACGCCATATTGTTAAATTGCTGTAATCTTCAATGGCAGGAACAGACACAAAAGCCTCACCTGTAATGGTGCTTAAACCTGTGATTGCTAATGGCTTATCGTTATTATCCACGTAAGTAATCCCACGAAAAGATACAAAGGACATTTCATAGCCCAAGCTCTCAATATCACTAGCAATGGTGTATCGCCAAAAAACATTCGTACCTTTGATATTATTTTTCATTAGCTTTCATCCTTATAGTTAAAGATGCCAAAGTACATGGCTTTGGGGATTCCATTTGCAAGCATACACGAGCATCAGTGTCATACGTTCCGTCAAATGGTATTAATTGCTCATCATAATATGAATGATGCCCTGTGACGGTGTCATGCTCTTCAATATCGGGTAAATCATCAAGCCTTGTAAAGTCTTCACCGTATTTAACACCCTTTTTATGAGCATTAATCATTGTCAAACCGATATGAGAAACTTTTTTACCTATATTTAATGGTGAGCCTTGAACCCCTTGTGAAAGCTTTCCGAACTTTATTTGAGCTTTGTAATACAAACCCACGCAAACATTCGTATAAGAGTCACCCAATGCAACAGACCCACTTGCTACAGTCGCAGTACCTCTATCATCACCATCAGCCCATATAACAACCTCTTTACCGTCTAGATGGTCTAAACCTGTTAATGAAGTAATCGCAACACCTGTATAAGCGATATGAGAATCTGAACATTTAGCCAAATCTTGAGTAGCATCACATTCACTTTCAAGAGCAAATCTTTCAAGGGAGCGTGTACCGTCACGATTAACAAGATAATAAACAGCATTCTCGGCTTGTGCAGGAAGAACAACTATATCTTCAACCAAGCCGTCAGTTTCAATTTTCAGCCAAGCTTGAACCTCTTCCGCTTCTTCAAACACAAGAACATAAACTTCACCATTTTCTAACCTACAATGGATTCTAGTATCAGGTTTTCTCTGTACTGCAACTTGTACTATATCGCTAGTTATTAACCCCTCAATCACATATCCCATATGATTGGTGGTTACGTTTCTATCGCCTTTTGTTAAGCGATATAAATCACGACCAGAAGACTGTACGAAAAATACAGCACTATCAACCTTTGCCGCATCAACGCCATTAGATGAACCCTGTGTTGTATTGCTACGAATATTTATTGTATCAGGCGTTATAACCTCGCCAAAATCACTAGACCTTGCGTTAAATTCGGATAAATCCCCACCAAGGAATAAATCATTTAAAGCAACCATCCAATTAATATTAGCAACACTTCTACCGCCAATTCTACGATTAATCACACCGCTGTCACCCTCGACATCTTCATCAAAAGATTCATAATCATCAGGGATTGACCCAAATATGTAATCCTCACCAGACCAATATAAGCGATTGTCTAAAAAAGCCACGGAATATGACTTACCTTTTGTTGGTGTAATACTGAAACGCCACTTATCAGAACCATCAGTATTACCAAAATCTTTAAGAACATAAGCCGTAACCGTTGTTGCATTCGTATAGCTAACAATCCTTGCAATACCAGACTTTGACCCTGAACCATTCCAAAGCTCAACCTCAACAGTTCCGCTTGTGTATGCTGTGAATTTAAATCTGTAATGGATTATTTGATTATCCAAGCCATCATCATAACTATCAGTAAAGTTTATTGTCTTGACTTCAACATCAGACCATACAGCTCCGTCAGTATCACCGATTTTCTTTTGCCACGTAACATCACCGACCCATGTGCCAGAAAGCGTACGTGTAATAATTCTCTCATCGCCAAGACCAGAAACACGAACAGAGTCACTTACATCATTTAAAGCAAGCAAATCTTCTTCAACCCTTTGCCCTGTAGAATCAATTTTAACCAATGTATCGACTTGTTCACTTGTGAATAAATCAATTGAAGATGTTAATGTAACCTCGCCTTTAATGGCAGAAGTCGCTATCGTAACGGATGTTGTATTAATGACATCAAAAGCACCATCAGCAGGCAGGTATTCAGCAAAACCCCATGACCTGTCACTGTATCTAAGGATTTTTTGACGTGTTAATCCGTTACAGGCAATGAAAACAACATCAGCGGACTGATCGAAACGTAAATATTGTAAATTAGCCTCACTATATCCAGTAGCTAGAATCAAATCACCAGATGAACCAATACGGCAATAATTCACGCTTGCACCAAATTCATTAAAACTAGATAAAGTTACTGTAAAATTCGCATTAGGAGTAAAGGAAAATGAATATATCCCACGACCTAATGACACTTTGCTTAAAAAGTCCTCATCATCGACCAATAAACCGATAGATAAATCAACCGTGCCGTCAGTTACTTCAATCTCTAAGCCATGCTCAGTACCAGATTCAACAACAGTTACAAGCTGTGTTGCTTTAGCTTTTGCCGAACCGTTACCGTTTAACCTCAAGTGATTAGATACATATGTCCTAGTAGCTCCTGCATCAGATGCATCAGTCCAGCCAGTGCCTAGAGTAAATTCATCATCAGAAATAGCCGTTGTCACAGATGGTCTAGTGATAGCCGCTTCATCAACAATCGGTCTAAATATATTATCTGTAAATTCTAACATTGCCGTATCGTAAAATGAGAAAATAAATTCTAAATACTTAGCTTTCTTGTTTAGATATGGTTCTAGTTTATAGCCTAGTCCAGCCCTCAACATCGCAGAACCTAAAACCCTCGGCATAGCGTTTGTAAAAACTTCCGCAGATAACTGTATTCGCTCAATATCAATTCTAGCAAGTCCGAACTTAGATACTAAACCTCTGTTTAAAGCAGGATACAACGGAGTTACTAATGAATTGTATGTTTTAGGCATGTCTATCCTCATCTCTTGAAGAATTATCACGACCAGCAGAATACCTTGAACTGAACCATGAGCCACGAGTTAAGTTTCTTACAGGTCTGTTTTGTGCGTCTTTTTCTTTGGCAAAAGGTAATGATAACCTGTTTAAATCTTGAAACAGCCTGTCTTTATCAGCACTAGACAATAGAAACGCCTTGCTTGAGCGATATGCTAGCAAGCAAGCCACATAATCAGCAAAGGCAGGTGTCCACAACGATAAGTCATTGCCGTAACTTGCATCATTAGATATGTATTTTAAGTAAATATACGAATTGTCAGAGGTAATTAATGAACCATCAATATCATATTGAGTGAACTTACCTCTGAAATCTTCATCAACTGCAATCGCAATCAAGGATATGAAATCATCAGGGATATTAAAAGCATAATTCCAAGACATCTGTAATTCAATCGATGGATTATTATCAAGTTTTACAATCCTACTTGCAAAATCCCAAACCCCAGCAGATAAAGAATAATCAACTAAATCATTACTCCAAATACTATTCATTATCCTTTGAGCTTTAACAGCCTCAGACAAACTAGAAATTGGACGCTCGCCCAAATATTCGACCAGAGCCTTATTTATAACACCTAATTTATCCAAAGCCATTTAACACTCCATTTATTTAGTTTCTGCTTTTTTATCAGCAATCAATGTTTCTAGTTTTTTAACGCCTGTTAAGTGATTAGGTTTCAAACCTAAGCTTTTAGCCTCTGCCATAAGCAACCCTTTTTTATCAGGCTCAACACTTTCAACTCCCGCAACAACTTCTTTAATAATTGTTTCAGTTTCTTTGATAACAACGCCACACAATCTATTCATTTGCTCGTGAGCCTCAGGTGCATTAAGTTTCTGCTCAACAATGGATTTATCAACAACACGTCTAATAACCCAGCCAGAACCTGCTTCATGTTTCATTGAGTAAGTATCGTTTTCACCCTTGAACGGATGGGTAACTAAATCAACAAAGTTAATCATACGTACTGCCACGCTTTCTTTTTTAGCCGTGATAACCAGCAATTCTGCATAGATAGCGTAATCATGTGATATTAATTCAATCGTATCGCCAACATGTAATCTGCTGGCTGTATGAATGAAATAAGCGGGTCTGAAAACATCATCTAATGTATGACCGACAGCCAATATCAATTTATGATGGTGATTCTTCTGTGCTTTGATTGAAATATTTGAAGATTTTAAAGTATTTGTCATTTGTAAGTCCTTTTTTTGCGTCTTTTAAAATAAAGGTTTGCCCCGTGGTAAAAGACTAAAACCACGGAGCAATCTTTTTACTGTTAGTCAGTATCAGTAGCAATAGAAACAGTCGTGCCGTCAGTTAGATCGACAGAGTTGTTTGACGTACTTAATGATAAAACAGTG
>Ga0164313_10006816_pt1 | contig 10044 bp, 7 predicted proteins | sample GuaBasSedimGuay4_FD_113735 | JGI IMG/M metagenome (GOLD analysis project Ga0164313, IMG submission 113735) | Subseafloor sediment microbial communities from Guaymas Basin, Gulf of California, Mexico - Guay4, Core 4569-4, 0-3 cm | ecosystem: Environmental > Aquatic > Marine > Hydrothermal vents >...
CTCCGCACTATCATCCCTACTATCGCTCGCGTCACCCCGTTCCGGTGTATAGGAGCGTTCCGCGTCGGCCAACCACCGTTCGCACGGCGCCGGCTCCGCGCGCCCCCCGCCGCGGGGTCCTGACTCGTCCCGGTTACAGGCCCGGACGAACCAGCACCGTCAGCCGTGTTGGCGGAACGCCGACGCGAACGAGTACGGTGAGCCGCACGCCAACGCGCACGGTCACGCGAGCACCCGCAGTCACGCGCACGGTCACACGCGCGCCCGCAGTCACGCGCACGGTCACGCGCCCACCTAGGATCACACGCGCGTCGACGGTGACTCGGCCCCCTTCGAGTCGTGCGGCCGCCGTGAGCCGCACTCGCACCAGTCCCACGCGCACCGGTAGTGTTAGACGCCCCTCTTCGGCTCCTACTTCCAGGGGGTCGGTTGGTCGTCCGAACAACGGCCCGAGTCGCAGCAGCAGCGTGCGTCGCCCGAGCACGGGCCGCTCGAGCGTGAGCCGTTCGAGCTCCGGTTCGTCGAGAGGGGGCTATTCCGGCCGTTCGGGCGTCGCCCGCCCGAGCTCTGGGCCGTCGAGAGGAAGCAGCTTCAGCCGTCCCAGTTTCGGGGGGTCGCGCTCGAGCGTTGGACGAGGCGGCGGCTTCAGTAGGCCGTCTTCGGGCGGTTTTGGGGGTTCCCGCAGCGTGCCTGCCGCCCGCGGTCGTTAACCCCTTGTCGACTCTTTGCTCGGTAGGGAGGGCGATGTAACCCTACATGGGGGAAGTGCGTTTAACCCCCTGAGAGCTTCCGTGCGTCGCCGTTACAGAGAACCAGTCGTCATTGCCTTCGCGCTCGCGTTGATCGCGTCGCTGTTTGTGCATCTGCCCATCTACGAGGTGCTGGGCGGGCTGGCCGACCGCATCCGGATGGAGGCCGAGGAGGCGAAGCAGGCCAGGAAGTTCGATCCGGTCGAGGTCGATTTCGAGATCTCGGACGACACGAAGTCCCAGCGGGCCCGCAAGAAGTCACGCCAGCGGCAACAGAAGGCCAAGCGCGAGCTGTTGGCGAAGGCCGTGCAAGAGCAGGCGCAGCAGGCTCAGCAGACACGAAAGCCTCAGCAGCCCCCGATTGAAGCGCCGCAGGCGGTGCAGCAACATAGTACCGACCCGGACGTGGAGCCGCCGGACAACGCGCGGTTCATTGCGGAGCAGAACAATCGGGTCGACGAGGAAACCGTCGCCCGAATTCGCAACATGATTCGCGACGACCAGATTCCGTCCCCGGGCCGCCAGGAGAAGCCGTCGGACACGCTTGAGGAGCGGGGCAACGCTCGAGAGCAAGAGATTGCCGAGGTTCGCAACAAAGAAGGGAGTGACGCGCGCAAGGTCACCGAAGAGGAAGCGAGCCGCAAGCGGCCCGACAAGGCAATCAAAGCAGATCCGATCCAGGCCGAACGGGTGTCGCGGTTGGCGCCGGACGGAAAGCAATCGGAGACAGCCGGAGACCGAGCAGGTCAGACGGCCGACGAGACCATCACAATCACCGACGCGGCGGGCACCTTTAGTATCCGGCGACCGAGCAGTGCCGCGCAGGGCGGTGGCGAACGCGCGAAGGGCCGTGGCCCGGGTGGCAAGATGGCGTGGTCTCAATACGAGGCCGCCGTCGGTGCCGAAAAGCTCGAAGAAGACCGCCGGGCGTACCTCGCCGAGCGCAAGTCTTCCCAGCGTGGCATCGCGAGGGAAAAGACGTGGAAAGAGTTCCGCGCTGCGATCGAGAACTACGCGCCTGGCGTGAAGCCCGGGGCAACCACAGCGCTCAACGCGGCCGCATCGCCCTTTGCAACCTACATTGCGGCGGTTCACCGGCGGATCCACCAAGAGTTCGCGGACCGGTTCTTACGGAACCTGCCGATCGGCGGAAGCCCCTATCAAGACCCGATGCTGATGACGAAGCTCGAAATCGTGCTCAATCGCGACGGCTCAGTGCATCGCATCGGAGTGGTCCGATCGAGTGGCCTATTGCCATTTGATTTTGGCGCGTTCAATTCGGTGCTCCGGGGGCAGCCGTACGCCCCTGCGCCTTCGTCGATCCTGAGTGGGGACGGGCGCGTGTACCTCCACTGGGGCTTCTATCGAAACCAGCGTCAGTGCGGCACGTTCAACGCGGAGCCCTACATACTTCCGAATCCCAGGGGCACGCCGGGACGTCAGGATGGCCTAACCGATGCGCCTGACTGGGAGACGGTCGTTCCGGCCGATGCGCGGCCAACGTGGCGAACGCGCGAAGAGGAATCGAGAGAAGGGGACGAGCCCAAGCGTCCTCCCGAGAAGTCGCCGCCCGCGCAGCCGAAGGAGCAGGAAGAGAAAACGCCTCAGGCGCCGCCCGCACCGCCCGGCTCCGGCCTGGGATGACTCACGATGGGGAGCTGACTGCGCGGGTCAAAGCGGAGGCCCAAGCCGCTGGGTTCGCGCGCGTTGGTGTCGCCGAGGCTGGCGCGCTCGACGAAGAGGCGGCGCATCTCGACGCATGGCTGGCCGACGGACGTCACGGGCAGATGTCGTGGATGGCACAAACCGCATCGGTGCGGAAGGACCCGCGGGATCCAAACATGCTCGAGCACGCCAAGAGCGTGATCGTGATGGCGGCGCCGTACGCTCGGCGCAATGGCTATGAGGGGCCGCCCCCCGCGCGCATCGCGAAATATGCGGTGGGTCGCGACTACCACAACGTGCTGACGAAGAAGAGCCGCAAGGTCGCGCGCGTGCTGCAAGAGGCGGGGTTCGCCGCTCGGGTTGCGGTGGACTCCAAGCCTGTGTTCGAGCGCGCCTGGGCGGAGCGGGCCGGCATCGGTTTCGTTGGAAAGAACTGTTGCCTGATCGTTCCGGGGGTCGGCTCGCACGCGTTCCTGGCTTGTGTGGTCACCACGGCGCCGTTGACCCCGGCCGAGCCGATGGGCCGTCGTTGCGGGAGCTGCTCCCTGTGTCTCGATGCATGTCCGACGCGAGCCTTCTCGGGGCCGCGGAGCCTCGATGCCCGCAAGTGCATTTCGTATCTGACCATCGAACACCGGGGAGCCATTCCGGCCGAGCACCGGCGGGCCTTGGGCCCATGGGCTTTCGGGTGCGACGTTTGCCAGGACGTGTGCCCATACAACCAGGCATCGGGCGCGGCCGACGCGTCGCTCGACGCCTTCGAGGCTGGGGAACGATGGGTCGGAGTCGATGCAGCGCGGCTCCTCCAAATGACTGAAGAAGAGTTTCGCGCATGGGCCCAGGGCTCGCCGGTCAAGCGCGCTCAGCACGAAGGTTTAGCCCGCAACGTGGCGCTGGTATTGGGCAATCGTGGCGAGGAGCTTCACCTGCCGGTGCTCGATGATGCGCGCCGAAACCATCCCTCCGAGGTCGTGCGGGAAGCGGCGGAGTGGGCCAGCATCGAGCTCAATCGTCGTCTGGCCGTCTCAGAATAGCCTCGAGGGCTTCGAGGAGCGGCGTGAGTCCCTCGTTGGTGGCGGAGCTGATCGCGAACACTTGGAAGCCTCGCGGCTCGAGCTCTTTACACACCTGTTCGTAGGCCTCCTGAGCCTCCGGTAGGTCGCACTTGCTCACGGCGACCAGCATCGGTCGCTCCAACAGAGTGGGGTCGAAGCGTCCGAGCTCCGCCATGAGGGCCTCGAAGTCGGCAAGGGCATCGCGTTCGGGGTCGGGGTCCACGCTGAGCATGTGCAAGAGCACTTCCGTCCGTTCGACGTGCTTGAGAAAGCGAAGGCCAAGCCCTGCGCCTTCCGACGCGCCTTCGATAATGCCCGGGATGTCTGCGATGACGAACGTCCGATCGACGCCGAGCGACACGACGCCGAGGTTTGGGACCAGGGTGGTGAACGGGTAGTCGGCGACTTTCGGGCGCGCGCGGGACACCGTAGCGATGAAGGTGCTCTTGCCTACATTCGGGAACCCTACGATGCCAACGTCTGCCAGCAGCTTGAGAACGAGCCGAATCTTCTTCCGTTCACCGGGTGTGCCGGGCTGTGCGCGGCGCGGAGCGCGGTCGTAAGGCGTCGCGAACTTGATGTTGCCCCGGCCGCCTCTGCCACCCTGCGCGACCACGAGCTCGGCGCCAGACTCATGGAGGTCGGCAAGGAGTGCATTGCTCTCCTGGTCGTAGACCTGGGTGCCCACCGGGACCTCGATCCGAATGTCGGCACCTGCCTTGCCGAACTGGTCCTTGCCGCGGCCGTCCTCGCCGCGCTCGGCGCGAACGATCCTCCGGTAGCGAAGATCGAACAGCGTCGAGAATCGATCATGCGCAACCAACACTACGCTCCCGCCGCGTCCCCCATCGCCCCCCGCGGGACCGCCGAGCGGGACGAATTTTTCCCGACGAAACGCGACGGCGCCGTTCCCGCCGTCGCCGGCGACGACCTCCAGCGCTACCTCATCGACGAAGTCCACGCACGTCAGTACGTCGGCCGCTTTGCCGGAGCAACCGACTTGGTGCTCGAACAAATTGGTGAGACGCGTACACTGCGCAAGTGCTGAGTGCTCCCGGCGACTCCGAACCGGCGCCCCCAAACACCAGGTTCGTCCAAGCTTTGGCCGCCAAGAGCCTGGAAATAGGGCGGTTATCCGATGCGTTGAGCATTTCGCCCAAGGACGAGGCGGCTCGTGGAGCCCTCGCCGAGCATCTGGCTGACCTTCGGGATTCGGCCCGCGAGCTCGGGTTCGTGGATCTCGAAGGAGCCGTGGCGGAAGCCTTAACCCGACTCGAGCATGAGTCGTTTGAGCCTTCGTCGCTGGTCGCCGTCCGGGTGCTCGCGCAGTGGTACGAGTCCCTCGCCGCCATGCCGAGCCAGTCCGGAACGCATCGCGCGGTGGCGTTTCCAGCGCTCGTCCGCATGGGCTCTGGCAGATTTGTCGTCGCAGAAAGGTTTGTGCCCGCCGAGCCGCCACGGGGTTCGGGTCCGGGTCGCGAGTTGATCGCGAGTGAGATCCAGCAAGACTCATGGCCTGTGGCCGATCCCGTCGAGCGAGAGAACGTACGAGCACAATTGGCGGTGTCCATGCACCGTGAGCCGGCGAACCCGGTCCCCGACTGGGGCTATCCGATCTGGCGCCTGCAGGTTGGCACCGGGGCTGCAGGCCGTGAGAGCAGCTCTGGGTTCGGGATGGAAATGCGCACGACTCCACGCTTATTGGGTTTGGCATTCGCGACGCTGCTGTCGGCAACGGTCGCGTTTCTCATCTGGCGTCAGGTGACGCCGGGAGGTGCACCGACGACCGCACCCGCTCCGGTGCAGACCGTTGCCAAGGACCCGCACATCATACCGGACGCTCCTGCCGCGACGCCCATGGTGCCTGGTGGAGGCCCTCCTGCCTTTGCCGCGTTCTCTGGAAGCCTCCGCGCGGGGATCGACCCGTCTTTGGAGGTCGCCGAAGGGCAGGGGGTGTTGGAGCTAATCGGTCCGGCCGGAGTGAGCATCGAGATCGATGGTGTCGACCGGGGCGCGCTTCCGCTCACGCTCGCACTCGACCATGGGCGACACGCGGTTCGGTACAGTGTGGGCGCCCGGTCGACCTACCGCTTCTACTACGTGAAATCAGGCACGACGCGCGCGTTGAGAGTCCTCACCCAAGCGGGTGGTTTAGTTGACGCTCGCTGAAGCTGCATGCTAACCGCAGCAACGTTCTCGGGTGCCGAAAAGAGGGGCGAAAACGGCCGCCGGAGCACGGGAGGAAGGCAGCTGATGCGATTCTTTTTGGTGGTGATCACGACCCTTGCGGTCGCGGCTGGGTGTAGCCGCGGGGGCTCCAAGCCGGACCCGTTCGCGGGGCTGCGGGCGCATTCGGATCTGACGGCGCTTCGTCACATGGCCGAGGTGAACGACGGCGGTTGGTACATCGACTTCGGCACCCCGGCGCAGTCGAAGTACACCGTGGGCGATTGGCGAAGCGGATGGGTCGGCAAGGGGGTCGAGGGCGACGCCACGTACGCGCACGTCGGGATGCGGGGACGGGTGTACTTTGAGGCCGACGCGCCGGAGACTCTCGTCGCACGCGTTCGGCTCCGACCGCACGGCACCCAAGCGCTCACGCCGTACCTCAACAACAAACAGCTGAAATCCATTCACCTCAGCAAGGGTGACACGTTCGTCGACTACGACGTCGAGCTGCCGAGGGAACACGTCCAGGCCGGCGAGAACTACTTGCTTCTGACATTCGGCGGAACCGTGCCGATCGACGGTGAGGACGTTTCGGTTGCGGTCGCTTCGATCTGGATTCGCAATGAGTCCGAACTATCGAAGGCTGCGCGAGCGCCAGCGTACGATGCTCTGGTCGCCACCGTTCGCCTCGGGGATGAGGAGCGGCAGGCGATTGCGTTGTCTCGCGAATCGACGCTCCGCTATCACGTGATGGTTCCGGCCAATGGCTCGTTGGGTTTCGGCGTCGGTGTCGAAGGCGAGGGGGACGCGCCTTTTGCGATCGAGGTGACCGTGGATGGGCAGCCGATGACACGGGTGCTCGCCGGCACCGCATCGGGGAACTGGGCTGATCACAGAGTCGACCTGAGCCGTTTCGCCGGGGAGACGGTGCGCGTCGATCTGCGCGCCGAAGGTGTGGGAGCGGGGCGCTTGGCGTGGAATTCGCCACGAATTTTGGTGCCGTCTCGGCCGGAGCGAACGCTGGAGCCCGCGAAGAATGTCGTGGTCCTGGTGATCGACACGCTTCGCGCGGACAAGCTCCGTCCCTTCAATGCGCAGACGCGCGTGAAGACGCCGACCATCGATCAGTTCGCCTCGGACGGGGTGGTGTTCGAGCTCGCACAGGCGCCGGAGAACTGGACCAAGCCTTCCGTGGCTTCGATTCTGACGGGGCTTCACCCGTTGACCCATCAACAGAAGACAGGGGACGCCGCATTGCCGAGCTCGGCGGAGCTCTTGAGCGAGCACTTGCAGAGAGAGGGCTTCGCGACCGGCGGCTTCATCGCCAACGGCTACGTATCCGATCGTTTTGGTTTCGACCAAGGGTGGGACGACTACACGAACTACATTCGTGAAGAAAAGAGCACCGAAGCCAAACATGTCTTCGACGAGGCAGGGAACTGGATCGAGGCACACAAGGACGGCCGCTTCTTCGCGTACATTCAGACGATCGATCCGCACGTTCCCTACGACCCGCCAGGCAAGTATCTGCGGATGTACGACCCGAGCGAGTACACCGGCCAGATCAGGCCACGGATGACCGGTGACCTGCTCGAGAAGGCCAAGCGCAATCCTCCTCAGGTCGTCTTCGATGCCAACGACAAGCGGCGGTTGAAAGCGCTTCACGATGGCGAGATCACAAAGCACGACCATTTCTTCGGTGTGTTCCTCGAGCGTCTGAGCGCGTTGGGGCTCGCCGACGACACGCTCATCGTGGTGACTTCGGATCACGGCGAAGAGTTCGACGACCATGGCTCGTGGGGCCACGGTCACTCGGTCTATCAAGAGCTTCTGCACGTGCCCCTGATGTTTCGCCTGCCGAACCGTCTTCCGGCAGGCACGAAGGTCGGTGACGCGGTCAGCACCCTCGACGTCTCGGCGACGGTGACCGACCTCCTCGGCGTGCCGCCGATGACGCACAACGAGGGCCACGCGCTCGTTGGATTGATGCTGGGAGAGGCGCCGTCGCAGCCGAGCGTGGCGTTCAGCGACTTCCAGGACGATCGTCGCGTGATCACCACACGCCGATGGAAACTGATCCTCCGCGGAAATCTCACTTCGACGATGTTTGACCTCGTCGCGGACCCCATGGAGAAGAACCAGCTCGACGCTTCCGCATTTCCAATTGGGCGCCGCTACTCGCGCATGCTGCTCGGGCAGTTTCTGGGAGCGACCAACCGTGGAGAGTGGTTGAGCGCAGAACAGAAGGGCGGTACACAGCTACAACGGGAGAACGCCGAGATGGACGACACGATTCGCGATCAGCTACGCGCGCTCGGCTACGCTCACTGAGGTCACATGCCGCTCGTCGAACAAACTCCGGAGCGGTACCTGAGGACTCCGCGGTTGGAGCCGGTGGCGGATGGGGGCGCGCTGCTGCACGTCCTTGCCTGGTCGGGCGATGAGGAATGCATCTTGCGATGCACCGTGGCGGATGACGGCTCCGTGCAGGGCGAGCCGGTCGCAACCGATCATAGCGCTGCGATCATGGGCTGGGCTCCGGGCACGCCGCATCCGCTCAACGACCCGCGGGCCGAGCTCGAGGCGGAGCATCAGGGCTGGCACGTGGAGGTGCGTCATGAGGGTCCGCGTTCGAGCGTGGTCGTCGCGCCCCCGTCAGGCGGCGAGTTCATCGTGTGGTCCGCGTTCGGCATCGCGGCGGCGCCTTGCATCGCCGCTGCGCCTGGGGGCGCTTGGGTCGGTTTTCACCATGACGTTCGCGAGGATACTGGCGTTCCCGACGTTGCGAAGTGGATCGCGCTTCGCTTCGTCGACATGGAGGGGATCGTCTACGAGCCTGCCGCGCCGATGACAGATCGCGATCGGGACCTGGACGGCGAAGAGCAAGGGTTCGAGTTCCCGACCCTGGTCGTTGGGGACGATGGTGCGGTCGATCTCTTCGGGCGCGGCTCGCACAACATCTACCGGCAGCGGCTCAACGCCGACGGCTTTTCGGTTCGCCATCCGACCGACGACGGTCAGTGGGGATGCCGTGGACGGCGTGTGAGCGCAGTTCGCCTCGCCAATGGGACCACGCTCGCTGCATGGCGGGGTCGCAAAGGTATCGAGATCCACTCTTTCGACGCGCCGACCGGCGGGGCGCCGGAGCTCGCTGCCGCAAAGGTTGAAGTGGGTGAGTTTGAGGCGGTTCCGACGCACGTGACCGCATGGTCTGGACCGCAGGTGTTGTTCGGGGACATCCAGCAGCACAGCGCTCACTCGGATGGGGTGGGGAGCGCGGACGAGGCCTATCTTCGGGCCCGCTACCGATACGGCGACGACTTCGCGGCGCTGACCGACCACGAGTCATTCTTGGGAAAACGGATCGGGCCGGGCGAATGGGCGTACCTCCAGGCCGTGACAGAGCGTCACGACGATCCCGGCGAGTTCGCAACCATCGTTGCCTACGAATGGACCGGGAAGGCATATCCGGGGCCAGGGCACAAGTGCATCTATCTTCCGGGGCCCGGCCTCCCGATCATCTCTCGCGACGACGTTCCGAGCGGACGCGACATCGTCCAACAGATCAGCGCCCAGGGCGCGTTCACTGGGCCGCATCACATCGGTTGGACGGGTGCCGACGTGCCCGGTCACGATCCGGTGGGGCAACCGGTGTGGGAGATATGTTCCTGCCATGGCTGTTACGAGTACCCCGACCATCCGCTCGGGCACCGAGGTGACCTTCGCGACCAATTTGCCAAGCCCTTGCTCGACAGCGGGTTGCGTTTTGGCTTCATCGCGAACTCCGATAGCCATGGGCTGCTTTGGCATCATGGCGAATGCCGAAAGCGCGATCCGTTTCGAACCGGACTGACGGCGGTCATCTCTGCGACGCGCACCCGTGAGGCGATCCTCGAAGCGATTCGCGCGAGGCGGTGTTACGCGACGAGCGGCGCCAAGATCCTCCTCGACGTTCACGTCGCCGGGTTCCCAATGGGGAGCGAGCTCGACATCGAAGGGCCCGTCGAGGTACATGCACGCGCGCTCGGAACGACCGACGTCGAGCTCATCGAGTTCGTGACGCCGGACGGTGTCGCAGCGGCCGATTCGCCCAAGTCTCCTTCGGCGTCCTTCGTCGGTGAGGTAGACGCGCCGTACGTTTATTGCCGCGTCACCCAGGCGGACGGTGAGATGGCGTGGTCAAGCCCCATCTTCTTCAACTAGTGTGCGGATCTTCTCGGCTGTGGTCGGCTTTCCTCCTCGCTCGCTCCCTGCGAGGTACGGATGTGCCTCTCAGTCGCTCCCTGCGGGGGCGCTCGGCCACAGACGAAAATCTCCGCAAACTACGCTCCTGCGGGCGCGCTCGACCACAAGAAAAAATATCTCGCACACTAGGTGTTTGGATCACACGCTAGTCGGGCCGGGTA
>Ga0164313_10006817_pt1 | contig 10044 bp, 10 predicted proteins | sample GuaBasSedimGuay4_FD_113735 | JGI IMG/M metagenome (GOLD analysis project Ga0164313, IMG submission 113735) | Subseafloor sediment microbial communities from Guaymas Basin, Gulf of California, Mexico - Guay4, Core 4569-4, 0-3 cm | ecosystem: Environmental > Aquatic > Marine > Hydrothermal vents...
CCGTGCAACCATTATGATGCCGCATCCCGAGCGGGTTTTTCGCAGTGTTACCCATTCATGGCATCCGCACGAGTGGGGCGAAGATGGCCCATGGATGCGCATGTTCAGGAATGCCCGTGTGTGGACGGGTTAATCAGAGATCCCTTGATTAATTTCCAGCTTCATTATTTGTGGCACAAGCGCCTTTGCAGCAAGTTCATTACCCAGGCCGGACCAGTGTCCGTCAACGTTCAAGTATGTTCCCCTTTGTCCTTCAAAGACAGGATATAGATCTACCACATGAATATTATTTTCCAATAATGTTTTTTTGAAACGGGATGCCCTGGTCGAGTATGTATGCATTTCCCTGAAATCTGCCAGCATCTTCCATTGAGACCACATCCGGTCATCAACATCGAACCCCTGGGGGACGATAACAACGGAAAATCCAACACCCTTGTCCAGAGACAGGTCTCTCATCAGCTTTATCATTTTTAGTGAATATGAGCCGGCATCAATGGAAGGAGTGTCCACTGCAGTTTTGTCAGGATGGCAGAATTCGGTGACCGCCTTGACAAGGATATAGGTTCTGAACAAGTTCATATCCGGATGAGCCAGCATTTGATGAAGATCTCGCAAATCAAGTGCTGACAATTTCTCCTGGCACTCCCGTCCTCCTGGCGGGGTGTCGTACCTGGCCAGTAATTTGGGTAACAGGTCGAGACCAACTCTTTTGAATAACGCCAGTTGTGACTGTTCATACTGGTGAAGATTGCGGCCCAACCAGGCATTGGTTGATTTTTTATGCTTCTTTGTCAGGTGATAATTTGTTGCCGGCATCAATGTGCCAAGCAGGCTGCCTTGAGGAGGAGGTGCCAGTATGGTGTTGGCAATAATGCTCCTGTCATTTTCTGGTGGTTCTTCCAGCAGGTCATTCCCCATGAACATGAAGACATAAACGTGTTCGACACCCAGTTCAAGTGCAACATTTTTTAATACCCAGTAGTAATTAACAGGATTGGTTGCCGAGATGCCAAGATTGACAATGTCAAATGAAGGCGGGAGGGTTGCTTCGACAAGCAGGGGAACGGGAATGAGTGATGACTCTTCCAGCAATGAATCTCCGATAAATGCAATTCTTGTTTTACCGACAGGTGGCTGAATAGCGCGTTCCCTGTCACGTTGTCCCCATGAGTTATTACCAATTGCCTCCGGGTTCAGGCTCTGGATTCTTCCCCACCCGGTTTTACCGATCTCAGGGGCTACACCGTGTAATTCAATGGCCGGCCACGGGGGAATGGATCTGCCTGCGCTGAGCTCAAGAATGACTGCCGGGACAGTAATGGATAAAAGCAGGCTGACAGACACGGTGTAAAAGCCATCTTTTCCTTTTCGGTATATCTTTTTCCCCGAGTAATATGACAGCAGGAAGAAACAGATGAACAGGGTAATGATCGTGGCAATATGCCAGGGGTTTATCTCGTGCAGGTCATAATGAAAAAACAGGCTTGAGAGAAGCAGGGTGGCTGCTATTGAGAGGATTACCGAGCAGGCATAAACAAGGACAGTAAGGGTTTCTGAAATCTTTATGCTCTTTGATGCTGGTTTTGGCGTCATGGCTGGAGGTAATGCAAATGGCGATGGCAGGGAGGATAAGACTCCCTTCATGTTAAATCTATCATTATTGCAGGCCGACCCGATATATCAGGATAGTCATGAGCGGACAGTGCCGGCAGTCTTCAGGTTTCTTGTTGCTTTTGCTGCATTTGTGTATCTTTGCAGTATCGTTATTTTCAGACTGTTACCTGCAAGTATGTCCTGTCACTTTATAGTAAAAGAATGGTTTGGTCGTCTGTGTAACAATCTGACACAAATCACGCATGCATATCACCTTGCCGAGAAAACGCATTCAAAGCTGCTTCTGCCGGCACATGCCGCACTGAATGCTGCTGCACTGGTCCAACTGTCTGATTTTTCAAAGGGGCGACCGCTGGATGCCATGGTGGAGGATAATTTCTTTTTTACGGATCACCCGTTGTTCGAGCAGTTCCCGATTGACCAGGAAAGGCGGCGTTCCATACTGCGCACTATTCTGCCTGTATTAATAGATAATTATTTATCCCGGTTGAGCGACAGGGTTCCTGATCATGATGTCCCGGACCTGGTTATTCATATCCGCTCGGGTGATGTATTTCAGCGGATTACTGACCCGACGCTGTATGCAACACCAAACTTTGTCCAGCCACCATTATCGTTCTATAGAAGTATTATCAGGGAAGGTGATTTCAAATCCATACAAATAGTCGCAGAAGATAACAGGAACCCGTGTATTGGAGCTTTGTTGGACCAGGACAAGCGGATTTCCTACAGAAAACAAAAACCGCTCGAAGATATATCGACGTTGCTGGCGGCAAAGCATCTCGTGATTGGTTACGGAACATTTGCATATGTCTGGGCGTTGGCAAGTTACCGACTCAATACACTGTATACACAGCAAATACCTGCAGCTGTCTTTGGGAGTGTTTGCAATGGTGACTTGAAGGATGTCCGTATATGTACTTACACGATTCGGAATTATATTCAAAACGGAGACTGGTCGTGCAGCAGTGAACAACTGGAGCTCATGCTGAATCATTCCGGGGGCGATGTAAGCAGGCTATGAATGTTATTCTCTGGTTCCTGCCGGGGTTCAGCCGCACCCCGAAGTCAGCGCAGAGGAATCAATGATTTCAGACGAGTACCGCTGTATTTTTATTCATGCACCAAAATGTGCAGGTGAAAGTATTGAAACGGTTTTCCTCGGCCGCCCGTTCAATATAACTGAATACGAGGGTCACCCCGAAAAGCACTGGGGGGTGCATGAAATCAGTACTGTTTACCCGGAAAAGTTTTCCACCTATTTCAGCTTCAGTGTGGTTCGCAACCCCTGGGAACGGGTTATATCCTGGGTCCGTTACCGTGACATGCGCTGGGGCCGGACGCAGGGTACCATCAGTACACGACTTCACGATGATCTTCATGATGCAAGATTTGTCCAGTACATGTTGAAACACAGTTTTGTTAATCTGCTGGTGCTGGATGGCCGGATAGCCGTGGACAGGATTATACGTATGGAGAATTTGCAGCTAGAGTTTCCAGAAGTCTGCAAGTCTCTTGGTATGGGAGATGTTGTACTGCCACACAGCAACAGGACTACAAGTGGTAATTATTCAGAGCACTATAACGACAATACCCGGGAGCGTGTAGCAACACTGTTCGAGCCGGATATCCGGCTCTTTGGGTACGAGTTCCAGGTTACAGATTAGTACGGCAGCCTGAATTCCTGTTGCAGGTCCGCGCTGACAGGGATTTCCTGGTGTGGCTCAATCAGGCGTTTCCCGGTATGCGATACATTGCAGCCATGTTCTGTACGGTACACGGCAGCCGCAAACGGCAGCTGTTGCATGGGTTTCCCCATGAGTTCCTGAAAACGGTGCATGACACGGTGCCCGCCAAGTGCAAACTTCAAATACTTGTGATTGACGGCTTGCAGTATCTCCGTCTGTGATGCCTGTTCCGGCAGGTTCATTTCCGGTAGTTCACTGAAGTTCAGGATATTGCAGGTGCCGCAATATTCCTGAAAATTATTCAGCTTGTACATCTTTCGTTCGGCATCTGCCAGCAGATAGCCCTGGTTTACATACCATCCATGAGAATCCGGACAATTCTTCAGGAAGCCGCACAAACGGTTGCTGACCAGGTCATCTGCATCGAAGAACATCACATGCCGCGGAGCGTGGTTTCTTGCATGCAACAGTCCGGCAATCATTTTAGCGCCCTTGTCGATCTGGATAAAATCAAGGCCACCGTTGTCGAGATCAATGGTGGGTGGGGGCGGGTAGTCTACATGGAGAAACTTGACCTTTTCATGCTCGGGGATATTGACGGGCAATTCATTACACACAACGATGACTCTGAAGTCGGGATCTTCCTGGTTGCAGACCGATGCCAGGGTGTCACCCAGCAGTTCGGAGACCCTCTCCCAGGAGTCGGTGGTATCAGGATGCCTGAGTGGCGCGATAAAGATGAGCTCTGTCATGGGGAATAGTTGAGTGTATTAATAGCTGTAGCCAAACAGCTCAATATCAGCCCGGTAGACCCTGGAAATGATTTTCCGGGTGTTGGTGTTGTAATACTTTCTGTAAGCCATGCGATCAGTTTTGTTGACGTGCGGAAGTTTTTTGACCTTGGCACCCAACAGGTCTGCCAGCCTGGAAAAATCTGCGTCCAGTGATTCATAGCGCAGGATATCATTTACTACGGAAATGACTTTTCCGTCTTTTTTTGTAGCTATCCAGCGGCATTGCGGGTACCAGGACTCGTGTTTGAGCTGGTCTCGGTGATCAAGCAGGATCTGACAGAATTCGCTGAACTGGCAGTTTTTAAGCAGTTCGTAATCGGGATGCAGCCAGGTATCTGTACCATGCCAATGGCTCTCTTTCATTTGCGCATAGCAATAGGCAGATACAACCCGGTCCCATGGATTTCTGATAACGGTAAATTTTCTGTAGTTCTTCCACTCTTCAGGATGGTTCTGTACGAAGTATTCCCAGAACGGGTGCCCCTGACCCGGCAGATCGAGCGCCTGCTTGATGCTGGTGCCGGCCACTTTTGGTATGTGTATAAAAATACACCGAAGGTCACTGGATATATTCATGAAGTATTGGTATCGGTTCAAATTTTTCCATATTATTGGTGATAATAATACTTTGACAGCCTCCACACATGAAAAAAAATAAATCAGGCAAGACTTTTTCCAGCACGGCCGTATCCGCCTGCAACAAGGGAATGGAGTGTTACAGGTCGGGGCAGCTCTCAAAAGCAAAAAAACATTTTGAGAAGTCCCTGAAGCGTGAGCCGGGATACCCCGAAGCACTGTATGGCCTCGGCATCCTGGAGTTGCAGAACAAGAACTTTGCTCAAGCCGTCAGATTGCTGGGCAGCGCGATTGATTCAAGCCCTACCGTCCCGGTCAGCTACTACTATAACCTCGGCGGCGCGCTCAGAAAGTCGGGTGATTCCGCACGTGCCGTTAGTTGCTACAAGGTCGCCTATGACCACGGGATGGATCACCCGAGCGCCCTCCTGGAAATGGGCAGTATTTTTCGTGCAACAGGTTTATATGAGGAGGCGACCGGCTGCTTTTTAAATCTGATCTCCATCAATCCGGAAAATATTGATAATCACTTGCTACTCGGCACCACGCAGTCCAGGGCAGGTAATCACGATGCAGCCATCAACAATTTCCGTGATGCCCTGAGCATTGACCCGGCATCCTTCAGAGCCCTGTCTTTGCTGGCTAGCGAGCTCTACCTGAATGAACAGGAGCAGGAATGTATTGACACCCTGGTTCGTGCGGTTAGAAGTCAACCTGACAATATGCAGCTACGCTGGTTTTTAGCTAACCACCTTGCGAGTTATGGTGAGGTCGACGCGGCACGCCTGGAATATGAGCAGCTGCTTGAAACGGGTAACAATGACGGCACACGTATCAGATTGGCAACCCTGTGTCCGGTCATTATGTCCTCAAGTACTGAAATTGGAACATGGCGGTTACAGCTGAACAGGGAACTGGACAGTCTGCTTGGACAGGATCTTCATGTTGAAGATCCGGCCACAGAGGTTACGAGTACGAACTTCTTTCTTGCCTATCACGGACAGGATGATGCACCCGTCCAGAAAAAGATCGCAAAGGTTTTTGAGAAAGCATCTCCGTCACTGAATTTCACTGCACCGCACTGCAAGGCGATTACGAAGTTACCCGCAGGCAAGGGAAAAATCAGGGTCGGGCTTATTTCCAACCACTTCAGGGGGCACAGTATAGGTAAAACGTCAGTCGGCCTGGTGCGGCTGTTGCCGAGGGACACATTCCACGTTGTGGTGTTGTTTATTGGTCGCCCGGTTGCAGATCTGGGAAAGGTGATTAACGATCTGGCTGATGAAGCGGTCTATTTACCCTCCACCCTCAAGGATGCACAGCGCCAGATTGCTGATCTGAAGCTTGATATCCTGTTTTACCAAGACATCGGAATGGAGCCGCTGACCTACTTCCTGTCCTACGCAAGGCTGGCGCCGATACAGTGCACCTCATTTGGCCATCCTGTTACCACAGGCGTCCCGAATATCGACTACTATATTTCAACAGAGGCATGGGAAACAGAAGAAAGCGATACGCACTACACTGAAAAACTGGTGCGCCTGCATGATGTTTCGTCGGTTGCCTATTATTACCCGCCAGCAATACCTGAAGATCTCAAGAGCAGGGGCGATTTCGGTCTGGAAGACGACCGGCATATATACATTTGCCCGCAAACCATATTCAAATTTCACCCTGAATTCGATGAGTTTCTTGCCGGAATTCTGAGGAAAGACCCGCTTGGTAACGTTGTCCTGGTCAAGGGCAGGCCAGAGCACTGGGCAGACCTGCTTCGGGAACGGTTCATGCAAACCATTCCAGATGTTATCGACCGCATTATATTCCTGCCCAGGCAAAGATCGGACGATTTTAAAAATCTGATCGCGGTGTCCGATGTATCACTGGATACCATTCATTTCTGCGGGTTCAATACGACACTGGAGGCTTTTGCTGCAGGCGTGCCTGTTGTCACCATGCCTGGCCCCTACATGCGCAGTCGCCACACAACTGCCTTCTACAAGCGAATGGGTTTCAGTGACTGCGTGGCAGCAAACAGGGAAGAATATATTGATGTCGCTATTCGGCTTGCCTGCGACCAGGCATTCAGGAGCAGGATTGTGAAAAAAATAGAACAGGGTCGAGAGGGATTATGGCAGGAAGACAATGTGATCAGAGAGTTCGAGAAGTTCTTTCATTCAGCCGTTGGCAGCTACCCTGAAATTGTTGACTATTAATAAAACGGGGGTCAGATGACAGTCGCAAGGCGAGGGTTCCCGCTTGATGTTCAAGGCTTGTTTATTGTCGCAAGCGACTGGTGGTGCCGTCTGAACCTGCTATTCGCATGAATTATTCAGATGCTGTATCCTCGCAAAAAAATGACTTCCACTGCAATATGAGGACGGCCCCGGCAGCTCCTGCCCATGCAGGTAAATTGCTGGTTTTCAACGTCAGAGTAGATATATGACATTAACTAAAAAACTTGTCCTGCCTGTTGTGGTGGGCTATGCGTTGCTGGCCAGTGCCTTATATCTTGCCTGGGAACCGCAACAACTTGATCGATCGCATGCGCAATATGTTGAGCAACAACAATTGGTGCTGAAAACGTTACATACACTGATCAACGATGCAGTATTGCAACAGGACCTCGATGAGGTCAGCCTGCGTCTTGATCAAACATGGCAGACATACGAGACCAACTGGCATTACCTGGCGCTTGAGCTGCAGGGGGAGGAGCTACTCTACTCCGCCGGGACTCCTTCAGATTTCACGACACCGTATTCGACAACCATTCGGGAGCGTTTTCTGCGCGACGGCTATCAGGTTGCTGCCTTGCGGGCAGATGTTGACTGGTCAATCATGGCCAATAACAGTCGTCAGTCGATGCTGCATGCCGAAATGTTGTTGTTGTTCGTATTTATGGCCGTAGTTGTGGTGTTACTGGTTGTCACCGAGACGTTCGTCAAGCTGCCATTGTTGCGCCTGCAGCGGGCAATGGAACACCCGGAGGAAAAGGACCTCGATGCATCCTCATCATCCGGTGGGGGCGACGAAATTTCCCGTGTGACACGTGCATTTGCCAAGTCACGAAAGGGCTCGTCGAAACCGGATTGAATGTTGCGGGGTAATACACAAACAGCAGGCAGTTACTACTCAGCCAGAACGTCGGGTATATTCCAGACGGAAGATAGCTAATTTACGGGTGCCGTTTCACTGTCAGTATCAGGTGTAACGCTCAGGCTGTTTCTGAAAATATTTCTTTCGCACTGACCAGGATGCCACTGTTCCAATAGTTGTTGGCTCTCAGATAACTGGTTGGTTGTCATTACCAGTGTAATTGTATCTAGTTGTGTCTGTGCCTTCTCATTGCCGCCTTTTGCGGCAAGGCTGTACCAAACGAAAGCGCGTTGCATATCTTTTGTGACGTTGTACGTACCATAAAAGTAAATATCAGCAATGTGTTTCTGTGCGTCTGCATGTCCCAGATCTGCGTTGGGGCAGTACGCCCCGACTTCCGTTCGAAGTTTCTATTCTGATATATACTGATAGTTCGGGAACACCCTGTGCATATTTTTGCTTGCGGAGGCAATGTTTTCTTCTGTTGTGATTCTTTCGTAGATGGCAAGCCGTTGCCGTTCAATATTCAGTGTGGCGTCACCATACAGGGATTTTGATTGCTGCAGTGCTGATTCACTGAAGGTCAGTTTCGCGGCGACCATTAACTCCGGATTATTACTAAGCAGATAACGACAGTATTCCCGGATTCTACTGTTTCGGGTATGAACACAGTCTTCCAGATGGCGGTATCCTGCTTCCCAATCCTGACGATTTATTGCCTCGGAGGCATAGGTTATTGCATTTTGTTCGGCTGCTGTAACCGTTTCGTCGTCTTTAGATCCTGCCTGATCCGGAGAATTTATCGAGTCGAATATAATAAAGAAAGGAGTAGCCGTGATGCTTGTCACCAGGAGCATTAATTGTCCAATCGGATTATGGACCATCGGATTACCTTCTTCGGCAGCTTCTTTATTCATGTGAACATAGAAATAGAAAGGGTTATAACGCGACATTTCGTTGTCTTCATCCGTGTCATCGATAAATTCTGTGGACCCGTCGGATTTTGTCTTCTGCACAAGATTCCGTGTGACAGTCGGTAGATTGTCAGATCTCAAATATAGAAGTCGCGCCGGTCGTTCATCAATTTCTGCCTCGATATTTTTTGCTATTGTCTCGGCCAGCTCTTCTATAGCACTTCCTTCCGTGTCCGGTGTGGACTGGAAGTAGAGCAATGACAGGAAGGGTACGGGAGCCGGTAAAAATCCGCGTATGTTACCTTCTGCATGGATGCGCAAGGTATCTGATTTGTCCGTTTCCCGGTAATTGATAATGCTTACAGCCAGGTTTGTTTCATTCTGGTAGTCACTCCTTCCGGCAACGACTATCAGGTGTATGTCGCAGCGGGCTGCTTTTACCCTGCTTTCGGGCTGCAGAAGCCGGTCAAGTGTCATGCGTGCGGCTGGATCATCGAGCGACTTGTCAAAACACCCGGGGCCATCTACAAATTCAACATCGACCCCCTCATCGGTCAGGGCCTTCAATAGTGGTGCAGTGTCGAAGCTGGCGTCTACATTGGTGATGTTGATCTCGGAAAACGGCGTTTGTAATTCAGCCTGTACGTCGGGTGAGACATCGTGTTCACCAAGATCGACTGTTACACAGCCAGTAATTGAAATGATGCAGCAGAAAGCCAGCAGTTGGAGTGCAAGCCAGGGTGGTTGCCGCGGCCTGAAAATAAACGATGCCCTGTAGTTGTTGAATATCAACAAGTCGGCAGCCTTTTTCTTTTAAGGGCTAACCCTGTTCTGCGCAATCAATACATAAAGTTACGTAAGGGACAGCGTCAAGTCGTTTTTCGGCAATAGGATTGCCGCATTTGTTGCATGTTCCGTATGCTTTTTCCTTGATGCTGAGCAGTGCCTTGTCGATTTGCTGAACAATGGTTTTCGCTTCATTGTCCAGGGCATTCAATACCTCATCATTTTCCGCCTGGGTGGCCTGTTCGGAGAAATCCTTTTCGACAGGCTGATCCCGGTGATGAATATCTTTATTAATTGCATGGATGCGCGAGGTCATTTCATTGCGTAAATCATGCAGCCTGGTTTCGTATTCAGCGTAATTTGTCACTGGATTCCCCCGTGTCAACCCGTTGCCTTGATCATTGCAAACAACTCATCCTTTAAGGCAAGTCGCTTTTTCTTCAGTTCTTCCAGGTAATCATCCGACGTGTTTTCAATACCGCCCTCAACCCGAAGTACCGCATGGTCGGTCTCGTGATATTTCTCAAATTGATTGGCGAAATGCCGGTTAGTTGTCTTCAGGGCATGGATACGTTC
>Ga0164313_10006818_pt1 | contig 10042 bp, 10 predicted proteins | sample GuaBasSedimGuay4_FD_113735 | JGI IMG/M metagenome (GOLD analysis project Ga0164313, IMG submission 113735) | Subseafloor sediment microbial communities from Guaymas Basin, Gulf of California, Mexico - Guay4, Core 4569-4, 0-3 cm | ecosystem: Environmental > Aquatic > Marine > Hydrothermal vents...
CCTTGTGCGGCCGCAGAGCCCGTCGAGGTCGATCGCTGTTGTCCGAGTGAGTGGCTGTCTGGCAAGACGCGCGCCGCTGTCTGCGATACGCCAGGAAAGATGACCAAGGCTGCGCGCTTCGATGCGCTCCCGAGCACAGTTCAGATCCCAGTGCCCGCGCCGGAATCGTTTTAGGAGCTCCTGCCTCGCTCAGCCGCCCGCGCTTCGGCGCTGCCGTACCGAATCGGCGAGCCCTTCGATCACCGGCACGGTGACATCCCAACTCATGCACGCGTCGGTGATGCTCTGCCCGTAGGTGAGGTCGGTTCCCGGGTCGCCGCTCTGCCGGCCGCCCACGAGGAAGCTCTCCAGCATCACACCGAACACGCCCGTGCTGCCTTGCGCGACCTGTTGTCCGATTGCGATCGCGACACCCGCCTGTTTCTCGTGGTCCTTACCGCTGTTCGCATGACTGCAGTCGACCATCAGGCGCCCTTCGAGGCCCGCGCCTTCGAGCATCTCCACCGTCTCCGCGACATCCTCGGGCTGATAGTTCGGTTTGCCGGCTCCGCCGCGCAGGATGACGTGACAGTCGAGGTTGCCCCTGGTTGCCACGATGGCGGTGATGCCTTGCTTGGTTACCGAGAGGAAGTGATGAGGATTGCGAGCCGCTTTGACGGCTTCCACGGCGATTTTGACCGTGCCGCGGGTACCGTTCTTGAAGCCGACCGGCATCGACAGGCCGCTTGCGAGCTCGCGATGTACCTGGCTCTCGGTCGTTCGTGCGCCAATCGCTCCCCAAGAAACGAGGTCCGCCACGAACTGGGGTGAAATTGGATCGAGGAATTCAGTGCCGGCTGGCAGATCGAGCTCCGCCAGCTCGCTGAGCAAGCCGCGCGCGACGCGGAGCCCATGATTGATGTCGAAGCTCCCATCGAGGTTGGGGTCGTTGATCAATCCCTTCCAGCCAACGGTCGTGCGCGGCTTCTCGAAGTACGTGCGCATCACGATGAAGAGGTCGTCGGCGTGCTGGTCGCGTAGCGCCTTCAGGCGTTTGGCGTAGTCGAGCGCGGCCTGTGGGTCGTGGATCGAGCAAGGACCCACGACCACCAGGAGCCGGTCGTCCTTGCCGTGCACGATGTCGCTGATCTGCTGGCGTGCCTCCGCAATACGCCCGACCGCATCCTCTCCAGGATGGATTTCCTCCATCAGGATGGCAGGCGGGATGAGCGGGCGAAGGCCTTCGATCCGGACGTCGTCGGTAGATGGGCGGAACATGAGAGCGGGATTTCTAGCATGGAAGCGCAGCCGCGTCTCGGATGGCCCGCAGCAGGCTCCGCTGTGCTAGATCGCGACCCCGTGGCTGCGTTCGTCCGGCTCTTTCCCTTGTGGGTCACCCTCGGCGGTGTCGTCGCCCTCATTTACCCGCCTGCGTTTACGTGGTTCCTCGACTACGGGCTCATCACGCCGGGGCTTCAGATCATCATGCTCGGCATGGGCCTCACCCTCGAGCTCTCCGACTTTTCACGCGTTTTCCGCGCGCCCGCCCCGATCCTCTGGGGCGTGCTGCTGCAGTACACGGTCATGCCACTTCTCGGTTGGGGCGTCGGTACTCTGTTCCAGCTCCCCACCCCGTTTGCGGTCGGGTTGGTGTTGGTCTGCTGTTGTCCAGGTGGCACGGCGTCCAACGTGATCGCGTACCTGGCCAAGGCCGATGTCGCGCTCTCGGTGTCGATGACCGCGTTTTCGACGATGTTGGCTGCTGCGTGCACACCCCTGCTCACCACTTGGATCGTGGGTAGCCGAGTCGAGGTCGACGCCTTTGGGTTGTTCGTGAGCACCGCCAAAGTGGTCTTGCTCCCGGTTGCGATCGGGCTTTTCATGCGCCGCTATCTGCCGAAGCTCACCGAAAAGCTCTTGCCCGCCGCGCCCGCAGCCGCTGTGTTGATGATCGTGTTGATCGTGGCCGCGATCCTCGGGGCGCAGAAAGATGCCGTGCTCGAGTCCGGTCTACAGTTGCTCGGCGCTGTGCTCACCGCGCACACGTTTGGTTTTCTGCTCGGATACCTGTTCGGAGGACTGAGCGGCGGCTTCGGAAGTGTCGCACGGACGACCTCGATCGAAGTCGGCATGCAGAACTCGGGCCTTGGTGCCGTCCTTGCACAAGCTCACTTCGCCAACCCGCTGACCGCCATCCCAAGCGCGATCTCTGCGATTACCCACTGCATCCTGGGGAGCGCACTGGCCGCCTGGTGGTCGCGGCGTCCCGTTTCGTGAGCAACATCACAAATTTCCGAGATCTTCTATGACTGTTTTGTTATAGTAGTGCTAGATTTTATTGGCTTGTGTAGCGAGCGCCTATCCGATGAAACTAGACCTTAATTTGTTGCTTATGGCCCTCGCGCTGACCGCTCCGGCGTGCAGCGTCTACGACTCTAATCTGGCGGAGAAGGGGCTCGCAGGCGTCCCGGATCGGCCGGCGTCGAGCACGAGCTCCGCCGCCGATGATATCGAGGCGGTCTTTGCGTTCCGCAACATCTCCGTCGACCAATCCGGTGACCGCTGGCGCCGCTTCGGCCTCGACCTGGATGGGATGAACACCGGGTCGGTTGGCGACGCCGCGGAATGCGTTGCGGCCAACGGAAATCCGTCGCTCGACGGAATCAAGGGGATCGACAACTCCTTCGGTCAGCATGTTCTCCCCACGGTGATGAGCTTGATCTCATGCCTCGAAGACAACATCGCGCTCAACCAAGGGCAGGGTAGAGGCACGGCGTTGCTTCGGCTGCGCGAATGGAACGGCACGCCCAACGACGCGAAGGTCGATGTATCGGTGCTCTCCTCTGTCGATGGAACATCACTCGACGATGTCTCCGCCGTGGAATGGGGCGGCCCCGACGGCTCGAGCTTGATGCTCCCAGGCGCAACCGAAGAAGCTCCACACCCGGCTTGGGACGGGGAGGACTACTTTTTCGTCGATCCGTCGGTCTTGGTTGCAGGGAACCTCGACCGCCCGGAGACGTGGAGAACCAACGCGTACATCAGCAACGGCCGCGTCGTTCTTCCTCTGGATACCGCAGCCACCTTCGTATTTCTCACGGGGCCGGGCAGTTTCTCGATCTCGATCAATGGCTTCTTGATTGCAGACATTAGTGAAGATGGGCAGACCTTGGAACAAGGCATGATCGCCGGGCGGTTCTCCGCTGGTGAGCTGGTTGCCACCCTGCAACCGCTGGGCATTTGCGACGAGTCTTTCCGCGGGAGCATCGTCGGGCTGCTCACCAACAATCTCGATCTCCGCGTCGATCCCAATACTGGCAGCCCCGACGATCAATGCACCGCCACGGGAGTCGCCTTCACCTTCCAGGGGGCCCTCGCGCACATCGCCGATCGGGTCGCTCCCGTCGAGCTTCCGATTCCCGCTCCCTGCGCGAATGTCGGGCAAAGCGCCGGGCCCGAGCCGGCGTTCGATCGATGCTGCCTTTCGGTCGCGCTCGACAATCCGGAGTCACTGCCGGCCGAGTGCACCGCCGAGGACTTGCAGCGCTACGTGGACTTGCCGAATCCGATTCCGGTGCCACTCGAAGAAGGCTTTTAGTCGACTTCGAAAGATTCGCCGCAACCGCAGTCGCCGGTCGCGTTCGGGTTCTTCCACTTGAAGCCGTAGCTCATCAGGCTCTGTTCCCAATCGAGCACCGCGCCTTGTAGGAACTCGATGCTCCGATTGTCGACGACGACCTTGAGGCCGTCGAAGTCGAACACGATGTCTTTGCTGGGGCGGATCTTCTTGGCGAAGTCGTAGACGTAGTAGTAGCCGGAGCAGCCGCCACCTTTGACGCCGAGGCGCAGGCCCTCGACCGGCGCATCGAGGTCGGCAAGCTTTTGCTTTGCCATTTGCACGGCTTTGGGTGTCAGCGTGATGCTCTTGGCCTCGCTCATCTGTCCTATGTAAGGCGGGAAGCCGGGTTCCGCCAGGTTCGGGGGGCCGTCACCAGTCGACGGGCCTACCGCTGGACCTTCGCGCCCATAGCGGAGAACGTTCTCGCAGGTGCTCGACGGTCTCTATCACCGCCTTGGCGACAGTCTGGACGTCCGCAGCGGTCGTGGCACGGCCGAGGCCGAAGCGAACCGAGGCCGCACTCCAGTCTTTGGGGACGCCCATGGCCTCGAGCACGTAGCTGGGGCCCAACTCAGCGCTACTGCACGCCGTGCCGCTCGACACCGAAACGACTTCGCACAGGTCGAGGAGCAACCTCGCTCCATCGACGTAGCCAAACGACAGGTTGAGGTTCCCGGGATGCCGTGGGTCGGCGGCGCCGTTGAGCCGAACCTCTTCGATTGCGTCGAGGAGCTGATCCTTCAACCTGTCACGCAGCGATTCGAGTCGCGTAGCTTCCGCCGAGCCTTCGTTCGCCATGATTTCGGCCGCCGCGCCAAAGCCCACGATGCCGGGCACGTTGAGCGTGCCCGAGCGCAAGCCTCGTTCGTGGCTTCCGCCCAGCATCTGCGCAACGGGAATGCCACGCGCCTGTAGAGACTCTCGGACGTAGAGCGCACCGACCCCCTTCGGGCCGTACATCTTGTGTGCGGAAACGCTCGCGAGGTCGATGTTCATGTCTTCGACCGAGAACGGCAAGTAGCCGAGGCCCTGCGAAGCGTCGCAGTGAAAGGTGATGCCGCGCTCCGCGGTGAGAGCGCCGATCGCGGCGAGGTCATGGACGACGCCCACTTCGTTGTTGGCGAGCATCACACTCACCAACACCGTTTCGTCGGTCAGCGCATTGGCGACGGCATCGATGGACACGAGCCCCTGCGGGTCGACGTCGAGCCATGTGACGCGCCAACCCCCGTGCTCGAGCGCGGCGCAGGTATCCAACACAGCCTTGTGCTCGGTCCGGACCGTGACGATGTGTTTGCCCTCGGCGAGGCGCGCTTGGGCCACGCCGCGGAGCGCCAGATTGTCGCTCTCCGTTGCTCCGGAGGTGAAGATCACCTCGTTCGGCTTCGCGCCGACCAGCTGGGCGACCTGCGCCCGTCCGCGTTCCACCGCATCCCGGGCGCCCCTTCCGTGAGCGTGCGTCCCGCTGGCAGCGTTGCCGAAGCGCTCCGCGAAGAAGGGAAGCATCGCAGCGAGGACCCGCTCGTCGACCGGGGTCGTTGCGTGATGGTCCATGTAAATCGGCATTTCGCTCATCGGTCCAGGCAATCTTAGCGCCGACCATGTGCGCCTCCAACGTGTTGATCTATGCTCCTGTCATGGCAGGAGCGAGCATCCTTTGTGCAACCGATTTGACCTCTGCAGGCCCCCGAGTCGTCGATCTGGCGGTTGCGGCAGCCAAAGCGTTTGGCGTGCGGGTCGATCTCGTCCACGTCCTCGATGACTCGGACTCCTGGTGGCCGGAGTCGTCGGAGTTCGAAGCCGCTACCGCGGCGGCCAAGGAGGACTCGACACGGCAAGAAGCCGACCTCGAGCTCGAGCTCCAAAAGGAGCGGGCGCGCTGTGTGGCGGCTGGCGTCGAATGTGACGCGTTCGTCGTTCGTGGCCGTCCGTGGCGCGTCATCCCAGAGCTGGCCGAAGAACGGGGCGCGTTCCTGATCACCGTCGGTCCCTACGGGGCGAGCGGTCCACGGTCGTTCGATAGCAAGGGGGTGACCGAGCTGGTGCTAGGCTCGACCGCACAGCGCGTGATCCGCGCTGCCGACCGCCCGGTGTTCGTCGCAACTGGCGACGCGCCGATTCCCGACGGCCTTCAGGGTACCAAGTGGTTCGTCGGCACCGACTTCTCCGAGTCTGCGCTCGCCGCGGTCTCCTGGGCCAAGCGCGCGGCCGCGCGCGTCGGCGGAGAGCTGCATATCGCAAACGTCGTCATCCCGGCGGGTGGCGAGGAGAAGCCCGATGAGGAGCGCACCTGGCGCCAGGTCCTGCGCGACCAGGGCAAGCTCGAGGCGGGCAAGAAGCTTGCCGAATACATCGAGCAATACGCGCCCAACGCGCAGGCTCACCAGGTCGTTTCGCCCGAGTATCCCTCCCACGCCATGTGCAACGCCGCCAAGATGGTTGACGCAGATGTCATGGTCGTCGGCACGCACAGGCAAGGGGTGTTGGGGCGATTGTTGGTCGGCAGCACCGCCTCGCGCTGCATACGGATCGCGCCGGTACCGGTGCTAATGGTCCCTGAGCAAGCTCCGTAGCCCGTCCAGGCTTTCAGCGTTGTTGTCTCGCCGGTACTGCGCGAGACCGTCTTCCCCCTTTTGCTCAGCCCAGCGTTGAAGTTGATCGCGCCCGCCTGTGTGCTCGTACAGTGGCACGCCGTAGCCACAGGAGTCACTGATGCGGCCCGCGCGGACTCGGATGATCGAGCGCACGCCCGGATACTCGTCGAAGTGCGCGCTCAGGCTTTCAAACTCTGCATTGTCGGGTTCCACGACATCACCAGTGCCATGTATGCGCACGATGCGGGGCCGGCCTTCGAACGCGCAGAACATGACGCAGATGCGACCGTTGTCGCGTAAGTGAGCGATGGTCTCGACGCCGCTCCCGGTCAGATCCAAATAGGCGATCGTCCGATCGTCGATGATTGCAAAGGTGCCCGCGAGGCCTTTCGGAGATACGTTGATGTGTCCGTCAGGCGTTAGCGGAGCGGTCGCGACGAAGAACATCTTCTGATCGTCGATGAAGGTCCGAAGCTTGGCGTCGATTGCGTCGTAGGTCTTGGCCATGGGCCAACCTTGACACCCGCCCAGCCGTGCTCTAGATCCCCAAATAGGACTGAAACAGTCCGGTATATAAACCACTGAAAATGCTGCGAATTTCAAAGATGACCGACTACGCGGTGGTGTTGGCGACGCACTTGGCCGCAGTCGAGGAGCCGCATGCCGCGCGCGACTTGGCTGTGCAGACCCAGATCCCGGAGCCGACGGCGAGCAAGGTGCTCAAGAAGCTGGCGCGTGCTGGGGTCGTCGTTTCGCAGCGCGGCGCTAAGGGGGGCTACGCGCTCGCCCGGTCGCCGGAGCATATCGGCGTCAACGAAGTGATCGAGGCCATCGAGGGTCCAATCGCCGTGACTGAGTGCTCGGATGACACCACCGATTCGTCTTGTGAGTACGAGACCAACTGCGGGGTCCGGGCCAACTGGCAGCGAATCAATGCTGCGGTTCACAAAGCGCTTTCGGAGATCACGTTGGCGGACATGGCGTTCCCCGGCACGGCGGAGCTCGTGTCGATTGCGCGCTCGAGCAACGAGGCGGAGCGAATGCGCGCCGCAAGTCCGCAGAGCAACGACGTCCACTGAGTTGGAGTGATTCATGTCAGCATCAACCGAACAGATCGATGACATTCTCAAGAAGGGGTACGACGCCGGCTTTGTCACCGACATCGAGGAGGAGTACGCGCCGCCCGGTTTGAGCGAGGAGATCGTCAGGTTCATTTCGAAGAAGAAGCAGGAGCCCGAGTGGCTGCTGGAGTGGCGGCTCAAGGCGTACCGGCGGTGGCTCGAGATGAAGGAGCCTACCTGGGCCAAAGTCACCTATCCAAAGATCGACTTCCAAGACATTTGCTACTACGCGGCACCCAAAACGAACGAAAATGCGCCAAAGAGCCTCGACGAAGTCGACCCCGAGCTTCTCGCAACCTATGAAAAACTAGGGATTCCGCTCCACGAACGGGAGGTCCTAGCGGGTGTTGCAGTCGATGCGGTGTTCGACAGCGTGTCGGTCGCCACGACCTTTCGCGACAAGCTTGCTGAGGTAGGCGTCATCTTCATGCCGTTCTCCGAAGCAGTTCAGGAGCATCCGGAGCTGGTCAAGAGGTACCTTGGCTCGGTCGTGCCTGTCTCCGACAACTTCTATGCTGCGCTCAACAGCGCGGTGTTCAGTGACGGCTCGTTCGTTTACATTCCGAAGGGCGTGCGCTGCCCGATGGAGCTGTCGACGTACTTTCGAATCAACGCGGCGAAAACAGGGCAGTTCGAGCGGACGCTCATCATTGCCGATGAGGGGAGCTATGTCAGTTACCTCGAAGGTTGCACCGCGCCGATGCGCGACGAGAACCAACTTCACGCCGCGGTCGTCGAGCTGGTCACGCACGAGGGCGCGCAGATCAAGTACTCGACCGTGCAGAACTGGTATCCGGGCGACGAGAACGGGAAGGGCGGCATCTTGAACCTCGTCACCAAGCGCGGCCTCTGCGAAGGCGCGCGCTCGAAGATCAGCTGGACTCAAGTCGAGACGGGCTCGGCGATCACGTGGAAGTACCCGAGTTGCATTCTCAAGGGTGACGATTCCGTCGGCGAGTTCTACTCGGTGGCGTTGAGTAACCACCGTCAGCAGGCCGACACGGGGACGAAGATGATCCACCTCGGCAAGAACACGAAATCCACGATCATTTCCAAGGGAATCAGCGCAGGGCATGGGCAGCAGACCTATCGCGGCGGCGTCAAGATCTCTCGCGGCGCGACCAACGCCCGCAACTACACCCAGTGCGATTCGCTACTGATCGGCGACAAGTGTGGCGCCCACACGGTGCCGTACGTCGACGTGAGGAACAGCTCATCGAAGCTCGAGCATGAAGCGACAACCTCGCGCATCGGGGAAGACCAACTTTTCTATTGCCGGCAGCGGGGCCTTTCCGAAGAGGACGCAGTGAGCCTCATCGTCAACGGCTTTGCCAAGCAAGTGTTGAAAGAGCTGCCCATGGAATTCGCAGTCGAGGCGCAAAAGCTCCTCGGCGTCAGCTTGGAAGGAGCAGTCGGCTGATGTTGAAGATCGAGGACCTGCACGTCGAGGTAGACGGCAAGCCCATTCTCAAGGGGATCAACCTCGAGATCGAGGCGGGGCAAGTTCACGCCATCATGGGGCCGAACGGGTCGGGTAAGAGCACGCTTGCGTACGTGCTCGCCGGCAAGGACGGCTATGAAGTCACGAAGGGGCGGGTGCTCTACAAGGGTCAAGACCTCCTCGAGATGGCCCCTGAGCTGCGGGCCGCCGAGGGGCTCTTCCTCGGCTTTCAATACCCGGTCGCCATTCCGGGTGTGAGCAACATCTATTTTCTGAAGGCTGCCGTCAATGCGATTCGAAAGCACCGTGGCGAAGATCCGCTCGACGCGATCGACTTCATGAAGCTCTCGAAAGAGAAGGCCGCCCTCGTGCAGTTGCCCGACGAGCTCACCAAGCGTTCGGTCAACGACGGTTTCAGCGGTGGCGAGAAGAAGCGCAATGAGATCTTTCAAATGGCCATGCTCGAGCCGTCGCTCGCAGTGCTCGATGAGACCGATTCCGGGCTCGATATCGATGCGCTCAAGGTCGTAGCCGAGGGTGTGAATGCGTTGCGCGGACCAGACCGCGCGATGCTGGTCATCACTCACTATCAGCGACTGCTCGACCACATCGTGCCGGACGTCGTGCACGTGCTCATCGACGGTCAAATTGTTCGAACCGGAGACAAAGGCCTCGCCATGCAGCTCGAAAAAGAGGGGTACGCCGGGGTCCGGAACGCGTTGCAACCGTGACGAATACCAACCGCCAGACGCTCCTCGGGAGCCTTCCCACTTCGTTCGACAAGGGGCCCGACTGGTTGCGTGCGCTTCGCGGACGTGCGGCCGAAACGCTTCGGGAACACGGGCTCCCGACGAAGCGGACCGAGGCATGGCGCTTCACGCCGGTGCGCTCAGTCGTCGATGCAGAGTTCTCACGCGAAGAAGAGGGCGTTCCCTCGCTCGCCTCGCCGCTCCCCGATGGCGTGACCGCCCGCAGCCTGAGGGATGTGCTCAGGTCCGAGCCCGAGCTCTTAGACGGACGACTCGACCTCGGCGGGGCGCCAACGCATTTCGCGGCGCTCAATACGGCGCTCTTCGACGATGGCTTGTGGATCGACGTCCCGGCGGGCAACGTCGTGGAGGCACCCATAGAGCTGGCCCTTGCGATCACCAAGTCGGCCGGGCGCGGTGTTGTTTACTCGAGGGTGCTCGTCACGGTGGGCGACGACGCCGAGCTGACCCTCGTCGAAACCTATGCTGGCGAAGAAGGCGGGCAGCTCACCAACTCCGTCGTCGAAGTCGACCTCGGC
>Ga0164313_10006819_pt1 | contig 10041 bp, 7 predicted proteins | sample GuaBasSedimGuay4_FD_113735 | JGI IMG/M metagenome (GOLD analysis project Ga0164313, IMG submission 113735) | Subseafloor sediment microbial communities from Guaymas Basin, Gulf of California, Mexico - Guay4, Core 4569-4, 0-3 cm | ecosystem: Environmental > Aquatic > Marine > Hydrothermal vents >...
AGCTATTAGCTATTGGCCTTTGGCTGTTGGCATCCGGTAAAAGTATTTCAACCTTAATCAATAATCCTCTCCTCGCCGCAATAAATATTGAATTTGTTTTCGCGGGTAAACCCAACCAGGGTCATGCCCAATTCCTTTCCCAGTTTAACGGATAATGAGGTGGGTGCGCCTACCGACACCACAATCGGAATGTGAGCCATGCTAGCTTTTTGAACCAGTTCAAATCCCATGCGCCCGCTTAAAAACAAAATTCTATCGGAAAGAACCGGATCATTGGAAAGTAAGAAATGCCCCATAATTTTATCAACCGCATTGTGCCTGCCAACATCTTCTTTTATGACCAGCATTTTTCCGGACGAATCGAAAACAGAAGCACTGTGGATGCCACCGGTATTATTAAAATTTACCTGTTGTTTTAGGGTCTTAATGGGGATTTGAAGCAAGGTTTTTATAGTCAACTTAACATCTATTTCCAATGCCTTTCGACTGATTGTTTTATATACAGCATCTATCGATGCTTTTCCGCAGATTCCACAACCCGAATGGGCAAAGAAATTTCGTTTTTGTTTGCTCAGGTCTATTTCCAATCCCGGGGTAAGCTCTACTCTAACAATGTTTTTATCCTGCTGATCAGGAATACTTGTAAAACAGTATTTTACCGACAGGATATCATTTTTATCATGGATAATTCCTTCAGAAAAAAGAAACCCGACTGCCAACTCGAAATCATTGCCTGGGGTGCGCATGGTTATGGCAATTGATTCTTCGATGCGGTTATTTACTGAACCAAAGCCCAATCGTATTTCCATAGGTTCTTCAACAACTACAAGGTCGTCGGCAGATTTTAAACTACCGTTGATAAATCGGAGTATCTTAAGTGGATCAATGGGCAGTGTCATCGGGTTATAATTCCTTTTTTTTCCTTGGTCGTAAATTTAACTGTTTTATTTTTTAATAGTGAAACTCAATTATAAGATTATTACCATAAGTGCCCGATAGTTATGGGAATGAAACAAATGGCAATTATTATTATTTGCTAATTGAAATCCCTGAAATTATCAGGGAAAAATGCTTATTTTTATACAGAAACCAAGATAAATACTTGTTATGAAGAATCTACTTACAATTATGCTAATGAGTTTGGTTGCTATTGGTTATACACAAGATCCCCTTGTTTTTATTAACCAGGATGCCACCTGGAATGTAGCCCGGACTTATCCGGATGGTAATCAAGACAACCCCTCTTTTGTTGCAACAACCACAACAGTGTATGGTTTTTCCGGGGATACGCTGATTGATGATGAATTATGGGATAAATTTTACTTTACTTCGGATTCGAATTTTGTGGTGGGATTGACCTATGTTGGCTGTATGCAAGAAGCTGGTGGCATTGTGGTTTTTATGGATACAACAAACGTAGTGGATACCCTTTATAACTTTAACCTTGATGTGGGCGATTCTGTTTTTTACGATTTCGGAATTGTAGGCATCTACTTGAAAATTGAAACCATTGATAGTATTGAAATTGATGGGCAATCGTTTAAACGGTTTTATTTCGATGAGCCCATTCTTGGGTTTGTTGATATAAACGAAATTTGGATCCAAGGCATTGGAAGTGTCCATGGTCCTTTATTTCCGGCATACCCAAAGGCTTTTGCACAGGAGTACCCAGATTCATTGATTTTAACCTGTTTCAAAATTGAGAACCAAGTAATCTGGGATAACCCAAATTACGATGCTTGCTATATAAACATTGTTTTATCGGTTGATGAACTTCACATATCAAATTTCAAAATCTACCCCAACCCCGCCCAAAATCAACTTTTTATTACTTCCGAAAGCGGGATTAAAATCAACGAAGTAAACATCTACAACCAACTCGGGCAAAATGTGTTGCATCAAAATCACTATGATGGTTCGGTTGATGTTTCTTCCCTTATGCCGGGGATTTACTTTGTTGAGGTGGTTGTTGGAGTTGATCAAATTAGAGAAAAACTAATAATCAGATAATCGGGCTAATTTTTCTGGCACATAAGCCACAGAAGTACACCGAAGAAAATCATTAAACAAAAGTCTAAAAAACTTATGTGCCATTTATAGGCCTGTAGTTTACCCTGAGCCTGTCGAAGGGTGGTTCTAAAAACCCTCAACATCCTTCCTTTAAAATTTTACTTTTAATCAATCCTGTTACCTTTATCGCTGATTTTTGATTTTATATTTAATGCAATCAGATTTTTATAAATATTTTTCGATTTCCTGTAAAATGTGCCAGACGATTATTCTAGCACTATCACTGATGGTTTTTCTATCGGCAATTCCCGTTCAACCAAAAGAATACTACAAAACAAATACAGGTACAGTAGAGTTTATTTCGGATGCTCCGTTGGAATTGATCTCAGCGAAAAGCGAAAAGCTAAAAGGCATTTTATCCACCGAAAAATCTTCATTTGCTTTTGAGATGGATATATCCTCATTTATAGGGTTTAATTCACCTCTGCAAAGTGAACATTTCAAAGAAAATTATATGGAGGTTGATCGATTCCCGAAAGCTACTTTTACGGGTTCTATTATTGAATCAGTAGATTTCACCCTTCCCGGAAAATACAACGTACGGGCCAAGGGGAAATTTGATATCCACGGGGTCAAACAACCTTTAATGCTGAATATCACCCTCAAAGTAAAAGAAAGTACCATTATCGCCGACTGTGAATTTGATATCCTTCTTAAAGACTACGAAATCGATATTCCCAGAATTGTAAATAAAAAAATCGCAGATCTTATTCATGTAAAAGTTCATGTGGAGCTTAAATAAGTCATATTGTCGCTTTATTATTTTGCCGCAGCTCTTATTATTGTTGCTGGCAAATGCGACATTTAGTCAATCTCTGTTTTTTAGCAAAAATGACCTGTTCGATGCAAAATCAGGAATTAAAATCGACCACCTGGTGATTGACCCACAAGGATTTTTATGGGCAGGAGCCAACCGGGGCTTATTTATGAGTGACGGAATAACCGAAATACAATACCTTCCTGAAGGCAATGAAAGCGCCGAGGTTGGGGCATTAACCATTAACGACAGTTTACTTTACCTGGGTTGGAAAGACGGGAGTTTCTCCATTTTCGATTTGTATCGGAAGTCTTTTAAAAGCAATTATAAAATATCCAATTCAGCTATCAATAAAATTGTTGTTGACAATAAAGGACGCATCTGGTTAGCTACCGAAGGGGAGGGGATTTATGTTGAATACAGTACAAAAGTAAAGCGCATAACCACCAACTTTAACCTGGCTGACGACCATGTGAATGACCTGATACTAGATCCAAAAGGCGATAGGGTATGGGCAGCTACCGACCGGGGGCTTTCTAAATGTTCTATTGATGAAGATAGTTTGTTGGTTCAGAATTACACAACGATTCAGGGACTACCGGAAAACCTGGTTACTTCCCTTGCTTTTGATAGTCTGGGAACCCTGTGGATTGGATCATACTCCGGTTATTTGACAGCTTTTAATCTAAAGACAGAATCTTTTAAAACACTCCAAGCCCCGAAGTCCTGGAGCCCTGGAATTATTACTTGTCTGAAAACTATTGATGATGAACTTTGGATAGGAACAGGAAATAATGGAATTGGCATTTATAATTTTGAAAGAAAGGATTTTTTAGTAGCCAGCGGAGCTGAGATTAATGATGCTGTTCACGATATTATTTATGATGGAACCGGTATGGTTTTCCTTTCTACCGGCACTGCATCGATTCTGAAAACCGATAAACGGTTTTTGTTTATTAAAAAATTTGATGAGGTTAGTCTAAAGGATGCAGGAGTGGTTTGTTATGACAATAATGGAAACATCCTCTTTTCGAATGAAACAGGTCTTTATTCTCTTTCTCCACCTATTAATGAAGGGAATCCGGTTAAAAGATTAATGGATCTCAAAACGCTTAACATTCAATACATTATATCGCTGTATATCGACAATTTAAACCGCATCTGGATTGGTACTTTTGGGCAGGGTTTATGGTTGCTTGACGGAAAAAAACTCATTCAGCTTACAGAAAAAGACGGATTGATCAACGATAATATCCTTTCTATATCAGGAAGAAAAGATGAAATTTGGATTGGAACACTCGGCGGGATTTCTATGCTTAATTTTAACAACAAGGGTGCGGTATTTAATAATTTCGGGACCGAATCGGGGTTAAAAAGCAACTATGTTTATTCGGTTTATGCAAAAGAAAACAACGTGTGGTTTGGAACTGATGGGAGCGGATTAATTAAATACGAAAACGGTTTATTCAAAACGGTGGTCGACACCGGGATTTTTGCTACAGTCTATTCGGTAACCGGATCCGGTGATGAAATTTGGTTTTCGGGACGCAATGGTTCGCTTAACCAATTGATTGGGGATGCCATTATCAATTATCAAATTAAATATAATGAGGTAGAAACAGAAATTTCTACGCTGGCAACGATTGATGATGAACATATTTTTTTTCTAAGTGAAAATGGAGTTGGCATGTTTGACAAAGAAACTCATCAATACATCATTTTTGATGAGGAATACGGGTTAAAGCCATTTAATTACAACTTTTTAAACATTCTGAGCAGTAGTGACGACAAAGAAAACATCTGGATTGGAACAGAAGCTTTTATGCTAGAAATGCAGCTGCATGAACATGAGTTTATCTTTGTTCCGAAAACACACATCCGAACTGTTGAATTGTTTTCAAATCCTATCGATACCAACCGGCATATTTTCGATCCGGGCGAAAACCACTTTATTTTTAGCTATTCTGGTTTGTGGGTGCATGCTCCGGAAAAAGTACGCTTTAAATACCGCTTAAAAGGTTTCGATGTTGATTGGAAAGAAACCCGCGATAACGGGGCGATATATCAAAAGCTTCCACCCGGCACTTATACTTTTGAAGTGAGCTCTTCTACTTCATCAAATTTCGATTCGGTGCCTAGTGCTTTCTGGACATTTACGATTAAAAAACCGGTTTATTTTCAATGGTGGTTTATCGTAACCGCCATGTTGGTTTCCTGGTTATTAGTTTATTTAATCATAAAATGGTACGACCGGAAAAAAATAAAGGATGCACAAATTGCCCGTGAAAAAATCCTATCTCAATTCGAATTGCTAAAATCGCAGGTTAATCCACATTTTTTGTTCAACAGCCTGAATACCGTAAATGCTTTAATTTATAAGGAACCAAAAGAAGCAAGCGAATACCTTCTAAAGCTATCGGATTTTCTAAGGGTGATGTTAACCCGGAATGATAACGTGACCCATTCACTTGGGGAAGAATTAAAACTAGCTCATCAATATGGCTTCTTGCAAAAAAAGCGCTTCGGAGATAACCTGATTATTGAAATAGAGATTCCAGATGAATTGTTAAACAAGGTTTTAATACCTCCGTTAACCCTTCAAATCCTACTCGAAAATGCAATTAAGCACAATGTGGTTTCAAGGTCAAACCCTTTAACCATTCACATTTTTAAGGAAAACGAATACCTGGTTGTAAAAAATAATTTACAGGAGATCAAGGAAAAAATAAAATCTACCGGAATCGGGCTATCCAATATTTCGAACAGATATCGGATTATTTTTGGAAAGGAAATCGGGATTAAAAAGGACGATGATTATTTTATAGTTAAATTACCCTTAATGTTTTCAAACCATGAAAATACTGATTATTGAAGATGAACCGTTAGCCATCGAACAGTTGGAGAATATCATTTCCGGATGGAAAGGGAATTCCGAAATTGTTGGAATAATCGATTCTGTAGAAGGCGGAATCCAATGGTTCAAAGAAAATGAAATACCGGATTTGATCCTTTCGGATGTACAGCTTTCGGATGGAATAAGCATCGAGATTTATAAAGAAATAAATAAGGAATTTCCCCTCGTTTTTATTACAGCTTTCGACCATTACGCTATCGACGCATTTAACCTTAATGCCATCGACTATTTGTTAAAGCCTATTGATGCAGAAAAATTGCATAAAGTACTCGACAAAGTTTATGCTGATAAACAAGCTTTTGTAAAAATAGATTATCATAAGCTAGCCAACCTGGTTTTAAATAAAATGAAACCGGTCGAAAAGCGTTTCCTGATAAAATTTTCTGGGCAATTGATCAGTCTTTCGTCAAAAGAAGTTGCTTGTTTTTACACGCATAAAAAAATGGTAATGGTTATGACTTCGGCAGGTAAAAAAATGCCACTCGACGAATCTCTCGAACAGTTGGAAAAGGAACTGGATAAACAGCAATTTTTCAGGGTGAACCGGAGTATGATTATCAATGAATCCGCCATAGAAAAAATGGTTACCTATTCCCGGTCACGTATCAAATTAATTTTAAAACCTGTATTTGATGAGGATATTATTGTAAGCCGTGAACGGACCCCTTTGTTTAAGGATTGGCTGCTTAAATAAGATATTTAATTACTATTAAGATGAAAAAACTGCTTATCAGGGTTTTCTAACCACTTATAATAATTTCAGTTACTTTTTAGCGTTTTGTTTTCATATTTGCGAAGAAATTAAACCACCAAACTAAAATCGCATAAAGTAAATGATGAAATATCTTATTCAGATAAGTGTTTTACTACTCTTATTTGTACCTGGAATATCGAAATCACAAAATTCTCCCGAGAAATATACTATAAGTGGATATGTTAGGGAAAAAGAAAGTAACGAAGACCTTATTGGAGCCGCTGTTGTGGTAAAGGAATTAGGTATTGGGAACGTTACAAATGTGTATGGCTTCTATTCAATCACTTTGCCGGAAGGGGATTATACTTTAATCATATCATTCGTAGGTTATAAAACGATTACCCAATCGGTTGCATTGAATAAAAGCACATCCCTTGATTTTTTGCTTGGGCAAAGCACCGAAATGCTTAAGGAAGTTGAAGTAGTTGGGGAAAAAGAGGATATGAACATTACCAGGGTACAAATGAGCGTGGAAAAAATGAATGTGGAAACGATTAGAAAAATCCCACAATTACTGGGCGAAGCAGATGTGATTAAAAGCTTACAATTGCGACCCGGTGTTAGCAGTGTAGGAGAGGGAGCTTCAGGATTTAATGTCAGGGGAGGTAATATTGATCAAAATCTGATTCTGCTAGATGAATCCCCTGTTTATAATTCCTCGCATTTGTTCGGGTTCTTTTCGGTTTTTAATTCCGATGCGATTAAAGATGTTAAATTGTACAAGGGTGGTATTCCTGCCAGGTATGGTGGCCGGCTTTCAAGTGTTATGGATGTTCGCCAACGTGAGGGCAATAGCAATAAATTTAGCGGGCGCGGAGGTATCGGATTGCTTTTTAGCCGCTTAACTTTAGAAGGGCCTATTGTAAAAAATAAAGTTTCATGGTTGTTTTCAGCCCGTCGGTCTTATGCCGATTTGTTTCTGCAATTAACCGAGGATTTCAAGGGTAACCAGGCTTATTTTTATGATATTAATACAAAGATAAATTACAAAATAAACGATCGGAACCGCTTGTTTCTTTCGGGCTATTTTGGTCGTGATATATTTAATTTTAGCGAGCAATTCAAAACTTTTTGGGGCAATGTTACCGGTAGCTTAAGGTGGAATTTCCTTGTGAGTGATAAATTGTTTATGAACACAACCCTAGTTTATTCCGATTATGGGTATGCGCTTGGTGTACCTACGGGATCACAGGCTTTTGAGTGGGATTCTAAAATTATTACAACCCAGTTAAAAGTGGATTTTACCCATTATTTGTCTCCAAAAAATAAAGTCTCTTACGGTGGAGAATTACAGCATTTTAAATTTTTCCCCGGAACTGCCAAAGGTATTGGAGATGAAACAATTTTTACCGAAATAGCTGTTCAACAGGAGCGTGCTTATCAACCATCGGTTTATATTGCAAATGAGCAAAAAATCACCAAAAAATTATTTGCTGAATATGGACTGAGATACACCATGTACTTTAATGTGGGCAGTCTCGATGTTAATCAATATAAATATGGTGTACCAACGGTAAAAGAGGATATAATCGGCCAAACCCACTTCGGTAAAAACGAATTGGTAAAGCAATACGATGGGTTAGAACCACGTATTGGTTTGAATTATATAATCAATGATATTCAGTCGATTAAGGCAAGTTACCAACGTACCAGGCAATACATGCATTTGGTGTCAAACACAACTGCAGCTACACCTATAGATATTTGGAAACCGGCCGGTTATTATGTGAAACCTGCAACTGCCGACCAGGTTGCTTTGGGTTATTTCAGAAATTTAAGAGAGAATATGTTCGAGGTATCGGCAGAAGTATATTATAAGGATATGCGCAATTTATTGGATTATAGGGATGGTGCAGAACTATTGCTTAATGATAACCTTGAAACCGAGTTGTTGCAAGGTGATGGCACCTCCTTTGGCCTTGAATTGATGCTCGAGAAAGTTAAAGGCCGGTTGACCGGATGGATTGCTTATACGTTGTCAAAAACCGAGATGCAGGTAGATGGATTTCAGGTGGGTGATTACTACGGTGCTGCAAATGGTATAAACAATGGCAATCCCTATCCGAGTAATTGGGACAAGACACATGATATTTCCATTGTAGCATTGTATGAGATTTCAAGAAAGTGGGATGTATCAGCAACTTTTATTTTTGTAACCGGTCGGCCGGCAACCTATCCGAATGGGCGGTATTATTGGGATGGAAAATTGATTCCCGATTACCAGGCACGAAATCAGGACCGTATACCAAATACGCACCGGTTGGACCTTTCAGCGACTTTTATCCCATCGAGAGTGGGCAAGCGCTGGAAACACTCTTTTTCGTTCGGGGTTTATAATTTATATGGGCGAAAAAATCCTTATTCGGTCTATTTTAAACAGGATGCAGATAATCCCGCATCATCAGGTGCATACCAATTGTCAATAGTGGGAATTCCGGTTCCTTTTATAACCTACAATTTTAATTTTTAAACTTATGAAAAGATTGAGTATATTTCTTTTTTCACTTACCTTGTTCTATGCTTGTGAAAAAAAAATTGAGGTTAATCTGCAAGACCCTATTCCGGTTTTAGTTGTCGAAGGACAGGTTACAGACCAAGATACAATCCAATACGTACGTTTGAGCTACATTCAAAATTATAACAGTACAGAACTTCCTGACTTTACAATTGAAAAAAATGCGGTTGTTAATCTATTTGAAGATAATGCCGAAATTGGCTTATTGAGTTTTAATGATTCAACCGAAAGATTCGAAATACAATTTAAAGGAAGCATTGATAAGTCTTATTATATCCAAATTGTTACAGAAAATGGGACTATATATCTATCCGAGCCCGAAACATTAAACTTTGTGGGTCCTATTGATACATTATGGTCGGTTAAGGAGGATGATATTTTTAGCGATGAACAAATTTACAATGTTCGAATGAATACTTTTGAAACCCCTGGAATCGGAGATAATTATCAATGGAAAGTATATGTAAATGGGGAATACCAATCGTTGCCCGAAGATATTTTAACCGCAGATGATCAATTTGTTGATGGGCAGCCTATTATAAATATCGATATCTATACCCTGTCGCAGGAAGAATTCAATAAATTCCAATCGGAAAGCCCTGATGATAAAGTGATTGTTAGTGTTGACCAAACCGCCATTACAAGAACTTATTTTGATTTTTTGAACGAGGTGATTACACAAACTGTATTTGTCGGTGGTCCATTTGACCCACCTTCTGCGCCAATTCGTGGCAACATTTATAAATCAACCGATATTAATGATCGTGCCCTGGGGTATTTTCAGGCTGTTTCGGTTGAGTCGGCAACTACTGAGGTCCTTCCTTAAGCTTTTTTCATTATAAATTGGTCAGAAAAAATTTTGGAGGTTATTTTATTGATAACAGTTAACCTGGTCATGTCACTTACTTTTCAATTATTTATTTACCTTTCAGACAATCAAAGGTTAGCAGCATGAAAAAAAATTTTATTGTTTTAATGTTAGTTGTGTTTGCATCGTGTACGAATATAAATAACAGCGAAACCGTTGTTGA
>Ga0164313_10006820_pt1 | contig 10039 bp, 9 predicted proteins | sample GuaBasSedimGuay4_FD_113735 | JGI IMG/M metagenome (GOLD analysis project Ga0164313, IMG submission 113735) | Subseafloor sediment microbial communities from Guaymas Basin, Gulf of California, Mexico - Guay4, Core 4569-4, 0-3 cm | ecosystem: Environmental > Aquatic > Marine > Hydrothermal vents >...
AAAGTAGATAAAAATGTATTAAAACACCTTTCCAACATCTTTGCACTGGAATTGAAAAATCTTGAAAAAGAGATCTATTCCCTCGCCGGTGAAGAATTTAACATCAATTCCTCCCAACAGCTGGGGGTCATTTTGTTTGAAAAACTAAACTTAAAAACCATTAAAAAAACAAAAAAGAAGACCGGCTATTCAACAGATGTGGAAGTCCTTACCAAGCTTGCGCAAGACCATGAGCTGCCTGAAAAATTGTTAAGATACAGAACCCTTGGCAAACTCAAATCAACCTATGTGGATTCCCTGCAGAAGCTTATAAATATTGAGACGGGAAGAATCCATACCTCATTTAACCAGACCATTACAGTGACAGGCCGTTTAAGCAGTTCCAAACCCAATCTTCAAAACATTCCCATCCGGAAAGAGGAAGGCAAAAAAATCCGCAAAGCATTTATCCCTAAAGAAGGTCATATGCTGATTTCAGCAGACTATTCCCAGATAGAACTTCGAATCCTGGCCCATTATGCCGAAGATGAAATCCTCATGGAAGCGTTTAAGAATGGTGAAGATATTCATACCAGGACTGCCCTGGAAGTCTTTCAGGTTTTGCCCCAGTTTGTTACCCAAGATTTACGAAGCCAGGCCAAAACCATCAATTTCGGTATTGTATACGGCATGAGCGGATTCAGGCTGGCCAATGATCTGAATATCAGCCGAAAAATGGCCACCGCCTATATTGATAGTTACTTTAAGCGCTACTGCGGTGTAAAGAAATTTATTGATGACACCATAGAAGAGACAAAGAAAACCTGTGAGGTTCATACAATCTTTGGCAGAAAACGGCGCCTGGATGATATCAATTCTTCCAATATCCATATTCGAAATTTTGCCCAGCGGGCAGCCGTCAACACTCCCATACAGGGCAGTGCTGCTGATTTAATGAAATTGGCCATGATAAAAATGGAGACTGCCCTGCAAAAAAATAATATGGCCTCAAAAATGCTCCTGTCCGTGCATGATGAAATCATATTTGAGACCCCGTTTGAGGAAAAAGATCAATTGATTGATCTGGCTAAAAACGTTATGGAAAATGTATATCCCCTTAAAGTTCCTTTAGAAGTCAATTTCGGGACCGGTGAGGACTGGGCACAGGCGCATTAACTTAAATAGTATTATTCTAATTTTTTTAATAAAGTTTTTCTGTCAATCTTTAAAATTTTAAGGGCTTTTGCCTTATTCCCGCCTGTCTGTTCGACAACATTCCGGATATATTTTTTTGACATATCCTCCAGGCTGAGATTAAAGTCCTGCTTAAAATGGATATTAAATTTCATTAAGTCAGGAAAATTTGCGCTGTCTATTACATCCTCATCATTCATGATCAGACTTCGATGAATCAAATTTTCAAGTTCCCTGACATTGCCGGGCCAGGAATATTTTTTAAGAGCACTGATTGCCTTATCTGTAAAAGCGGGCTCTGTTTTTCCAAGTTCTTTAGCATATTTTAAAGCAAAATATTTGGCAAGAAGAACGATATCATTTTCACGGTCTCTAAGCGGGGGGATGTCAATATTGATAACATTTAAACGGAAAAATAAATCCTGGCGGAACAACCCTTTATCAACCAGAGTTTCCAAATTTTTATTTGTTGCCGCAATAATTCTGACATCAATTCTTTTTACCAGAGTTTCTCCAACCCGGGAAATTTCTTTTTCCTGTAGAACCCTGAGCAGTTTCGATTGAAGTTCAAACGGCAGCTCACTGATTTCATCTAAAAAAAGGCAGCCTTTTTCAGCGGCCTGGAAAAATCCCTTTCTATGCTGAACAGCTCCTGTGAATGCACCCTTTACATGGCCGAACAATTCACTTTCAAAAAGGGTGGCAGGTATGCCCGGACAATTAATGGGAATAAAAGGATAGATAGACCTTACCTTGTGATGATAGTGAATCGCACGGGCCACCAATTCTTTTCCTGTACCATTTTCTCCGGTTATTAAAACAATTGCATCATTTTTACAGGTTTTTTCAATCTTTGAATACACCTCCAGCATATTCCGGGATTGACCAATAATTCCAAACCGGGCCCAGGTTTCATTATATATCACGGCTGGATCTATTCTTTTTTCTTTTTGTTTCTGGATACAGTTTTCCACTGCCTCAAGAAGTTCTTTGTCTGTAAACGGCTTGGTAATGTATTCATCAGCCCCTTCTTTCATGGCAGCCACGGCACTGTTAATAGAACCGTATCCTGTCAGCATGATAATACAGATATCCTGAAAATGATCACGAACATATTTTATCAATTCAAGACCTGAATGTTTCGGCATTTTATAGTCTGTGATTAAAAGATCAATCTCCTGCCTTGAAAGGATTTGAATGGCATCTTTCACACTGGATGCTGTAAACACATGAAATCCGGATATTTCAAGATTCCTTTGTATCACTTCGCAGGTGATGATATTATCATCAACAACGAGAATCACTTCCTTGTTGTGCTGATTTGACATCAATTATCCTCCAGGGGTAAACATATTTGGAAAATCGTTCCATTACCCGGTTCACTGCTGACTTTAATATCGCCGTTATGGTTCTGGATAATTCCATAAACAACAGAAAGGCCTAACCCCGTACCTTCACCAACATCTTTTGTGGTAAAAAAGGGCATAAATGTTTTACTGATATTATCACTTGATATCCCGATCCCGGTATCTTCAATGGAAAGAATCGCATTTTTGCTGTCCTTTCTTGTGGAGATTATCAATTTACCTCCATTTTTCATTGCCTGGGTTGCATTGATTGTCAAATTTGTAATGACCTGTTTGATTTGATTAGGATCAGCTGTAATAGTTATATTTTCAGTATATTGCCTTACAATTTCAATTCCGTCCTTAATGCATCTTGCTTCTAAAAATGTAATGCTGTTGTCAATCACTTCATTGAGGTTAATTCTTTCTTTGTGCAAAGATGATTGACGGGAAAACTCCATTAATTTTTTTATGATTTCCCGGGAATATATGACACATTCTTCAATTTTTCCAAGATCTTTTTTCGCCTGGTCTGGCAATTCAGGTAATTTCAGAGAGAGTTGAGCCAGCCCAAGTATGTTTCCCAATGGTTCGTTCAATTCGTGGGCAACCCCTGCGGCAAGCTGACCAATACTTGCCAGTCGATCGGCATGCAAAAGCTGCTGCTGGATAAGTTTTCTATTTTCATCATCTCTCTGCTTTTCCAAATAAAAACTGATAATATTTGCAATACCCTTAAGCAGATTTCTTTCTTCAATTAAAAAAGGATCATTTAATTTTAAGACCAGTTTGGGTTTATAAAAAACTTCTATGGCCCCGACAACCCGGGTTTCTATTAAAATCTCTTCACATTGGCACAGTTTGGATTCAAAAAAACCGGGTGAGAGATAAATATTCTCTTTAAACGTAATACGGGCACAGGATTCTTTTGTATATTGCCATCCATGGGGAACAATACAAACAATTTTATCCAGTGCCGCATCCATGTTGCTTTCAATAACGACGCACTGGGCAACCTGATACAGACAATTGAGTTCCTTTATTCTTTCTTCTTCATTTCGGCAGACCCTTTTATACTCATCATAAAATCGTTGCAGCTTTTTATTTCGTTTTTCAAGTTTTTTAATCTCTTGCTGCTGTTTCTCAATTATGATTTCTACAGTTTCCATTTATATCTCTTCTGCCCATTTTGGTATCGCTTCCTTAAGTTCCATACCTGGAAATCCCGGTATGGAACTTAAGAGCTAAAAATTAAAAAATAATCTATATTCAATAAAAGTCAATATATCAAGTCAATCCCTGGTCCAACATTGCGTCTGCCACACGCCGGAATCCGGCAACATTCGCCCCGAACACATAATTGCCTTCTTTATTAAACTCACAGGATGTTTCATAACACTGGTCGTGGATATGCTTCATCACCTGGTGAAGCCGCTCATCAACCTCGTCTTTGGTCCAGTGCATAAAATTGGCATTCTGTGCCATTTCAAAGCAGGAGCAGGCAACCCCTCCTGCATTGCATGCCTTTGCCGGGGCATAAAATATGTCTGCATTTTCCAGAAATTCCATTCCCTCCAGGGTCACGGGCAAATTTGCGCCCTCCACAAGGCATTTAACATTGTTTTTGACCAAGGCTTTTGCATCATTAAAGTCAAGTTCATTTTGTGTTGCACAGGGAAAAGCAATATCGCAGGGGATTATCCATGGCCGTTTACCCGGATAAAACTTGACATTAAAATGATCGGCATAATCTTTTACAACATCATTTCCGCTCAACCGCAGTTTCAGCATATAATCAACTTTTTCTCCGGTAATACCCTCAGGATCATGGATAAATCCATCCGGTCCTGACAGAGTAACAACTTTGCCGCCAAGCTCATTGACCTTTTTTACAACCCCCCAGGCTACATTCCCAAAACCGGAAACCGCCACAACTTTGCCATCAATATTGTCGTCAACATTTTTCAACATCTCTTCTGCAAAATAAACCACACCATATCCTGTAGCCTCGGGTCTTAAATAGCTTCCTCCCCATGAAATGCCCTTCCCGGTCAAGACGCCTTTAAAAGACTTGGTCATTCTGCGGTACATGCCGAAAAGATAACCGATTTCCCGTGTTCCTACACCGATATCACCGGCGGGAACGTCAGATGATGCACCAATATGTCTTGAAAGTTCCAACATGAAACTTTGGCAGAAGTTCATTATTTCATTATCTGATTTGCCCCTTGGATTGAAATCAGACCCACCTTTACCACCGCCTAAAAGAAGACCTGTCAATGCGTTTTTGAAAATCTGCTCAAACCCAAGACACTTGATAATGCTTAAAGTGACTGAAGCATGGAACCGAAGCCCACCTTTATAAGGGCCAAGTACATTATTAAATTCAACCCGATGTCCTGTATTGACCTGAACCCGTCCCTGATCGTCTCTCCAGGGGACCCTGAAGCTGATGGATCGGTCCGGTTCGACCAGTTGCTCAAGTATCCGGTTGTTTTGATACTCCAGATTAGAATCAAGAACCGGTGCAATGGATTTGAAAACTTCTGATACGGATTGAATATATTCTTTTTCCCATGGGTATTTTTCATTAAGCATTTCCAGAACATTATTCGTATATGTGTTCATAATTTTTTCCTTTTATCTGTATTCTTCACAGTTAATTACAGTGTCGTCTGTTTTTTGCAGATTACAAGTTTCAATATTTTCACAATTGCTGCAAAGTCCTTTCAACGATGAATTTAATGAATTTTCAATTTTTGGAATAACTCTGGCGATATTACTTTTTGGTTCTGAGAGATCAGTACATATGAACTCTTCACAAAAGATAATGGGTCTTGTGTGATTTGCACGATAGCGGCATTCCTCTGCATTTAAACAATTGATACAAAGTCCTGATAGTTGTATTTTTTCTGTCATGATAACTCCTTTTTTATTTTTTAATCATACAAACTTAAAACACACTAAGAGCAATTGACATGCCAGACCTGCTTAATAGTTAAAAATGATAACATTACAGCTACTTATATTTTGATAATTCTTAAGATCATCGAACAGAAAGTATGGAAATTTTCCGCAGTCTGGAAATATTCCATATATTTTTTTTTGCCTGTATCTGGATAAATACTAAATAAAAAAATTTTTCTACTCTCTTTAAGCACCTTAACCTTTAAACTTGACTTTATACCGTATATACGGCAATAACCGTTGTAGATCACACGATGGAGGCAACGAACAAATCATGAGCACCAAACGGATCGGACTTGTTATTAAAAATGATGACGAGGCTGAAAAAAAGGCCCGGGAACTCGAGAAAAAACTGGGAGATCAATGTGTTGTTATAGATGTCCGGCATTCAAAAAATACAGACATTCCTGATGATCTTTTGTGTATCATTGTTCTGGGTGGCGACGGTACTTTTTTAAGTGTTGCGCGATTCATAGAAAATAGAGATATCCCCCTGATGGGTGTTAAATTCGGTGAAGTCGGCTTTCTGGCTGAAACAACCGAAGAAAACCTTTTTGAGGCGGTGGCTTCACTGCTTGAGGGAAGATATCTCATTCAACAAAGAACCCGGCTTGATATAAAAGTGATGCGTGACAATGAACAGATTGTTGATGTGGATGTCCTCAATGATGCAGTGATTAACAAATCAGCCCTGTCAAGACTTGCCTCGTGCGCAGTATATCTTGATTCAACTTATTTAACGACCTACAGGGCGGATGGCCTGATTATCGGAACCCCCACCGGCTCAACTGCTTATTCCCTGGCAGCTGGAGGACCTGTGGTATACCCTGCTGTCCCCTCCATGATCCTGACCCCGATCTGCCCGTTTACACTGACAAACAGGCCCTTGATTATTCCGGATTCAACAAAAATTGAAATCAGGCTGGAAGGCAGTCCTGAAGATATGATCCTCACCCTTGACGGTCAGGAAGGATTTGAAATGGATCCCGGGGATAAAATTTTCATCAAAAAAAGCAGAAACAACATAAAAATGATATCTTTTGACAACCAATCCTATTTTAAAGTTTTGAAAACCCGTCTTAAATGGAGCGGCGGCAGAAGTTAGTTCAATTTAATAATGCTTATCTGCATATTCAACCCAGCCACCGGTCTGAATAAGGGTTTTATCAAATTCTGAAATTTTAAAATTGATTTTGTTTGTTTGATCTTTTGAGTGGACCATGATCACTGACGCTTCAATATCCACTGATATTTGGACATCAGCCTTTCCAAACTTGTTAAAAAGAATATTAATCCGATCCTGGGAAAGCTCAATGGCAAGCATGCCGCAATTAAACATATTCTGCCTGAATATTCTTGCAAAACTTGGAGCAATCACAACATAAATCCCATTCTCTTCAAGGGCCCATGGAGCATGCTCTCTTGAAGACCCGCATCCGAAATTTTCCCGTGTAACAATAATTGCCTTGCCTTTAATGTCTATGCCTGGATCAAAGCTATCTAATTTTAAATCTTCCAGCAGATGGGATTTCATGGCTTTTTTTTCTATCTCAGTGAGGTATTTGGCCGGAATGATTTCATCTGTATTAATATCTGAACGATCAAGAAATAAGACTTTTCCCTTAAATTCTTTCATTATAGTCTTTCCTTATTCACAAAAAAGATTGGAGTTTGATATTTCGCCTTTGACAGCACTGGCAGCTGCAGTTGCAGGACTCATTAGATGAACCATACCGCCCTTGCCCATGCGCCCGTTAAAATTTCGATTGGTTGTGGCAGCCGCCACCTCACCATCCGCCAGTACGCCATTGCTCATACCCAGACAGGCGCCGCAAGTGGGATTTGTTACACAAAAGCCTGCGTCCATGAAAATTTTAAGAATGCCTTCTTCCATGGCCTGGGAAAATATTTTTGGTGTAGCAGGAGATACAATTCCCCGGATATGTTCGCTGATGGTATGGCCTTTAAGAACCGTTGCAGCAATTCTCAGATCTTCAAGCCGTCCATTGGTACAGGAACCGATATAGACCTGATCAAGCCTGCTTCCCTTCATTTGAGATACGGGTTTTACATTGTCCGGCTTATATCCAAAGGTTGTTAGAGGCTCAAGATCGCTCACATCAATTGTTTTCAGTTTGGCATATTCTGCATCATCATCGGATTTAAACTTTGAAAAAGCTTCCAGCGCCTCCTCTCTGCTTGAATAGTCATCTTTGATAAACTCCCAGAGGTATTCAACCGTTGTCATGTCCGGAAGACATATCCCGCTGGTCGCCCCTGCTTCCACTGCCATGTTGGAAAGGGTCATCCGCTGATCCATAGTCATTTCATCCACAATATTTCCTCTGAACTCAATGACCATATTAGTGGCCCCGTTTACAGTTAATTCCTGAATAACTTTTAGAATAATATCTTTGGCATATACGCCTTTGGGCAGTGTTCCAACAATCTGGATTTTATATGTTTGAGGAGTTTTAAATGTGCAGACCCCTTTTAAAATACCCACTTCCAGATCCGTGGTTCCAACCCCGGCGGCAAAAGCACCAAAAGCCCCGTGTGTACAGGTATGAGAATCACCCATAATAATAGTAAACCCGGGGCGTACAAATCCCTTTTCTGGAAATATGGCATGACAGACACCATTTTGGCCAATATCAAAAAAATCTTTAATCCCATGCCGTTTTGCCCATTTGCGCATGATTTTACCCTGCATGGCAGTTTTAGAATCTTTGGCAGGAGTCACATGATCGATAACGGCTTTAATTTTTTTTGAATCAAACACCCGGTCCTTTCCCCTGGCCACCAGGTCCTGAATGGCTGTCGGGGTTGTGATCTCATGACAAAAAACTCTGTCCAGTTTTAACACACTGACATCTCCAAAGGGCTCATCTACTAAATGGGTTTTAAAAATTTTTTCTGCAATGGTTTTTCCCATTATTCTCTCCAACTCTTATAATATTTTATCTCCAAAATAATCTTCCCCATCTGCAGGTGTAACCACCCAGTATGCCTGAAAAATTTGATCAGATGAATTTTTAATTACATGGGGAATTTCTGAAAAAAAGGAAACCGAATCCCCTTTATGAATTTCATATGTTTCTTCACCATAAACAAGCTGTGCAGATCCCGCAACAACAATACCCAGCTCACGTCCAAGGTGTCCGTCACTTTCATCGCCCCTTCGCTGGCCGGGCGAAAGCTCCAGAAAAAATGCATTAAAGGAGTGATTCCCCTTGATTTGACTGTCCCCACAGAGCTTTTCATATTTAAAACCTTTCCGCTGATAAATCTTTCGATCATCCCTTCTGATAATTTCAACCCGGGAACTGGTTTCATAATCTTTAAAAAATTTATTGGGCGGTACACCATAAACTTCTAAAATCTGTAGTAAGGTATCCAGGGAAGGCGATATCCGGTTTCTTTCTATCTGAGACAATAGACTTGAACTGATGCTTGCCTTTGCTGCAACTTCTTTAATTGTCAGGTGTCTTGAATTCCTGATGGCTCTGAGAAGCGCGCCGAGTTTTGCTTTCATGGACTCACCATTAATTTAAGTATATTTAATTATTATTTAATAATACTTAAATTAATTTTATTGTCAACATATTTTCTCATTACAATATCATGGTGAATTTCAATTTTCCCCTGGATTGATATTCAAAAAGCAGCCTCTCCACTCTGTCAAAATTTATAAATTCAATTTCAATGGTATGAACAATTTTATCAGTATAAACCGTATTTTTTATCTGAACCAAATATTTTTTTATCTGATTGAGCAAGGTATCATTAAATTCATAGGAGACTTCAACATGCAAACTGACAGTCTGAACCAGTTTCTTAAGTTTTTTTAATTCTATGGTATTTTTTACAGATAAAGAATAGGCTTCAATCAACCCTCGAATACCCAGCTTTACGCCACCAAAATGCCGGGTAACAACAGCTGCGATATTTGTCATGCTCTGACTTTTTAATGTGTTCAGCATGGGTTTTCCCGCAGTTCCCGAGGGTTCTCCAGCATCAGAACTATGAAAAACATTCCCTTTTTCTCCTAAAATATATGCCCAGCAATTATGGGTGGCAGTTTTATTCTCCTTTGAAATCCGGGAGATAAATTTTTTTGCGCTTTCAATGGACTCCACATATTCCAGGATACAAATAAAAATAGATCTTTTGATTTTTATTGTTGTCGTGCGATGATGTTCAATAGAATAAAAATAATTTTCAGCTATCATGTCGATATTTATCCCGGACAATGAATCTATTACCTGTAATTGCCTTCATGTGGTAGATATAGTATAAATCAAATTAAAAGACAAAGAGAAGCTGACCACCTATGCCAGATAAAACCTGCAACTGGCGGCCATATGTTTTTATTACATTTAACATAGAAAGAGCGAATCCATGAGAATAGTCACCAGACCCGATTTTGACGGAATTGTATGTGCTGTATTGCTTTATCAGGCTGAAAATATCAATACTGATATTTACTGGGTTGAACCCAATGAGGTTCAAACCGGCGAAGCCAGTATTCAAAAAGGTGATATCATGGCAAA
>Ga0164313_10006821_pt1 | contig 10039 bp, 10 predicted proteins | sample GuaBasSedimGuay4_FD_113735 | JGI IMG/M metagenome (GOLD analysis project Ga0164313, IMG submission 113735) | Subseafloor sediment microbial communities from Guaymas Basin, Gulf of California, Mexico - Guay4, Core 4569-4, 0-3 cm | ecosystem: Environmental > Aquatic > Marine > Hydrothermal vents...
TCGGACATCACAACATGACCGGCAAGATCTACATTACGGAGGGCGGAAAATGAGCGCTGAACTTTTCAGAACCTGTCCCGAATCCGGTCTGCAGTTTCACAAACCAGCCGAGAATCTGATGCGCGCCAATGCAGTAATGGCGATCGTCATTCTTCTTTTTGGTGGCATCACCGCATTGCTGGTGACCTTAACCCGCTGGCCGGCTGTCCATCTGCTGCCTGCGGATCGTTTTTATCAGCTTCTGACGCTGCATGGCGTCAACATGTTGATCTTCTGGATGATCACCTTTGAGATAGCAGTTTTGTATTTCTGTTCGTCCACTTTGTTGCGCTGTCGCCTGGCGATGCCACGTGTTGCCTGGCTTGGTTTCGCGTTGATGTTGATTGGTATCGTGGTCAACAACATGGCGGTGTTCAACGGTGATGCGTCGGTCATGATGACCTCGTATGTACCAATGCCAGCCAATCCCAATTTCTATCTCGGACTCATTTTGTTTGCCGTTGGTGCCCTGCTGGGTTGTTTCGTTTTCCTGGGCACCCTCGTCGTTGCTAAAGAGGAGAAGACTTACGAAGGTTCAATTCCTCTTGTCACTTTCGGTGCGCTGACTGCGTGCATCATCGCTGTGTTTACGATTGCGTCAGGTGCAATCATCCTGGTACCAACCTACCTCTGGTCACTCGGATATATAACCAATATCGATGCTGCCATGTACCGACTAATCTGGTGGGCACTCGGGCACTCTTCGCAACAGATTAACGTTGCCGCCCATGTGGCCGTCTGGTATGCCATTGCTGCGATTGTCTTTGGCGCCAGGCCCCTGTCGGAAAAGGTCAGTCGCACCGCTTTCTTCCTGTATATCGCCTTCCTGCAACTTGCCAGCGCGCACCATTTGCTGGTGGATCCGGGTTTAAGCTCGGAATGGAAGATCTTTAATACGAGTTATGCGATGTATCTCGCGGTTCTCGCCAGCATGGTGCACGGTTTGACAGTGCCAGGCTCAATTGAGGTCGCACAGCGTGCGAAAGGCTATACCAAGGGCCTCTTTGAGTGGTTGCGCAAGGCACCGTGGGGCAATCCCGTGTTCTCCGGAATGTTTATCTCGCTTATCGGTTTTGGCTTTATCGGCGGCATTTCAGGCGTCGTCATGGGCACCGAGCAGATCAACATCATCATTCACAACACCATCTACGTGCCGGGACATTTCCATGCCACGGTGGTGATCGGCTCGACGCTCGCTTTTATGGCGCTGACGTACTTCCTGATTCCAACACTGTTCCGCCGCCAGGTCGTGATGCCCGGGCTGGCGAAATGGCAGCCGTATTTATTCGGCATTGGCATGATGGTCTTCACGATGTCAATGATGGGCGCGGGCACGCTCGGTGTACAACGCCGGCATTGGGATATGGCATTTACCAACGCGGCGATCGGATTTGACTATCCGGCCAGTGCCTATACCTTGATGGGTATCGTCGGCATATCAGGCGTAGTGGCGATTGTCGGTGGCGCGATATTTGTGTTGATAACCGTACTTTCAGTATTTTTCGGCAAACGGGTCGAATCGGAATCCAGCTACGGTTTCACAACCAGTGTTCTGCCTCGCGCTCAACCGATCGTGGTGCCGGATGGTGGTCACGAAGGTCTGGGTAAATGGGGATTCGCGGCACCGGGTACGTTCCTGCTGGCGATTTTTTTCCTGGCGGTTTTCGTGCTCTACTACGCGGTCAACTGGAAGTATCTGGCTTCCGTCTGGCCGATGAGCTGATTAGTTCAGCTTAGCTGTATTGCAACAGCAAGGGCGGGCGAAGTTGCCCGCCCTTTTCTTATCTGCAGGTTATGAAATCGATGCTTCGATATTTGCTATTAACTGTCCTGATGATTGCACCGTCTGTTTTTGCAGAGACGGACGCGGTTGATCAATACGATCCGGATCGTGCGTTGGAAATATCCCAATCGGCGATCGGCCGGACACTTGGCAATTATCAATTTGTCGACCGTTTGAACCGCAACGTAAATTTGCACGACTATGCGGGCAAACCGCTGGTCATCAGCATGATTTTTACGTCCTGCCACCACGTTTGCCCAATGACTACCAAACACCTCGCCGAAACAACCCGGGCAGCTCGTGATGTATTGGGCGACGAGAGTTTTGAGATTATCACCATCGGCTTCGACACGGCCCGCGACACGCCAGATGCAATGCGTGCTTTCGCACGGGAGCAGGGCGTCGATGATGACGGCTGGCGTTTCTTAAGTGGTTCGAAAGAGACGATTGAAGCACTTAGCGAGGAGTTGGGATTTATTTTCTTTACGTCGCCACGCGGTTACGATCATATCAACCAGGTCACGATTGTCGGTCGTGACAGCACCGTCTACCGTCAGGTGTACGGCATCACTTTTGCATTGCCGGCTTTGGTCGAGCCGCTCAAGCAACTCGTTTTCAATCGTCCCGAGTCGGCTGGTCATTTTGTCTCCAGCCTGATTGACCGGTATCGATTGTTCTGCACGGTTTACAATCCGGCCAGCGGTCGTTATGAAATTGACAACTCCCTGTTCATCCAGATCGCTATTGGCTTCATGGTCGTGGTTTCTGCAGCGGTCTTTTTGTGGCGTGGCCTGCGGCCGACACGGCGCACATAAAACATTGCTGGAATTCCTGCAAAAGGCCGTCAGGGCCGCATTCGGAACAGTGCAGCGGCCACTCGCCAGGGCATTCGGCTCGGCCGAGAACCCGCTCAATCACCTCGGTGCGCTGACGATCTTTTTTTGCTGGATAGTGCTGATCAGCGGTATCTGGCTACTCATATTCTTTCGCACCAGCGTGTCGGATGCATTCGCGTCGGTCGAATATCTGACCCACCAGCAATGGTACCTGGGCGGCATCATGCGCAGTCTGCATCGTTACGCATCAGACGCAGCGATCCTGACAATACTGTTGCATCTGTTGAAGGAATTCGCTTTTGATACCTATCGACTGAAGCGCTGGTTCAGCTGGGTCACGGGTATTCCGCTGGTGTGGATGGTTTTTGTGTTGGGCATCTCCGGCTACTGGCTGGTTTGGGATGAGCTGGCGCAATATGTCGCGATCACCTCAGCAGAGCTACTGGACAGCCTGCCGATTTTCACCGATTCGATGGCCGGCAATTTCATGACCGCCGCGGCAGTCAGCAATCGCTTTTTTACGCTAATGGCGTTTCTTCACCTGATTGGCCTGCCAATTTTTCTCGTATTTGGCATCTGGTTACACGTATTTCGTTTGACTCGCCCGAGTATCAATCCACCAAGGAGGCTGATGGCCGGGACGCTGCTGAGCATGCTGATTTTGTCGCTGGTCTTTCCGGCGGTCAGCCAGGATGAAGCCAACCTTGCACTGGCACCGCAGACAATTCAGCTTGACTGGTTTTACCTGCACGTTTACCCACTGGTGCAGATCTGGTCGCCTGGCATCGTATGGATTGTATTGGTTGGCGTTAGCAGCCTGATTACTATCGCGCCGTGGTTGCCTCCGGGTAAGAAAACGAAGGCGGCCCTTGTTGATCTGGACAATTGTAATGGTTGTGAGCGTTGTGCAGATGATTGTCCGTTTGGCGCCATTGAGATGCAGCCGCGCAGTGATGGCCTCAACTATGAATACGAGGCGGTCGTTGACGCGGATCTTTGTACACGCTGTGGAATTTGTGTCGGCTCTTGTCCCACCGCAACGCCGTTTCGTTCGAAAGGCACACTGATTCCAGGAATTGATTTGCCCGAGTTGCCCATTGCTCATATGCGTGAGCTGATCAAGACGGCAGCAGAACCGCTGAGCGGCGACCAGCGTATCCTGACATTCAGCTGTGCTGGCAGCACGACGGCCGGGAAGCTCAGGAAGGCGGGTGAAGCGGTAGTCACTGTAAAATGTATGGGCCAGATTCCACCACCGTTTCTGGACTATGTGTTGAGTCGCGATTTTGCCGATGCGGTCCTGCTGACCGGTTGCTCGGATGGTCGTTGTCGCTATCGTTTTGGCGCCGAGTGGTCGAATCAGCGTGTTGAACGAAAACGCGATCCGCGTCTGAGAAAGCGGGTAGATGATTCCCGGATCGCCAGGGCCTGGCAGGACTTCCCGCAACATCAGGGTAATGTGCTCAAACAACTGGCGGCATTGCGTGAGACTTTGCCGGAGGCCACGGCGAAGAGCGAAGGCGAGGCGAGCTGATGAAGTACGTCGGGCAGTCTCTTTTCTACGCGGCCTTCGCCGCTATTGTGGGTCTTCTGTCGATCTGGCCGAGCTACCATATACTGGGCTCGCAAGAGGCGCTGGTGTCGGTAACGTTTTCGCACGCCGGCGAACGCGTCGGTGAATGTCGGACGCTGACCCAGGAGGAGCTCAATAAACTGGCGCCGAACATGCGTAAACCGAATGAATGTCCGCGCGAGCGGCACCCGGTTTACATCGAATTGCGTACCAATGAGCAACTCGTTTTTGCTCAGACGTTGGCTCCCAGTGGTTTGTGGAACGATGGCAAGTCCAATATTTATCAGCGAACCAAAGTCGACGCCGGCAATTACCTGATCTTCATTGGCATGAATGATTCGGGGTCGAAAGACAGCTTCGACTACGAGCTATCGAGGAATTTGACGATCAATCCTGGCCATAACGTCGTTATCAGATTCGATGATCTGCATGACACATTTGTAATCGAGTAGGGCTGAAGATGACACTTCTTAACTGGAAACCAGAATATTCCGTTGGCATCGAGTCGGTTGATTTCGAACACCAGGAAATGATTGAGCTGATCAACAAGGTCTACGATGCCATAAAAGACAAGAAGAATCCGGAATCGATCGAGCACTTTCTGGGCGAGGTCCATGCCACGATCTCGGCGCACTTCGCACTTGAAGAGCGTGTCATGCGGCGTGCGAACTATGATGAATTCGAAGCTCACAAGGATGATCACGAAGAGCTACTGGACGTGATTCGCGACCTGATGGATAAGTTTTTTGAAGAGCCCGAAAAAGGTCTGCAATCGTTGCAGGAAAACCTGTCCAACTGGTTCGCGGGACATTTCTCGACCTTTGATGCGCGACTGCACGGCAAACTGGACATGCCGCACCACTAGCTGCAACAGCTCAGACATAACCGTTCCCTAAAAACGCTAAAAAGAACCAACGTCATTGCGAGCCCGAAGGGCGCGGCAACCTCTATCAGATTGTGGTAGCGCAGAACGAAGCCGCACGACAGCGGCAAGAGATTGCCACGCCCTACGGGCTCGCAATGACGTTGGTTCTTTTCCGAATAGTGTCTTCCGCAGGCAGGGGCCACATGTACGAATCAGCCCTGTCTCGGCTGCGCCAGAAAACAAGAAGGCCCCTTGCGGGGCCTTCGTCGTTCTTAGCTGCCCTCAGGCTCGAAACTGTGGTTCGATCTGAGAAGCGCGGCGTCAGACACCGCAGTAGCCAGGCTGCCAGCTATTTCAGAGTCGAGTTAGCCGATCGGACCTTTAACAGGAACGTAAACACGCAGCTCTGAAGAAGCGGTCAATTCGCGCAATGGAACCTCGCGACCGTCGTCAACGGTAAACGTATAGTCCGTTCCCGGGGTAAGCGTGACTGGATTCGTAAGGCCACCTTCACGCTCGAATTTTACGGTGAGATTTGGCGGTGAAACCCGTACTACTACAGCGTTTAGCTTGGCATGTGGCTCGCCATTGCGCTCGACGATTTCCACGCATGAATAGCGGACACCCGCGAATTGTTCCATGACTTCTGTCGAAAAATTTGCGTTTTCGCAGGTCACTTCCTCGGCGCTCGCTGCTGGAATGGCTGCAAACGATGCAACTGCCGCCAGAACTGCGACTATGTTAGTTTTTTTCATCTTTTGGACCTCAGTTGTTGATTGGTTTTCATTGGTCAAATTGGCGCGATTCGAGGCGCGCAACAAGAGCAAGGGCGGGCATTAAAGCAGACTGGTTGATCCGGGGCAATAAGTACAGATAGCGTGCTCCGTGAAATGCGTATCGGGCGGTCCGGGGGGGGGAGGGGTTGGATCCACTGCTGACCCACCTATTCCAGTCTCGGGACTGTCAAACGACGCCACAGACTTACATCCAGGCCCCATTCGCGTATCACCGGCTTGAATCTGGCAACGGTAGCTAGCAGCGTCTCCCTTGATGGCCAGGTATCCTCATTCGCGGCCGGAAACCGCTCCTACGACGTATTGGCTAGCGCCGGAATAGTCCGGGCTAGGTTGCTGCAAATACGCTTTTCATGAGCTGAAATGTCAGCATGACCAGCACGAGGAAAACAACGAAAAAGACCAGCTGGCGATATTTCAGAGCAGCGCCGCGTTTTTCTTCCAGCTTGCGAATAATCCAGTCTGAAAAGAGATAGACGAAAATAGCGTTAAGCGAGAATACCAGTATCTCCATCAGCCTTGTCTCCGCCCGCCGCGCAGTGATTTCCAGGCAACGACGAGGAACAGCAGTCCGCCAATTACCGATATCAGGCCGCCCAGTCCCATCAGCGCCATGCCAGCGACTTCACCGAGTCGGTCAACTCCCTGCGCCAGGCCCGCTGTCTTTCGTTGTACGCCGTAGCCGCCGGTCCAGGCAAGGCCGATGATGTGCATCAATTGTCCGGCGCCATATAACAACGGTTGCCAGAACGCCATTCCCGCTGGCAGCGCAGCAAAACCCAGGCGCGGCAGCAGGTAATAAGTAAGCCCCATAAACGCGATGGTTACGCCGACAGTTGCGCCGTGGTAGTGAGCAGGAATGACAATATCCAGTCCGGAAATCATAAAGCCGAGTACGCCACCAGTCGCAAAAAGCAGAATTGAACTGATCAGTGCCGAGCGCAGATACCTGGCTTCACCTGTTGCCTTGTCTGCATTGAACAAACTCGCGACGACAGCCAGGCCCAGGGGCAGACAGGACAGGCCGCCGTATTTCATTAACTCGGTAAATGCGATACGAAATCCGGGTGAGATAATTTCATGGGCAAGGTAAAGGAAAGGAACGACAATGATCGGCAACGCCAGGAAGACCAGGAAGACCAGCGTCAGTCTTGGTGTTAACTCGAACTTGCAGCCACTCGCAAACGCTAGAACAACCCAGCACACCATCATCAGCAGCGTATAGCTGAACTGAATGATGTGGCCGCCGCCCCAGAAGAGGAATTCAAAATAGATCTGGCCGTCCATCTCAGTCGGTATGCCGGCATAGGATGCGACGGTGCTGATAATGGCAAGACCAGTAACGATGGCAGAAAACGTAATGCCTGCCTGCAAGGCCCCGGTGCCCGTTAATGCCGTACCAATGCGCCGCCAGGTGAGCAATGAACGCGTCAGATGGCTGGTTATGCCGAGCGCAAACAGACCGAGGCCCCCAAAAAACAACGGATGCTGCAACACCGGTACGTAATTACTCATCAGCGGATTGCCCGCACCAACAAAGGGCGCGACGATTATGATCGCCGTGCCGAGAGCTGCCAACAGGAACGATGCCTTGTCCCACAAGGGCTTTTCAGCATTGGAACTGAGACTCCACATGGCTGCCGATATTGAGAGCAACCATATGAGCACCGACAGCGTCACATGAACCACAAGGGCAACGTGGAAAAAATCTAAAAACGGTATCCAGCCCTGCACAACCGGCGTGCGGGCGAGGACCAGCAGCAGGGAGAAAATTCCGGCAAAAATCAGGGATATGAGACCCAGTATCAGCCAGGCTGAAGTGATGCGCCGTGAGTGTTCGCTGCCAGGCGGTAAATGATAGTCAGCTTGCATTGGTCACCAGAAATTCATGCAGTTCGCACCGTAATGCGCACCGGCCTGCAGCGTCAACAGAATTCGTGAAAATTATCGCAGCCAGTCCGGGAATGCCGGACCTGCACTGTATTAATCGAGTGTGACGTATTGTTCCAGGCGGGCGACTTCCTGATCATCGACATATTTGCCCATTTCACGGCGGAACTGCTCGATGTTCGAATACGGCCGGTATTCCTCAAACTCGTGGGCCATTTTTTTGCCGACGCCGGGAATCAAAAGAATGTCGGAGCGCTTGGCGTCATTCAGGTTGATCGATACAAATAGCCGGCCATACAGTGCCTCAAGCTGATCGTCGTCGAGGTCGGAGCTAAGCAGGTGGTTCAACTCGCCAATGTTGACATAGGGGCGATTGTTGGCAACGACGCCAGCCAGAACGTCATCCATGTGCGGCAGCGCCGACATGTCTTCTGTGGTCGCCGTGTTTGCGTCCAATACGACGTCCGCGGCTTGTGTCACTGACACTAAAGCCAAAATCGCAACAACAAGCGTAAGAATCCGGGGCTTCATGTTTCTCATTCTTTTTTCCTTCGTGGTTCGTGATTAGTCCTGGCAGAGATCACGAATACTAGCGAGCAGTGCTACAGATAACAAACAACTTTGCTTTCCTTTACAGTTGCGAAATAGGATATTGAAAGGCCGTAAAAGTTCCGTTTCCAGGTGATGATCAGGCTGATTAAAACCACACTAAATTCACGTTACTTCCTGTGGATCATATTGGCGCTGCCGTTCGTGTGGCTGGTCAATGCGTATCGTATGGGGGACCTGTTTTATGGTGAAGTAATCCACGTGTCCGGGGAATTTTCTGCGCGCCTGCTGATTCTCACGCTGGCCGTTACTCCCTTGCGACTCATGTTCGGCAATTCCCGCTGGCCGATCTGGCTATTGCACCGGCGCCGCTATTTCGGTGTCGCATCATTCCTCTACGCACTGCTACACACGATGGTTTATCTGCAGAAGAAGGCCGGTTTGGCGCTGGTCTTGCAGGAGGGCGCAAATTTTGACATGTGGAGTGGCTGGCTCGCTTTCTGTATTTTTCTGCTGCTTGCGATTACCAGCAACGATGCATCGGTCAGGCGGCTGCAGCGAACATGGAAAAAATTGCACCGCTGGGTCTATCTGGCCGCACTGCTTAGCTTCATGCACTGGATTTTCATCGCTTTCAATTTTGTGCCCGGCCTCATTCATTTCCTTATCCTGCTTGCGCTGGAAACATACCGCCTGTGGAAACGCAGGCAACTCAAGCGATTGCCGGTTGCCACGGGATCGCAGTAACGAGAGCTGCCAGTCCAGACCTGTGGCTGAACATGTCGTGTTAGGATTTCCTCATGAAATTATCTAACTGCAACAACATTTCCGATCTGCGCAAAATGGCGAAGCGCAACCTGCCATCGCCTGTCTTTAACTACATGGATGGCGGTGCCGACGATGAGTTGACGCTGGCGCGAAATACTGACGCATTTAACGACTATGAGTTGCTGCCAACACAACTGTCCGATATCAGCAATATTGAACTTGGCACGACAGTATTGGGACAGAAAATCGACTGGCCTGTCATCATTGCACCAACTGGCGCATCAAGATTATTTCATCATGAAGCAGAGCGCGCAGTGGTCCAGGCCGCGCGGAACTTCGGCACGATATACAGCCTCTCGACACTTGGCACAGCGACCATCGAGGACGTTGCCGCGATGACCGACGGGCCGAAGATGTACCAGGTTTATATGTTCAAGGATCGGGGCCTGACGGAGGACTTCGTAAAACGCTGCAAGGAACAGAAATTCAATGCGTTATGTCTGACGGTCGACACGCCGATTGCCGGCAATCGCGAAAGAGATCTCGTCACTGGCTTTGGCATGCCGCCCAAACTCAAATTCCGCAGCATGTTGAGTTATGCCTGGCATTTTCCCTGGACGATACGAGCAATACTCAAACCAGGCTTTGACATGGTCAATGTCACCAGCAGCCCAAGTGCGGCCAGTGAAATCAGCAAAGGAGTGATGGAATACATCAATAGCCAGTTCGACCGGTCCATCAACTGGAAGGACGTCGAATGGCTCGCCAGTCTCTGGGATGGTCCGCTGGTTATCAAAGGCATTCAAACGGTTGGTGATGCAAGAAAAGCAGTCGATTCGGGCGCAACCGCAGTCATGCTCTCAAATCACGGCGGACGCCAGCTTGAAACTGCGCCAGCACCGGTCGATTGCATTGCACCAATTGCGGACGCGTTACGTGACA
>Ga0164313_10006822_pt1 | contig 10039 bp, 7 predicted proteins | sample GuaBasSedimGuay4_FD_113735 | JGI IMG/M metagenome (GOLD analysis project Ga0164313, IMG submission 113735) | Subseafloor sediment microbial communities from Guaymas Basin, Gulf of California, Mexico - Guay4, Core 4569-4, 0-3 cm | ecosystem: Environmental > Aquatic > Marine > Hydrothermal vents >...
TCAGTATTTATTCTTGACCAACCATCCCAATGGCCTTCTTTAGGTTCCCCAAAGCAGTATAAATCCTGTCTGTATGCCATATAATCATAAGTATTTTGCATTTCACGCAACCAATCCGACCAGTTTTTCAACATCATTTTCTTACTGCCGGATAATTCTCTTGGATCTCCAAGCATTATAGGCAAAGTTCCTATTGTCGAGAGAAAATCAAACTCCAAATCCTTACTGTCTAATGGTAAATTACCGATTACGCATGCCCCTGCAGGTATAACCGGTGTTCTCCACCATGCTAAATTCCTAACTCTTAAAGCACCATGAGGTGATGGCTCTTCAAAATTTGACAACCAATCACCTTCAGCATGTTTAACAGTAGCATAATCAATAAGCTGAAGCTTGCCAACCGTTTCAAAAGTGCAGTCAATAAACAGATTGGGAGCTTCTTCATGTAAATCATCAAACATATTCAATAAACTGCGGTAATTGTTTAGAAGAGATTCATTCTGATCCTTATGGTAAGGGTGATTCGTAGCATAACAGCCACTTCTTTTTGGATCGACAACATAAGCACTGGTAACTATGGCAAAGTCAAGCTTCGTGTATTCCAATCCATGATTTTTTACCAACCCAAGCAATTTAGACTTAATATACTCCGGCCAATCTGTTGAAAAACATGCAGTATGTAAACCCACTTCCCAATCAGTATGTAAATTTGCTGACTTGCCTTCTTTATCAAGCACAAACCACTCTTTATGATCGGTAAAGACCTGAGCTGATTCATGTGTAGAACCAATGCTCATCCATAAACCGGGCTTCATACCTTTCTCTTTCATATAATCAAAAACCGGAGATAAACCGTTAGGGAATTTAGTTTCATTTATTAACCAATCTCCATTGGGGCCACCTCTTCCCGGATCGGGATTAGCATTTTTCTGCCAGCCATCATCAATAATAAATTCTTCAATACCACACTCTGCTGCAGCATCCGTAAGTTCTCTAATTAACTGCTCGTCAATATTATGCCTAAAGGGATACCAGGTATTGTAAACAAACACAGGTTTTTCTTTTAACTCCATTAAACGAATCCCCATATGCCTGCGGGTAAAATCATTTACTGTACTGTTAATTACATCCGAATAATTGGTAGTGCCATCGTAAGTAGCAATAAAAACCTTTGGGCTAACCCACTCTCCGCCGGGCTGCAACCATTTTCTAAATCCGTAATCCTGTTCGATATGTGTAAGCCCTATACTTACGTTTTCATAAAGGTCGTGATAGGTTGTTCGTTTTGTCACACCTGGAGCTTCATTACCCAAAGCAATCCCTTTATGTCCATCGTAATCATGAACAACAACCAGAGGATCATCCCAATCGCCAATATATGTGCCAAAATGTTGTTGGCGGGCATAGTTCGCATAAACACAAGATGAAACAGGCGCCCAACTCAATCTTATATTCTCAATATCCAGCGATTCAAGCTTCATCTCTCTATCGCTGTTATTCCTGAAGCTTAAGTTTTTTCTTATAACCGATAAGTTTGGGTAAAGCATATAAGTTATATCAACCTCTAACATACTTATCTCTCCAACTCCCTGAACAGTAACTGTTACACCTTTTCCTTGCTTGTTATCACTTACCGGAATATGATTAACGTAATTCCATTTATCCTGACCAGTATAGGTTTTGTCATTAATACTAAAACTAAATTCCAGTGATATTTTTTCAGCAATAAAGTTTTTTCCATTTTCTCCATGATAAACAGAAACAGTTTCAATAGTCTGATTTTCATGATCAAATACTATTGTGCGCTTTATTGCTCCATTATCCAAAATTAATTTGCCTGATTCCCAGCTGAAATTCGACTGAGCACTACATGAAAATGCTAGAGTAATCATATGGATAATAAGTAATATTTTTCGTGATTTCATATGTTTAAAAATAAGCTGTCATTTCCATGTCTTTCCAATAGTAAAATTAAGAAAAAACTTGTCTCTCTCTTTACTTTTCAAATAAAGCCCCAATCCAGCGTGGTTTTGAAGAATTGAAACTTCATTATGTGTTAAAATTAATTATACTTTTCCAAAAACAAAACTACTCCTATATCAACATAAATAAAGAATACTAAATAAACCAATCAAACCTTTTCAAAAAAGATTTTCTTCCCGTTTTCCCTTTTCGCATACTTTAGTACATTTGTCACTGATGAAATTTCTATATCCTGAATTTTTATACGGCCTCATTGCACTCGTCATCCCGATCATCATCCATCTTTTCAATTTTAGAAAGGCAAAAAAAATATACTTTTCCAGCATTCGGTTTCTAAAACATGTACAACAAGCTACCAGCCAAAAACTCAAACTAAAACATTATCTGATCCTGGCTTCCAGACTACTGTTCCTTTTTTTTCTGGTTATGGCCTTTGCACAACCTTTTCTGCCCTCGGCAGATAAAGAACCACTGCCAGAGAATGTATTGATTTACCTCGACAACTCTCAGAGCATGTCCGGCCGTATGGAAGATGGCAGTACCGGATTGGAACATGGATTGGGATATGTAGAAGAGATTCTTAACCTCTACCCAAAAAACACTAACTACAAACTGCTTACTAATGATTTTGCTCCTTTTTCAAATACCTTTAAAACTAAAGATGAGCTTGAAGACCTGCTTACAGAAATACGGTACAGCCAAATTGCGCGAGATCTTAATTCTGCTTATTCAAGATTAAAAACCGGTTTTATTGCAGAAAAAAAACACCGATCAGATATATACATCATCTCTGATTTTCAAAAATCAACTATTGGGGATCTCACCACTTTTCGGCCCGATACATCCAGCCAGATTATTATGTTGCCGGTGGAGTTAGGAACACAAAGTAATGTGTTTGTAGATTCTGTTTTCCTGGAAAATCCTTATCTCAATATAGATAAAAAAAATAAATTGCACGTAAGGCTCCACAATGATGGCAAGGAAGAAAAAAAAGATTTGCAGTTGAAGCTTTTTGTCAATGATATACAAACAGCCACTACCAGTATTGATATTCCTGGCGGACGAAAAATACCTGTTTCTATAGCACTCAATTTCCCATTGAAAAGAAATAATATTTGTAAAATCAGTTTTGAAGACTATCCTGTAACATTTGATAACGATTTCTTTTTTGTATTAAAACCCGAAGAAAAAATCGATGTGCTGGAAATAAAAGCCGGTGACAATAACAAGATTATTCAAGATGTATATGGTAATGCTTCTCTTTTTAGTTTTATTTCTCAAAATGTTGTAAATCTCGATTACAGCCTGATAGGTCAATCTGACCTTGTTATACTTAACGGATTGCCTCAAATTGATCCTTCTCTTACAACAGTTATCATGCAGTATCAAAACACGGGTGGCATCCTCATGGTCATTCCATCCGTACATCCGGATCCTGTTTCCTACAAACAACTCACCGGTATTCAAATAGATACTGTTGCCGGTAAAGTAAAAACTACACTTGCCCCTCCCAGCTTTTCCAATACTTTCTTCACAAATATTTTTGAAGAAAAAGAAAACAAACTGGATATGCCCCAGGCTCGTAATGTGATAACCTGGAAAAACAGCCAATCAAATCTGCTCCGGCATATCAATGGAGAGAATTATTTGTCTGAATTCAGGCAAAATGGCATGATTTATTTATTAGGCTCTCCATTAGATGGTGCATTCACCAATTTTCACAGACATGCCATGTTTGTGCCGGTTATGTACAAGATCGCTTTTATGAGAAACAAGTCATACGAACGCTTGTACTATTCGATCAATGAATCACTTATCAAGTTGAAACCCGACAGTGTTCACAAAGATGAAATATTAAAATTAAAACGTGAAAAGGAAGAATTGATCCCAAACCAACGTATGGCCGGCAATACTATTTATCTGGAACTTCCAAAAAATGTACTTTCTCCAGGCGTTTATCATCTCGAACAGGGATACCGTCTTTTAGATGTTCTGGCATTCAACCGTACTCCCGTCGAATCACTTTTAAACCAGAATAAAACCAACGATCTGAAAAAATCCTTTTCGTTACAAAAAAAAATTAGCATTTTTAGTACAAATTCGCCGGCAATATTTGCTCACGAAATTAAAAAGAAAAAAATTGGTGTTCCATTATGGAAATATGCTATTATCTTAGCATTGTTATTTTTACTTGCAGAAGTTCTTTTCATCAGACTTTTATAAAATAAAAAATGAGTATTCTGATTAAATCCGCACAAATTATTGATTCGCTTTCCCCTCTTCATCTGAAAAAGAAAAATATCCTGATTAGTGAAAGAGGGTTAATAAAATACATTGGAAACGAACAACCAGATGCAAAAAAAACAGTATCCGGTAAAAATTTAAAAGTTTCACCCGGCTGGTTTGATTTGAGAGCCAACTTCAACGATCCAGGGCTGGAATTTAAAGAGGATCTACAAAGCGGCAGGCAAACTGCCGCAGCCGGTGGTTTTACAGGTGTGGCATTATTGCCCAACACTGAGCCTGTCATACAATCAAAAAATGATATCCGCTATCTCACTGCCGGCAATGATTCTGCCCTTACCCAGATTTATCCATTGGGGGCTGTGACAAAATCATGCAAAGGAGAAGAATTGACGGATATACTCGATATGCATGCAGCTGGAGCAATTGCATTTACAGATGGCGAAAAGTCGATATGGCACACCGATATCTTTCTAAAAACCCTTCTATATCTGCATAAATTCAATGGATTACTCATTAACAAACCGGAAGATAAGTATCTAAACGCCTTCGGGACCATGAACGAAGGCAAAGTAAATACGATACTCGGCATGAAAGGTATGCCAAAGCTGGCGGAAGCGATTATGATTAAAAGAGACCTCCAGATACTTGAATATGCAGGAGGACGTCTTCATTTTTCAAACATATCTGCCGCCGAATCCGTAAAACTGATTCGGCAAGCTAAAAAATCAGGATTGAAGGTTACCTGCGATGTGGCAGCTTACAGCCTGATATGGGAAGATAAAATGGTATCTGATTATGACACCTGTTATAAATTAAATCCACCTTTGCGCGAACAACCGGATATCCGGGCACTTGAAAAAGGCTTCGCCGACGGTACTATCGATGCCATTACTACCTCGCATAGTCCACAGGATAAAGAAAGTAAACGACTGGAATTTGACCATGCTGAATTCGGCATCACCGGATTGCAAACCTTTTTCTCACTTCTGAGAAGCAAATATAACTGGAAGCAAATAATCCCTCTAATGGATAAATTTACTGCCAATCCAAGAACTATCCTCGGACTGGATTCGCCGGGCATCGCAGAGGGTCTAAAAGCTAATCTTACTATATTTGATCCGGAAGCTGAATGGATATTTACTGATGAAATTAATTTTTCAAAATCCGACAACAGCCCCTTACACGGAAATAAATTGAAAGGAAAGATTATAGGAACACTCAACAACGGGCGTAGTTTTTTTAATTAATAATGCGATACTGATGTAATATGAACAAACCTCAGCAAATTTTGCATTATTGCATTGTAGCATTATAGCATTCATGCATTACCACTAAATTAATGATAAAGGTAGCTTTAAAGTATGGTATTGCAGGAGGTGCGTTTTTTATAATACTATTTTTAATCCTGTATTATACAAACGAAAACCCACTTATATATTCGAAACTGATCGATGTATTTATCCTGTTGATATTCCTCGTTTTTGCTATCAGAGAATTTAGACAAGTTTATAATAATGGAAAACTACATTTCTGGCAGGGAATGTCTGTCGGCATACTCACCTATATTGGCATGGCCATGATTTCAGCCGTTTTCATTTACATTATTACCACAATAGTTGACCCTCAATTGTTAACTCACTATATTGAAAGCAGAATGATCATGCTTGAGGAAAATAAAGATACTCTGATAGAAACTATAAATGAACAGGCTTATTTAAAATCTATTTCAGGAGTAAAAAACACTACAGCTTTTGATCTGGCTTTAGATGATTTTTTAAAAAAATCTATCACCGGCCTGATTATTACAATAGCAGTTTCAGTAATTTTTAGAAAATAACAACTTAACATTCAAAATCATGGAAGAAAAAGTGACGATTTCCCAAACAGCGATGAAATACGGCCTTATCACTGGCCTTGTTATGGTCATCTACAATTTAGCTTTGTATGTGACCGGATTATTCACAAACGACAAATTGGGTTGGGCTATCTACATCATTATTGCGGTGATGGTTTTCCTGGCCCACAAAGCCTTCAAAGAAGGGGGTGATGGTTTTATGTCGATCGGGCAGGGCCTGGGCATTGGCATGTTGCTCATTTTAATCGGCGGTATAATATCATCCGTCTTTTCATATGCTTATATCAAATTTGTAGATGACACTATTATCGAACAAATTGTGGAAGCAACCCGCGTGAAGATGGAAGAGAAAGGTTTGGACGATGATCAAATTGAACAGGCAATGAGCGTAACTGAGAATTTTTTGACTCCTGAAATGATGGTATTATTTGGCATTCTGGGTTTGCTTTTCATAGGTTTTATCATAACATTGATTGTATCTTTGTTTACGAAAAAAAATAATCCGCAGGCAGAATTTTAGTGAATGAAAGAGAAGCTTGATATTTCTGTAGTGGTCCCCCTTCTAAACGAAGAGGGATCACTACCTGAACTAACCACTTGGATCCACCGGGTAATGGAGAAACACAGTTATGCTTATGAATTGATTTTCATAGACGATGGCAGCACTGACAACTCCTGGGAAGTAATTCAGGATCTAACAAAAAAATATACTGCCATAAAGGCCCTGCGTTTTAACAGAAATTATGGTAAATCTGCAGCCTTACAAACTGGATTTGAAACAGCGATAGGTGACGTTGTAATCACCATGGATGCTGACCTGCAGGACAGCCCTGATGAGATACCTGAGCTATATGAAATGATCATTTCACAGGAACTTGACCTCGTATCGGGCTGGAAAAAAGTACGGCATGATCCAATTGGCAAAACCCTCCCATCCAAACTTTTTAATTCGGTAACAAGAAATATTTCGGGCATCAAACTACATGATTTCAACTGCGGATTAAAAGCTTATAAAAACTCAGTGGTTAAAAATATTAAAGTTTATGGTGAGATGCACCGCTACATCCCCGTACTGGCCAAATGGCAGGGGTTCTCAAATATCGGTGAAAAAATAGTAGAACACCGAGCCAGAAAGTACGGAACTACCAAATTTGGAATGAAACGGTTGTTAACCGGTTTTCTTGACCTTTTATCCGTGACATTTGTATCTAAGTTCCGTAGAAAACCCATGCACTTTTTTGGAGCTTTCGGAATGCTCTCTTTTCTATTTGGCACAATCATAACAATCAGCATCATCGGAATTAAATTATATAAGCTCTATTATCACTTACCACTGCGCCCCATCACAGCACAACCCCTGTTTTACATCGCCCTGGTAGCTGTCATTATTGGTGTACAGTTGTTCTTAGCAGGTTTTATAGCGGAAATGTTTGTGACAATTGCTCATAAAGAAGAGCGATATCTGATCATCGATAAAACGGGGGAAAAATAATATGTCAAAATACAGCGTTATTATACCGGTTTATAATCGTCCCGAAGAATTGGAGGATATGCTTCAAAGTCTTGAAAAACAGACGATGAAAGACTTTGAAGTAATTGTAGTAGAAGACGGTTCCACTCGCAAATCAGATGAAGTTGTCGCTTCTTTTGAAGACAAACTGGATATTAAATATTACTCTCAAAGCAATACAGGACCCGGCCCGGCCAGAAATGCAGGATGTAACCAGGCGACTTCCGATTACTTTATCTTTTTTGATTCAGATTGTTTTCTTCCTGAAAAATATTTCCAAAAGCTCGATGAGTACATGGACCTGATATCCTTCCCCGCTTTTGGAGGGCCTGATAAAGACGATGCTTCTTTTACAAAAATCCAGCAAGCCATTAACTATTCAATGACTTCCTTTTTCACAACAGGTGGTATTCGTGGCAGTAAAAAATCATTGGAAAAATTCAATCCCCGCAGTTTCAACATGGGCATCAGCCGGGATGTTTATGAAGCCACCGGTGGCTTTTCCACCATGCGGTTCGGTGAAGACATAGATCTTAGCTTACGTATAAAAAAGGAAGGATTTGGCACGGCGCTACTCAGCGATTGTTATGTATATCATAAAAGACGGGTGAGTTTTCTAAAATTTTTCAAACAGGTATTTAATTCGGGTATTGCCAGAATCAACCTCTATAAAAGACATCCAATGTCATTGAGGCCGATCCATTTTTTTCCTACCGTATTTACCCTCTACCTTATCTTCGGTACAGCACATGCCCTCTATCACCATCAATGGTGGGTGATGTATCCCATGCTACTCTATTTTCTTATTTTGTGGTTCGATGCGTCCATTAAAACATCGAGCATAATTACCGGACTATTATCCGTGTTTGCAACCATTTTACAACTTGCAGGTTATGGTCTGGGTTTTATGAAAGGCATTTGGAGAAGGATCATCCTGGGACGTGGTGAGTTTTATGATTTTAAAAAGAATTTTTATTCCTGATTACTCCTTTTAGTTGTAGATTTCTTCTCACAAAAGTACAGGATCTCACCGGACATCAGGGCATATCTTTCCACTTTTTCCGGCCCGAGATCAGTTGTATAATCGGCTTCCGTCACACTAAAACCCGCTTTCCGCAGCCTGTCACCATAATCGCGGCCATATTTTCTCATATGATCACTCTGATCATACAACCGCTCCCGTTCAGCCGGATCAGTTACGCCGGGGTCTTCAAGGGTATGTTCCAGTTCGGGGTCAAGGGGCACCTGCATAAATGCCCATCCACCAGGTTTCAACACCCTGTATATTTCTTTCATGGCCTTTATATCGTCATCGACATGTTCCATTACATGATTGCAAAAAACTACATCAAATGAGGTGCCATCAAAAGGCAAATCCATCACATCTGCCTTCACATCTGCCAGCGGTGAATCCAGATCTGCCGTAACATAGTTGATATTATCCAACTTTTTAAATACGCGCATAAAGCACATCTCAGGTGCGATATGCAAGAGGCGAAGATTTTCAGTGAAAAAGTTGGTCTCATTTTTCATGAACAACCACTGCAACCTGTGCCTTTCCAGGGAGAGTGAACCCGGACAAAGAGCATTGGGCCGTGATTTCATACGGCCGTAGGGAAGAAACTTACGGTAGGTTTTGCCCTCAATCGGACATTCGTATTTATCACCCCTGTAAAACAATGCCAAAACATGCCCGGCCAAAAAATTCAACCCGTTTAGGTATTTCCTCGGAACTTTTCTCGTAACCAGACTGATGATTTTTTGCATGCCCTTCACTATCTTTTATAATTCCAAAGCTACATTATTGTGTGAACAATTATAACCTGAAAAATAAATAAAAATCATACAATATGCTGTATATCTATACGGACGTGATAAATCGCATCCCTATTCAAAATACCATTTTTTCCAGGACGCGATAAATCGCATCCCTATTCAATTAACCATTTTTTCCAGGACGCGATAAATCGCATCCCTACTCAATTAACCATCCATCCATCAAAATAAACAGTTTATCAAAACCTGTCTTACTAATTGTCCAATTAAAAGAATCATATTGTAACTTACACAGCAATACACACCGAAGAAATATTTTAACATTTTTTAACTTTTATATTGCTTATATTTGCTTAAACCACTTTTCAATTAATAGAATGAAAAAGAAAATCATTGCAGGCATTATTGCTGTCATCATAGTTATCATAGGTATAATGGTGTATAATTCAGGTGCTGATACTGCGACAAATGACATCATTGTCCAGGTCGAGAAGGGCCCCTTTATTATAGAGATCACAACTACCGGCGAGCTGGAAGCTAAAAACTCGGTAAAGATCATGGGACCTGCCAGACTGAGAAATTTCAGAGTCTATCAGGTAAATATCCAAAAGATCATCGAAGAAGGTACGGTGGTGAAAAAAGGAGAATGGATCGCTACACTTGACCCA
>Ga0164313_10006824_pt1 | contig 10037 bp, 5 predicted proteins | sample GuaBasSedimGuay4_FD_113735 | JGI IMG/M metagenome (GOLD analysis project Ga0164313, IMG submission 113735) | Subseafloor sediment microbial communities from Guaymas Basin, Gulf of California, Mexico - Guay4, Core 4569-4, 0-3 cm | ecosystem: Environmental > Aquatic > Marine > Hydrothermal vents >...
GGTAAATTTCAATTTTCTACCGGGGCAACTGTAGAAAGTGATGAATGGGATATAAATGACTTGGGCTTTATGCGACAAAATAATCGTATAAACTATTCAACAAGAGTGAGCTATAACGTGTATAAACCATTTTCAATTTTCAATAATATGGGTGGTAATATTCGGTTTAACTATGAGCAACTTTATAAGCCTAACACCTATGTTGAAGCTGAATTTAGTGGCCATTTCAATACCCAGTTTAAAAACTTCTATCAACTTGGCTTTGGTTTTAATATTCGACCTTTTGATAATTACGACTATTACGAACCACGTGAGCCGGGCTATTTCTTTAAAACACCGGGTAATTACAACTTCTTTGTATTTCTGGGTACAGACCGTAGAAAGAAGTTTAATGTAGGAATGCATGTAGGAACGTGGCATCGTCCGGAGGATAATGCGAGAAACTATTTTGGTGGCATTGGACCATCATATAGGGTGAATAACAGGATGAACATTGACTATGATCTAAATGTTAATACGGCCAGAGATAATAAAGGCTACGTTACCAAAGAATACAATGCTCAGGATGAGCTAACCAATATTATTTTTGGTCATAGGAATCAAAACACAGTCACTAATACGATAGGGTTAAAATATACCTTTACAAATAAAATGGGCCTAAACTTCAGAATGCGTCATTACTGGAGCTGGGTTGACTATGAAAAGTTTTATGATCTAGGTGAAACAACCGGAGAGCTAACTGATAGTAATTATACCGGTTTGGATGAGAATGGCTTGCCAATCCATAATACCACCTTCAATGCTTTTAATATTGATATGGTTTATTCCTGGCAAGTGGCCCCAGGGAGCTTTTTTACTGCCGTATGGAAGAACCAAATCTATGCCAGCTCTGACTACGCACAGAAAGAATTTATGGAGAACATAAGCAATACATTCAATGAGAATGGTACTAACTCGCTTACATTAAAGCTGGTTTATTATATAGACATAGCATATTTCAGAAAGAAAGAGATTTAATCACTGACGTTCTTTTTACTAGCCTTTTTTAAGGCTTTTCGCTCATCATCCATTTGCTTCTTCTCCGCTTTTTGCTTTTTCTTAATGTCTTTGCTTACATTACGTGCACCAATACTACTAATCAACCCACTAATTGCCGTTTTAGTCACATAATCAATTACCACCTTCTGAGGGTCGCGCTCATAATACATAGCTCCTTCACGCGGAAAGAACTTAAACGCAGGGTTATTCTTTTTAACAACAAAGGCATTAGCAAAGAATGTTATTATCGCCGTACCCATTCCCTTTGTTTTTAAATTTTTCTTGTTAATAGTTGAAACCTTGAGATTGTTATACTCAAAAAGCATATTGCCAATCGCATAATAATTGTCTCCCTGGGCTTCCAGCTTAAGATCTTTTATTTGGCCACTTTCAACTTTTACAAAAGCTAATGCTTCCAGTATATTATTAAAAGCCTGTGCTTCCATTGATTCGAGGTGTGCGTCAAAAATAAATCCATTGTGCTCATCACTAAAATCAAAATTGAAATTGGCATCTAATTGTCCTTGGCCCATGATTTTTGTTGAAGCACTTACAATGGTATAAGGATTCTCAAGTATAGCCGATTCAGTATTAACAATATTAGATACTGTGGCATTTAGCTCTTGAAAGTTGATAGACCCTTCAGGGTTTGAAGCATTTAACCTGGAAGTAAAATTAATGCGAAGGTTCTCTACCTCAACTGAATCTATTGCTATTGCCAGATCAAGGTTTTTTAATGCATCCTGTGGCATTGGTACCCTCTTGTTTACCGGGATTGGTAATGTCTTATCTTTAAAGATATCAAAGGTTCCATTGTAGGTTGAGATCTTTTCAATATGCAGCTCTTTGTTATTCACCAAATTGAACAGATTTAACTTCTTCAGGCTGATGTCTATATTATGTAAATGGTTCCAGCTTGCCTGAAATCCTTTACGATTTGCATATTCATATTTACTAACTAGTGGAGTAAAAGACAGTCCCATAATATCCAATTGTTCTTTCCCTGTAGATAGTCTGAGATTATCGAATGAGAAACTATTAAGGCTATCCGGTAAGGTGATTTTATAATCTCTCACACTCACAGTAAGGTCGTAAATATGGTTGTAAATATTAAATGTATTAATCGTATCCAGAACTAGAGAATCAACGTTTATACTAAAGCTTAGCCCACTAAAATAGCTATGCGGATCTTCATCTCTTTGTAAGGTGAAAGTGGAGTTATTGACTAAAATGTGCTTTAGAATACCATGAGTTGGTGTCGCTTTTTTAGCTATTGAAACAGTAACTAATGTATCTTCTTTATAAGTGTCGGGAGGTATTGCTTCCTCCAGATCTTCCTCCAGGTTAGAACGCAACTTTTTTATCAACTTACCAAATAAAGGATTTGCTGTTGAGTCATTTACTTCACTTGCTGGCATGATCTGCTTATCAACCCTTAGCAAAGTGTCCATCATTAAGTTCCCAGACTTCTTGAAGAGCTCACTTATTTCTTTATTTATATTCTTTCGTTTATTGATGTCATGTTCTAAAACTTTTCCAGTTTCAACCTTGGGTGTAACATAGATGATCTCAGCTTCGGATAACCGAATCGAATCTAAAGTGTAATCACCATTAAGTAAACCAATTGTAGAGAAACCCGATATGAGTAGGCCGGGAGCCTTAACCTTCAGATGATTTTCTTTTATATGACTTGAGACATCAATTTCTCCTGTAAAAAGCCTGTTATTAACCATATCGAGAGTTATGGCCTGAACGGTAACAGTATCGTTCTTGCCTATAGTGGATAGATAATCGACATGTAATTGAAACTTCTCGGGGCTAAAAATATCGTCTGGGTCAGACAACGAATCAAGCCTGTATCTGCCAATATGAGTATTTAGTCCTGCTAATTCAGTAACTCTATTTTCGGAAGAGATTTTTATAGTAGCATTATTGGATATAATACTATCAAATTCTATGTATGACAACTTTGATAGTATCTTATTCTTCAGGCTATCCGGGCTAAATGACTTCTTTTTCTTCGTTTTTTCTTTTTTTTCGGCTATCTCAAAATTTGGTTGATCCAGCAAGATGTAATTGAATTTCAACGCCTTATCAATGATTAATGTTCTACTGTGAAACCCTGTCAAAGCCAGGCTTCTTAAGCTACCATTTATATACTGACCATTTCTGAGACTTACATTCCGAAAGCTAATTAGTGAATCAGAGTCCTTAAACTGGCCAAATCTTCCTGATAAATGAAGATTGTTTGGTTTTGACTCAATTTTGAAATCACCATGTGTGAGAATAAAATCATAAAAATCTATTGGGGATTGCCCAACTGCATTGTCTGCATTAAAATCTAAGGAGTCTATTGCTGTCGAAATGTCTTGAAATCTTATTTCGCTATTAGCTGTTTTTAAATCGAAATCAGCATTTTTTACATAGAATCTATCAATTAGAGCCTTTTTGATCTGCCCTTGTGTAGAAGCAGACTTGCTATTTTTGTTCCTTTTGGTTCTTAAATCGCCTTTAAAATTAAGATGTTGAGCTGTTAGAGAATTTAGTTTAATGGTTTTTGAGCTAATTAAGGCTTCTTGATCAAACCCTCTAATGCGGATAAAAGTAGCTGCCAGATCAAGTTTTTCACCAACTAGTGTAGCGCTATCTGGGTTTAAGCTTAATTGAGTAATGTCAAAATCTTGAAGATTTCGGCTTTTAATTCCTTTAAATCTAATGGTATGGCCCATTTTCTTTAACTCGCTATACCCTGAATTAATCTGTATATCGAGAGTATCATAAGCAACAGAATTTTCTGCTTCATTATACAAATTACGAACCTTAATATTAAGTCCGGATAGCTCAGATCGGTTGTTTTGACCTCCCTGGCGTTTGTTATATTTTACAACCCCATTAGATAGCAACACAGTTTTTAGCAGAAATGGCTTAATCTCTCTACCACTTTTCTTTTTTGCTTTGATATATGGGTATTCAGTAATATTAATACTAGGAGTGGAGAGTAGTAGTGTATCGGCAATAAGTTTACCATCCTTTAATACCTGGTTATAGTTGATACCACTTAAAATGATATTTTTTATTGATGAATAATTAATGAGTCGTACTCCCTGTTTTTTGTACAATTGGTATGAGCGTCTGCCGGGTATAGGACTCATTTTTACATTATTAACCAGTGCAAGAGAATCTGTAGATGAGACATGCAACTTACCTATCTCAAGTTGATGGATGCTATCGGGAAGCTCAATAACTGAGTTTGACACTTCTAAGTAAAAGTCTTTTAGTCCACCTTTTAGATGATCTAGATTGGTGTAAATGCTATCAATTCGGTAGTTATCGACCGTTAAACCAAGATTCCTTAGGGTATATTTTTTGCCAATATCAAAGCTTAAATCCCCATCGGTAATATTAAATTCATGAACATTAATATTCTTAAAAAGCACATAAAACCATTCTGGAGTAGTCTTTTTCGTTGATTTTACACCACTCAACTTAATGTCAACCGTTGGTTTACTTAGCAAAATGCTCTTTATATCCAGCTCTTCTTTCAGATATGCTCGTTTAAAGTCGATTCCGGTTATGGCAAATTGATTTAGGCTTATATTGCCATTGAAACTCTTTTCTTCACTCGTTAATGGGGCGATTTGCAAAGTATCCAATTTAATAATGGAGTCAGAAGTTGAAATCCAAAGTCTTTCAAATGCCATTTTGTGCTTGAGATGTGGCAGTGATAGCTCCTGATCAAGTAATTCCAGTTCAAACTCTTCGGCATATATTCCATGGAATAACTTAGCGGTATCAATATTTTCAAGCCTAAATCCCTTTAGAAGGGTAGTAAAGTCCCTGATTTTAAAGGTTAGAATCGATTTTCGGAGATTATCTTCCAAATCAACCTCGATTGCACCATTTACAATTCTGAAGCTATCAACTTCCAGTTCTTTAAGATATGCCCTGATCTTGCTGGTTGCCTCCTGTTGGTTCTCAACTTTTTCAGTTGTAGAAATAACCTCACTTCTGGTCAATTTAACATTCGGCTCTTGCAAGCCAATGTAGGCTATTGCTAACTTATCATGATATATTAGATCCCAGAGGCTTCTGATTTTTAGAACAACAACCGGAGTTGATAAATAAATAAGGTTGTTATTATGTTCCAAATAAGTATCTTCATCAATTCTGGCAGTATCAAGAGAGAGGTCTAAATTCTTAATTCTCAGCTCTTTAGTAAAGATATCGAATCTAACAAAATCATATTCCAGCAAGTAATTACCTTCTGTACTTTCCCTGATATTACTAACCAACCAGCCGCCAACCAAGTTGGCTGTATACTGACGTATAGAACTCTGAAAAACAATGATTAAAACAGCTATCAAAAAGCCAATATAGGGCATTGGTCTCTTTAGTGGGTTAAAGAGAAACTGCCTTTTTTTGGATGTTTGTACTGCTTGATTGGCCATAAAAAATGCCTTATTAACGAAAATTAGGCAATGTAGACTTTTAAAAGAAGCGGTTAAATACTATTGTTTTTAACACAGGGGGATAAAGAAAATGCCTGTTTAATGAGGGCTCAGATTAATGCCTATTAAACATGTTTTCAGGAATACTGATGAGGTAAAATATTATTTCATATGATTCTTAATAAATTGAATATCGTAAATAAACTTCCTGTTAATATTAATTTAAGTAGATATATACCATTATTTACTAAAATCATCAGTATTATTTAACATGATATCCAAGGCAATTGCTGGTTTCCACGTTAGTAAGTTCCCATAAGACTGCCAATTTTCAATCAATAAGCTTATTTTTGATTATGGCACTCACACCTTCAAATATGCTTCCGCTAGGAACTGTAGCGCCGGAGTTTGCTTTACGGGATGTAATCTCAGGAAGAGAAATAACTTTGAATGAGATAATGGATGAAAAGGGCATGCTTATAATGTTTGTCTGCAATCATTGCCCTTATGTTAAACATGTACAAGAGCAGATGGTAGCTTTAAGTGCCGATTACCATGGTAAAGGAATTGGCATTGTTGCTATTAGCTCAAATGATGTTGAGGCTTATCCTGAAGATTCTCCTGATGCAATGCGTGAAACGGCAAAGAAGTGGCAGTATTCATTTCCTTACCTATATGATGAAACTCAGTTGGTTGCCAGAGCTTATGATGCTGCCTGTACACCTGACTTCTATGTATTTAACGCCAGCTATGAGCTAGTTTACAGGGGAGAGCTAGATAAATCGAGGCCTGGGAATGATATTCCGGTTACCGGTGAGAGTTTAAGAACTGCATTGGATGATTTGATTACAGGGAACCCCATAAGTGAGGAACAATATCCCAGTATTGGATGTAATATTAAATGGAAGTAACTTTGTTTAGTAATTAAGGTCAGAAAAAATTAAAATTATGTTTATAAAGAAATTTAGTACGGTAGTTATAGTTGTAATGTTATTTGCTATGGAATCGGCAATGGCACAGATAGAAATTAATGCTTATGGAGGTTATATGCCTGGATCTCATACAATGTACACTTATAATGGCTATCGATTGAGAATTGATGGAGGAGGAAATTATGGTGTTGGGGTGGGTATGGCAACGCCATTGGGTGTTGTAGCAGAACTATCTTATATGCGTTTTTCATCAACAATTAGGCAAGATGGAGGATTAGTAGATGTTGTAAATCCACAGCCTATTAATGTTGAGTATTACCAGCTAGGTGCACTTAAGCCTTTGATGGAGGGAGAAACGTTTGTTCCTTATGGTATGTTCTCATTGGGAGCATCAAGGTTCAATCCAACTGAATCAAATGAAGATTATTGGCGATTTGCCGTTGGCCTTGGATTAGGAATAAAATACTTCTTTACCGATGCAGTAGGAATTAGATTGCAGGCAAGAATGCTTATGCCTCTGTACTTTGGTGGAGTTGGCTTTGGTTGCGGTATTGGCACAGGAGGTTCTAGTTGCGGAGGTGGTGCATATTTTGGCACCGAGATTCTGCAGGGAGATTTTACCGGTGGTATTGTTATAAGGATTGACAAGTAGTTTATATCCTTGACTGGTAGGTGTATAGTTCGTAATATCTGCCATGTAATGCAAGTAGTTCATCATGAGTGCCACGCTCAGCAATGCGGCCTTTTTCTATTACCAATATCTGATCAGCCTGGCGTATTGTGCTCAGCCTGTGGGCAATAACAAGTGTAGTTCTACCTTTTAAGAGAAACTTTAAACTTTCTTGTATAAACGACTCTGATTCAGTATCTAAACTACTTGTTGCCTCATCTAAAATCAATATTTTCGGATCAACTAGTATAGCTCTTGCAATAGCCAATCTTTGCCTTTGACCACCAGATAGTTTAACTCCACGTTCGCCAATTAATGTATCTAATCCATCCGGGAATCGGTCGGTAAACTCATTTACATGAGCGTGCTTTATTGCAGATAAAATCTCTTCTTCACTGGCATCATGTTTTGAGAAAAGTATATTTTCTCTTATTGTTCCCTCGAAGAGGAAGTCATCTTGCAGTACAACACCTAACTGGCTGCGATAAGAGCTCAATGAAATTTCATTGATATTCATCTGGTCAATAATAACTGATCCTTCCTTTGGTTTAATGTATGAAGCTGTTAATCCTGCTATCGTGCTTTTACCGGAGCGCGATGTTCCTACGAGCGCGGTTACGGAACCTGCCGGCATATTAAAATCAATGTCATCAAGTACCGGTATATTTTCATCATAAGAAAAGTTCACATGGTTAAAACGAATATTGCCTTCAATAGACTCAATATCAATCTTGTTTTCGTCCTCGTCTTCTTCAGTGGCCGTATTTAAAATTTCTTCCATGCGGTCTAATCCGGCAAATGCCTCAGTTATTTGTGAGCCAATATTACCCATTTGCACTATTGGTGCTACAAGAAATCCCAGATAGAGGGTAAAAGCGAAGAAATCACCGATGGTCATGGCACCTTTAGCAATTTGTAAGCTGCCAACACCCATAATGGTAAGACTGGCAACTCCTAGCAATAACGCCGAACTACTGGTTACCAGGCTTGTTGATGTGAGCGTCTTTTTTACATTGAGAAATAACTCACGAACTCCTTCACTAAATATTCTAACTTCATGCTCTTCAGCATTAAAGCCTTTAATAACCCGGATACCGCCTAAGGATTCTGTAAGCCTACCTGTGACTTTGGCATTCAGTTCCCCTCTTTTTCTAAATATAGGACGGATATAGCCGAACGCTTTCATGGCAATGATGCCAAAAATGGCCATCGGTACCAGCACATAGAATGTCATCTCGGCATTTATTCTTACAAGCAATACGAATGATATTATTGATGTTAATAGACCACCAAATAGCTGTACAAGGCCTGTGCCTACCAAATTTCGCACCCCTTCAACATCTGACATGATCCTCGAAACCAATTCACCGGTTTTGTGATTATCGAAATAGTTCACCGGTAAATGAATAATATGTTTTTGCAATTTAACCCGCAGCATGGCAATCAGGTTTTGAGCTTCAACGCTTAGTAGCCTGGTAAGAGAAAACGAACTAACAGACTGCACCAAAACCGCACCACCAACTACAACCAGCAGCATGGTAAGCTTCTCAAACTGGCCGGCAGTAATAATATCATCGATAAGGTACTTGCTTGCTCCCGGAATAACTAGTCCGGCCAGCCGATTAACGATGATAATGCCCAAGCCTCCCAAAAGAAGCCATTTTCTGGGTAGAATTATGTTTTTAAAGACATAAGCAACGTTACCCAGTTTTTGTTTATCATCCGAATTCTTCTTAGCCATAGTTTGTGGTTTTTTATATTGACGTATTACAGCAACTAATATTGTAAATCTACTTTTATTAACACTGTCTAAGTAGCTATCTTTGAAATGATGAAAATTCGAAGTGTACTATATCTACTTAGTCTTATGCTGATAATGGCTTGCCAGCAGCAACCGACGGCAAAATGGCCCATTGTAATGCCTGAAGATGAGGGATTAAGTGATTCGGAAAAAATCTATTTGTTATCTGAGCGATGGGAAACACTTTCAGCTTCAGGACTAGCGGCAGTTGCTGAACTTTATGAGAACCAAGAATTGTTCACGAATGCTCTTGTGGCTATTAATGAAGCAATAATGAAGGATCCGATGAATTCATCCTTTCATTCAATGAAGGCTGAATATGCCTTTAAGCTGGGGAATAAATCTGTCGCCTACCGCGAATCACTTACAGCCTACCAATTAGGTTCCAAGTCATTAAAACAGAGTCTCACCCTGGCTCAAATGGCCGTTGCCTTATCTGAATTTAAGATTGTAGGTGATATAATTGATTCTTTGTTGTTTATTTACCCCCAAAATCCTGATGTTTTATATCTGGCCGCAAGAAAATATGATAGAAATGGAAAGAACTTGTTGGCTGCCAATAATTATGCTAAGGTGTATGAGGTTAATCCTGCAAACACAGAAAACAACTATTATTATTCACGTTTTTTAGTTGATCGAGGTGAGTATGATGTTGCAAAGCAAATTATTTCATTGAATAATAGCCTGCTAGAGAATAAACAATCCTGTTATTTAAGAGGTGATATTTATAGTAGTTTAGAGCAATTTGATTCTGCCGCCATCTGGTATCAATTAGCATTGAGTAAAAGTGCGGATACCACAACATATAATAAAGCAATCCATTCATATCAGCTTGCTGAGTTAACCGATAGTGTCATCAGTATTTCGGAGGCAGCTGCTCTCTCTTTTCCGGAGAATAAATATTACATCTACACCGCCGCAGTTAATCTCGACAAACGTTTCCGGTATGAAGAATCGCTTAACTACTACATGACGTTATATCAATTAGACACTTTAGACACATTGGTAGGGCAGGAATTAGCTTATCTACAAAGAAAAATCGCATATTTGCAGCGTAGAAAAGAAGAGCAGAAGAAATTGGCAGATAGCCTTAATAAGGTGCTACCAATTCTTACTTTTTAAACTGTAAATTATAATGAAAGAGATTA
>Ga0164313_10006825_pt1 | contig 10036 bp, 6 predicted proteins | sample GuaBasSedimGuay4_FD_113735 | JGI IMG/M metagenome (GOLD analysis project Ga0164313, IMG submission 113735) | Subseafloor sediment microbial communities from Guaymas Basin, Gulf of California, Mexico - Guay4, Core 4569-4, 0-3 cm | ecosystem: Environmental > Aquatic > Marine > Hydrothermal vents >...
ACATCGGTCTTGGGCATATCCGGATTGATCTCATCCATTTCAATCAGTTTTTCATAGGGAACATCAGCTTCAGCCAGCAAAACATTCATATGCCCAGGCATACGCCCGGCCACAGGATGAATGGCATACTTTACCTCAACACCATTGGCCTCAAGCAATTCGTCCATTTCACTGCAAATGTGCTGGGCCTGAGCCACGGCCAACCCATAACCGGGAACAATTACCACTTTGCTGCTATAATTTAACATTACTGCAGCATCGGTAGGTGACACCTCTTTAATGACTCCCTTTTCACGATCTATTCCAGCACCACCACCGCCAAAGGAGCCAATAATCACATTGATCAATGAACGGTTCATGGCTTTACACATTAGAAGTGTCAGGATCATACCTGCAGCTCCCACAAAAATTCCTCCCAGGATCATGGCCTGATTCTGATAAATAAATCCAGCCATGGCTGCTGCAATTCCTGTAAAGCTATTCAGAAGCGAGATCACTACAGGCATATCCGCACCACCAATGGGCAAAACAAAACTCACACCATACACCAGGGAAACTGCAAGCAACAGGTAAAGCAATATGTGTTTGCTTTCAGCAGGTGTACCAGGCATAAGAAGCATAACCACAAGAACAACCACACCTGCCAGAATCAAAAGGTTGATATAGGTCATCCATTTTGAGAAAAGGTCCTTGATGTTGCCGTTTAACTTACCATAAGCAATCATACTTCCGCTAAATGCAATACTTCCAATGACCAGTCCAAGCAATGTGATCAGGGCCGATTGGTTGTCGGGATTGGAAAATTCGATGAGGGCCACCAGCGCAGATGCGGCACCTCCCGTTGCATTAAAAAAGGATACCAGCTGTGGCATGGCAGTCATCTTGATCCTTCTGGCAACGACAGCTCCTACAATTCCTCCCAATGCAACTGCACCCAGGATAATTACCAGGTTTCCTCCATTGATAGAATTACCTTCTCCATCTCTGTGCAATACCAGGGTTGCAATCATGGCCAGGATCATACCACCAGCTGCCCAGAGGTTACCCTTTCGGGCTGAATCCGGACTACTTAGCAGCTTCAATCCCGCCACAAATAAGAGTGCAGAAACCAGGTAAATAAACTCAAGTACAATATCTCCGTTTGTTAAATTTTGTATTTCCATGATCCTGCTCTATTTTTTCTTCTTCTTAAACATTTCAAGCATGCGGTCGGTAACAACGAATCCCCCTATCACATTGAGTGTTCCAAAGAGCAAGGCGAAAATACCAAGTATCAGGTTGAGCAGATTGGAGCCTTCGGTTATATTCTCCAGATCGGCATGACCAACAAGGATAATCCCCCCGATAATAATTACTCCACTAATGGCATTTGCTCCTGACATCAGCGGGGTATGCAACACAGAAGGAACATTGGATATCACCTCAAGACCCAGAAAAATAGTAAGAGCAATGATAAAGATGGCCTCCTTGTTGGTATAGAAAAACTGTAATGCGCTTTCCATTTTATTTTGATTTGTTGATTAACAAAAATTAAATTGCTTTCACCCGCTCGTTTACAACCTCACCATTCCGGGTTATGCAGGTATGCTGAATAATAACATCATCCACATCCAGATTTAATTTCCCTTCCTCATCGAGCATCAGATCGAAAAAATTCAGGAAATTATTCCCCAGCATCTTACTAGCATCCGAAGGGGTGGTGGATGCAAGGTTAGAGTTCCCTATAATGGTAATCCCCTTGTGATCTACAGACTCGTTGTCCTTAGTCAATTCACAATTCCCACCGGTTGAAGCAGCCAAATCGATAATTACCGATCCGGGTTTCATGGCTTCCACAGTCTCTTTCTTTATAAGTACCGGAGCTGTCCTGCCGGGAATCTGCGCCGTCGTGATAATTACATTTGCGCCAATGGCTCGCTCCTGGATAAGTTCTCCTTGCTTTTGTTTATACTCCTCCGACTGTTCAACAGCATAACCACCGGCAGCGGCATCATCGGTGGCACCTTCCACCTCAACAAATTTCCCACCCAGACTCTGAACTTCTTCTCTTACTGCAGTTCGAACATCAAACACCTCAACAACAGCACCCAGTTTACGAGCCGTAGCCAGGGCCTGAAGTCCGGCTACCCCTGCTCCAAGAATCAAAACCCTGGAAGGCCTGATGGTTCCTGATGCTGACATAAACATGGGGAAAAAATTCGGTAGAGTCGCTGCTGCAATGAGTACAGCTTTATACCCTGCAACTGTAGCCATGGAAGAGAGCACGTCAACTGCCTGGGCCCGTGTTGAGCGGGGTATCATATCCAGGCTGTAAGAGGTGACACCTGCTTTTGCAAGGTTTTCTGCAATGGACTTATCGTTTAATGGTCCAAGTACGGCAATTAAAACTTTTCCTGCCGGAAGCTTTTCCGCAGGGGCATGAATAGAGAAAATCACTTCTGCATCTTTAATAACATCGACCCTGCTACAAACAGTGGCTCCTGCATCTTTATACTCCTGATCGCTGGCATGGGATGAATTTCCAGCATCCTTCTCAACCAGTACAGCAATACTTTTTTTAGCGAGGGAAGTAACATGTTCAGGCAACAGGACTACCCTGTTTTCGCCTTCACCTTCCCTGAGAACTCCAATTGTCATATTATAGTCGGTTTTTTAAAAGAAATCTTGTTGATCAATTCTTCCAACACTTAAATAAGATAGTTGTTCATTGCTTCGGCAGCTTTCCGACCATCGCCCATTGCAAGAATGACTGTAGCGCCTCCCCTTACAATATCTCCTCCAGCAAAAACACCTTCCACTGAACTATGCATGGTTTCCGGATTCACTTTGATGGTACCCCAGGATGAGACATCCAATTCTTTCATACTCTGCGGGATCAATGGATTGGGAGAAACCCCCACACTAACCACCACTGTATCCACCTCCATAATAAACTCGGAGCCTTCGATGGGTATTGGCCTGCGCCTGCCTGAAGCATCTGGTTCGCCAAGCTTCATCTTCTGAACCTTCATTTTACAAACCCTGCCATTTTTATCCGCATAATATTCCAGTGGGTTGTGAAGGTTCATAAATTCAATCCCCTCTTCCTGTGCATGATGGATCTCCTCAACCCTTGCAGGCATCTCCTCGATAGAGCGTCTGTAAATAATCATTGAACGCTCGGCTCCCAATCTTTTCGACGTCCTCACCGCATCCATGGCCGTATTTCCTCCACCAATAACTGCAACCTTCTTCCCGCTGATGACCGGGGTGTCATATTCAGGATCAGCCGCATTCATCAGGTTCACCCTGGTGAGATATTCATTTGAAGAGTAGATTCCTATATAGTTTTCTCCGGGAATATTCATAAAATTGGGTAGACCTGCCCCACTCCCTACCATAAATGCCTTGAAACCCTCCTCTTTCAGATCTTCTATAGATGCAGTGGCTCCAACAATAAAATTCTTTTCAAACTTTACTCCCATCTGTTTCAAAACGTCAATTTCCACATCCACAATCTGGTTGGGCAACCTGAATTCGGGGATCCCATACTTAAGTACTCCCCCAATTTCATGCAATGCTTCGAAGACAGTTACATCATAACCGAGTTTGATCATATCTCCGGCAAAAGCGAGTCCAGATGGCCCCGAACCGATGGACGCAACTTTAATTCCATTCCGGTGGGGTATCTCTGGAACTGACATCTGACCGCTGTTTTGCTCAAAATCTGCAATAAACCGCTCCAGGTGGCCAATGGCCACTGGGGGCTTTTTCAATTTCTGCGTATAGAAGCAGGATTGCTCACACTGAACCTCCTGGGGGCAAACGCGGCCACAAACTGCAGGCAGTGCATTGGTCTCCTTCAATACCTTAGCCGATTCGAGAAAATTACCTTCCTCAATCCGCTTTATGAACTTTGGGATATTGATACTCACCGGGCAGCCCGAGATACAGGTAGGATTCACACAATCCAGACACCGTTGGGCTTCATGCCTGGCCTGTTCCTCAGAGAGCCCACTGTTTACTTCGAGAAAATTCCGGTTCCGCTCCTGGGGAGCCTGTTCAGGCATTGATACCCTTTTAAGCACAGTGCGCTCCTTGTTCTTCATGTTTCCACGAAGAGCTAACCTCCATCCCGCCTCCCTCTCCATCTTTAAATATTCTGAAACTTCTTGCATGTTCTTCTTAAGATTTGAGGTTACTACTAAGGTAGCTTTCATAAGCTTCTGCCTCAGATGGTTTGTAGGATCCAAGCCTTAACATCATCTCATCAAAGTCTACCTGGTGGGCATCAAATTCAGGTCCATCCACGCATACAAACTTTATCTTCCCTCCCACAGAGACCCTGCAGGCACCACACATCCCGGTACCATCTACCATCAGGGTATTCAGACTGGCTTCTGTAGGAATGTCATATTTGCCTGTGAGCAGTGTCACATATTTCATCATCACCGCAGGTCCCACAGTTACAGCAAGATCGACCTTTTCCCTCTCAATAACTTCCTCCAGGCCCTGGGTAACCAAACCCTTTTTTCCATAGGAACCATCATCTGTCATAATAATCACCTCATCAGAATGCAGTCGCATCTGCTCTTCGAGTATGATCAACTCTTTTGTACGGGCAGCCAATACAGTGATCACCCTGTTGCCAGCTTTTTTAAAAGCCTCAACAATTGGAAGCAACGGGGCAACACCCACACCACCACCAGAGGCAAGCACAGTACCAACCTTTTTAATATGCGTTGGTTTACCCAGGGGCCCCACCACATCGGTGACTTCATCACCAACCTCAAGACCACATAATTTGGCTGATGTTACTCCGACCTTCTGTATGATAAGGGTAATTGTTCCTTTATCCAGATCCGATCCGGCTATGGTCAGGGGAATTCGCTCACCTTTTTGCCCGGTCCTCACAATTACAAAATGACCGGCCTTTCGACTTTTTGCAATGGCGGGTGCTTCCAGAACCAGCTTTACCACGGCTTCTGAGAAGTATTCCTTTTCAACAATTTTATTCATAGAAAGAAATGATATGTTAGGGTTGGCAGAAAAATTTACAGTAGTGTAAAAATCAAAAATAAAGACCAATAATACATGAAAAAAAACGCAATATCTATGATATATTTAACAAAAGATAAAACGGAGTCGAGTTTTTAATATTTTTATGCTTCAAACATTAATGCTACAAGATGAAAGACCTCGCTACTGAATACCTGGGATTAAAACTAAAAAATCCCATAATAGCTGCAAGTTGTGGCCTGACTGGAACACTGGATGGTATCAAAACCCTGGAGAAAAGTGGTGCAGGTGCAGTTGTCCTTAAGTCAATCTTTGAAGAGGAGATTCTACTTGAAACTAACAAGCAACTTACTGAAGCTGAAAAAGATCCATTGATTTACTCTGGATTATCAGAAACGCTCGATTACATAGATCTTCATATCCGTGAAGACAACCTTGGCAAATACCTGGAGTTAATCAAAGAAGCAAAAAAAGCACTCTCGATTCCTGTGATTGGAAGTATAAACTGTGTTTCACAGGAAGATTGGATGCACTTCGCCAGGAAAATAGAAGAAGCTGGAGCAGATGCCCTGGAGCTCAATCTCTTCCTTCATCCGGCCGATTATCAAAATAAAGAGTTCGAGAAAGCGTATTTCAGGATCATAGAAAAGGTGTTAAAACATGTGAATATTCCTGTGGCCATCAAAATCAGCAAATATTTTACCCGAATGGCCTTATCAGTAAAGGCCCTCTCAGAATCGGGCATTTCAGGAATTGTCCTGTTCAACCGCTTTTTCACACCAGATATTGATATTGAAAAAATATCCCTGACCTGCGGAAGTTTATTCACTTCACCCGAGGAGCAATCAGAAACCCTGCGATGGATTGGCATCATGTCCAACCAGGTGGATTGTGACCTGGCTGCATCTACCGGGATTCATACCGGGGAGGATGCCATAAAAATGCTGCTTGTTGGAGCTACCGTTATCCAGGTTGCTTCCACTCTTTATATAAATGGTCCTGATCAGATCAACCGAATGCTAAAGAAGGTAGAGAAATGGATGGATGAGAAAGGATTCAGTTCGGTTAGCCAGTTCAGAGGTAAGGTAAGCAAAGAGTATGAGGCCAATCCCGCTAATTTTGACAGAATGCAATTTATGAAGCAATATAGCGAGATCGGGTAAAGAGTGCCTTTTTTACAACAAAATGGGCCAGTAATTGTTACTTTTTAAATCCGGACAAATTGCATATGGACGACCTATCATTTTTGCAGCACCTCGATTCTGAAGCCCTCGAGGAGTTATATCAAAAATACAGGAATGATCCTGCTTCAGTAGATTCCAGCTGGCATCACTTTTTCCAGGGCTTTGACCTGGCAAGACGCGATTTTAGCCATCCCGAATCCGAATCACTCACCTTCGATGAAGAGTTCAAGGTGCTCAACCTGATTGACGGTTATCGGAAAAGGGGACATCTCTTCACTGAAACCAATCCTGTACGCACACGCAGGAAATACTTTCCTACCCTGGACCTGGAGAATTATGGTCTGTCTGAAAAAGACCTGGACACCTCCTACCATGCAGGAAGAGAGATCGGATGCGAAAAGGCCACCCTTCGGGATATTGTTGACAACCTGAAAAATACGTATTGTGGTCACATTGGATCAGAGTATATGTTTAAACGAAATCCTGTTCAGGTCAAGTGGCTTTCGGATCGCATTGAAAAGGGGCAAAATCGAAATGTATTCACTACCGATGAGAAGAAAAGGATCTATCAACACCTGGTGGAAGCTGTTGGATTTGAGAAATTCATCCATAACAAATTTGTAGGTCAGAAACGATTTTCACTGGAAGGTGCCGAGATCCTGATCCCCGCGCTGAATGACCTTGTTGAAAAGGGCGCAGCACTTGGGGCAGAAGAATTTAATATTGGGATGGCTCACAGAGGCCGATTAAATGTACTTGCCAACGTGCTGATGAAACCCAATGAGGATATTTTCAATGAGTTTGAAGGCGAATCCTATGAACAGCACATTAGCCTGGGGGATGTGAAATATCACCTGGGGTATGGCAATACAGTGCGCACAACAGCCGGGAAGGATGTCATCCTGAATATTGTCCCCAATCCTTCCCACCTTGAATCATCAGCTCCCATTATTGAAGGAGTATCCAGGGCCCGGATCGATCACATGTATGGAGGCGACATGAATAAACTTGTCCCCATTATTATCCATGGTGACGCGGCTATCGCCGGACAGGGCGTGGTATACGAAGTGGTGCAGATGTCAGAGCTGGAAGGCTACAAAACCGGTGGAACCATTCACCTTGTTATCAATAACCAGATTGGATTCACTACCAATTACCTGGACGGGCGATCAAGTACTTATTGCACCGATGTGGGAAAGGTGATCAAAGCTCCCATCTGGCATGTGAATGGCGACGATGTGGAGGGGCTTGTCCATGTGATTCGCATGGCCATTGAATACCGGCAGACTTTCCATAGCGATGTATTTATCGATATCCTTGCCTATCGCAAGTATGGACACAATGAAGGGGATGAACCCAGGTTTACTCAACCAACTCTTTATGAGGCCATCGCCAGGCATCCAAATCCGCGGGACATATACGGAAAGGAACTGTTGGATCAAGGGATTCTGACTCAGCAGGACATCACCGCCTCCGAAACCAAATTTGAAACCTATCTTGAAGCCCAGCTGGATGCGTCCAGGAAGAGTGCAAAGGTTACCATTCAGCAATTTCTGGAAACCCATTGGGAGGGATTGAAATATGCCACTCCAGAGGAGTTTGAAAAATCGATTCCCACAGGTGTACCTTCTGAAATGTTGCAACTGCTTGCCGACCAGATAACTGCTTTACCATCGGACCTGGGTTTTTTTAAAAAGACCGTTAAGCTCGTCGAAGAAAGGAAAAAAATGATCCGGGAAAACCGTGTGGACTGGGCCATGGGCGAGTTACTGGCTTATGGATCTTTGCTTCTTGAAGGGAGCCCTGTTCGCATCAGTGGTCAGGATTCCATCCGGGGAACATTTTCTCACAGGCATGCCGGCATGGTGATGGATGATACCACCGAAGTTTACTTCCCACTTAAATATATTGATAAAGAACAGGCACCATTTGAGATTTTCAATTCACCACTCAATGAATACGGGGTATTGGGTTTTGAATACGGCTATGCGATGGCCTGTCCCCGGAGCCTGATCATCTGGGAAGCTCAGTTTGGTGATTTTACAAATGTGGCCCAGGTCATTATTGACCAATACATCTCAAGTGCAGAGGAGAAGTGGGGGGTGATGAACGGCCTGGTGCTTTACCTGCCCCACGGATTCGAAGGCCAGGGCCCTGAACATTCCAGTGCCCGTATTGAGCGATTCCTTAGCCTGGCTGCACATTGCAACATGCATATCATCAATCCCACCACACCGGCCAACCTGTTCCACGCACTCAGGAACCACATGAAGAAAAAATCAAGGGTTCCCCTGATTGTATTTACCCCCAAAAGTTTACTTCGTCACCCCCTGTGTGTTTCCACTGTAGATGACCTGGAACAGGGAGCGTTCCAACCCGTTTATGACGATATAGACAACAACGTAGAAGAAGTGCGAAGGCTGGTATTCTGCAGTGGCAAGATTTATTACGATCTACTAGCCCGAAAACAGAAACTGGGAGTGAAAGATATTGCCCTGATCCGGCTGGACCAGGTGTTCCCGTTCCCGGAAAAGGAGGTGAAGCGGATTCTGAAAAAATACACCAACAATATGCTTACCCTCTGGGTGCAGGAAGAACCTGAAAACATGGGGGCCTGGTACTATATCCGCAATGCCATGAAAGACACCGAAGTTATCCCGGTCACCCGTCAACCATCAGGAAGTCCCGCTACCGGGCTCTTTAAGCTACACGAAATCAGTCAAACGGAGATCATTGATAAAGTATTCAGGGTATGTGACTGCGACTTAATGAATGTCTATTGCGGCCTGCAGTGCATGATCGGGAGTTCCCGCAAGGAGATCCTGAACCAGCATCACTACTTTGAAAAAGAAAAACCCAAAACCAAATAACATGGCCCTGGAGATCAAAATACCCAGTCCTGGCGAATCAATTACCGAAGTTGAACTTGCGTCCTGGTTTGTGGAGGATGGCGCACTGGTAATAAAGAATCAGGAGGTTGGTGAAATCGAATCAGAGAAAGCCACGCTTCCGTTGATAGCAGAACAATCAGGACAACTTAAAATACTGGTAAACGAAGGTGAAACTGTTAATGTTGGCCATGTTGTTGCCACCATTGACACCAGTGTGGAAGTGTCCGACGAACAGGTAGCGGCAACCGATACAACTGTTACTGCACCAGTTGTAACAGAAACCACAGTACCAGGAAAGGTACCTGCAACTGTCCAGGCCCCGTCAGCTGACAGCAATGTGAAAGCCACTCCTGTGGCAAAACAGATGATGGAACAGGAGGGTCTGTCAGTTGATGATATTATCAATGGTTTAAGGAGAATTACAGCCCGGGATGTGAAACAGGTGATGCAGCAACGTGGTGCAGCTGCACTGCCTGAGCCTAAGGTGATCAACCGTGATGAAGAGCGGGCAAAAATGAGCCAGCTCCGCAAAAAGATTAGTGAAAGGCTGGTCGCTGTAAAGAATCAGACCGCCATGCTCACCACCTTTAATGAGGTAGACATGAGCGGAATTATGGCGATTCGCAAAAAACACCAGGATAAATTTATCGAGCAACATGGCATAAAACTTGGGTTTATGTCCTTTTTTACCAGGGCTGTTACAGAAGCACTTCAGCTTTTCCCTACAGTGAATTCATACCTGGATGGTGAAGAAGTTGTCTCTCCCCGGTACTGTGATATTGGCATTGCTGTCCAGACTGAAAAAGGATTAATGGTACCCGTCATTAGAAACGCAGAAGTGCTGGGATTGGCGGACATTGAAAAGACTATTGCGGACCTTGCCACCAGGGCACGAAAAGCAAGACTAAGCATCGAAGAGATGAGTGGAGGTACTTTTACCATTTCCAATGGAGGCATTTATGG
>Ga0164313_10006828_pt1 | contig 10034 bp, 5 predicted proteins | sample GuaBasSedimGuay4_FD_113735 | JGI IMG/M metagenome (GOLD analysis project Ga0164313, IMG submission 113735) | Subseafloor sediment microbial communities from Guaymas Basin, Gulf of California, Mexico - Guay4, Core 4569-4, 0-3 cm | ecosystem: Environmental > Aquatic > Marine > Hydrothermal vents >...
CCAGAACATCGACACCAGCAGGGTGTGGGAAGATCCGTACTATATGGATCTCTATGCCACTTACAGCAACTTCTTCCTTTATGATACCATTGTTTACGTCGCACATCAATGGTATTTGAACGGTTCGCCTATAAACGGAGAAACAGGAGCAATGATCACCCCGACCGATAACGGATATTACAGCTACTGGTGGCAAGATGAATTCGGATGTGAAGGGCATAGCGATAGCTTGTGGTTCGGGTCTACGGGTATTTCAGAAGAGATCCACACTCCCATAAAAGTTCATCCGAATCCATTCAACGAAAGAACTCGCATTGTTCTTTCGGAACCATTAGGAACCAACGATCGACTCGAAGTGATCGATATCCATGGTAGGATCCTGAGATCTGTTCAGGGCTCAGGGAACAAAGAGATATTCTTAGAAAGAGGTGCCATGGAGCCCGGGCTTTATCTTTTACTATTAATGAAAGATGATATCAATGTAAGCACCACAAGAATTGTGATTCAATGAAGAAATATTATACGCTCATTTTGATCTTAACAATATCGCTTTCTGGGCGGGCTCAAGTCAACTTTATTGGCACTTATACGCTTCCACCTACTTCTGAAATAACTGGTGCTGATATCACAGATAACGGTGATCTGATCATTTGTGGAAAAAAAGGGGATCATGGAATACTTGTGAAGATCGATACATATGGACAATTGCACTTTATCAGGGACTATAATAACTATAGGATCTACTGGCCCAACATTGTTGACCCTTGGAATTTTACTCATTTCAATGATGTAATTGCGATCTCAGATTCTTCGTACTTAGCCGTTGGCAGTGGCCATCACCCTTCACTTACAGCAGCTGCTGGCAGAACAATGGTATTAATTGATGACCAAGGCACGGGCCTCGGTTGCACGTATGGTGGTTCGGGTTCAGGAAGTGATGGTATTCGTGAAATTATCCGAGAAACAGGCAGCACAGTGCTCCTAGGGAATCAGGATGGAGGGCTTGGGTCAAGCTACCCTGCAATAACTAGAAGAGATCTTGCCTCTGGAACGAATCTTATCGCACGAAAATTTGGCTTTTCTGATTATTGGGGCTTAAATGATATAGAACTTGGCATTGACGGCTCTATCTATTTAAGTGGGCGAACGAACATGAATGCAGGTTTCCTTTGTAGAATGAACAATGCGCTGGACACCATATATAACGCTGCTTTTCTTGATCTCTTTCCCAATAAAGTGCTTGGACTGGCAGATGGTTCGTGCATAATTGCTGGAGATGATAAGATCGCAAGACTGCTTCCTTCGGGAACCTTGGATTGGGTCAAAACCCTACAAGTAGGAACTGGCGAGAGCGTTGATCTTAAATTGAATTCTATTGGTGAAATATTAGTAGCTGGTAAGACTGGAAATACCAGCAACGGATACTCCTGGTTGATAAAGCTGGACACTACTGGTAGCGATATTTGGGGTCGCAGATATGGCGACTCTGGGGATGCCTATTTGGTGGACCACTTAAAAATATTGGACAATGATGATATTCGGCTGGTCGGCCATAGTGGAGAAACTGATCTTCTTGTAATAGCTACAGATAGTTCAGGTATCTTGACGGTATGTGCTCAACCTGTGCTCGCTTATTCCATCAACCCTGGAAATGCATCTAGCACAACGCCTGCCTCATCCTTTTTAACCAATTATACAGATTATGAGGGTGGGAACGAAACCGAAACCAGTATATCGTATACAATGGGGGGGGCACCAGGATGTAGTGCGGGAGCACTATATAAAGCTTCTGGCACCATATTTCATGATGCAGATCAAGATGGAATAATAGACCCTGGTGAAGCGGGAATGTCCGGTCCGCCGGTATTCGTCCCACAATTGGGCAACTATATTTATCCGAATTCAAATGGCGAATATGAATTCTTAAGATCAATTCCAGACACATTTACTGTAGAGCATGGAATCGCTCAACCGCTATGGCAGTTGACATCCGATTCAATGTCCTTTGCGGTACCCTTCTCAACTACGGATACTTTGTTCGAAGATCTGGATTTTGGGTATGGTGTGCAGATAGATACTACCATTCTAGTTTCAAATTTTTATAATGGATGGGGCCCTTGCTTAGGAAATGTGTCAATGGGTTTTAGTACATCCAACGTGGGCACGAACACTCCGCAAGGAGTGGCGCAATTCACGCTGGATACCTTGATGACATTTTTAAACTCCATCCCTATGCCAGATTCGGTCGTCGGCAACAATTATTATTGGTCCTTTGATAGTTTGGCGTGGTTCCAGAGCTGGCAACAGTCTTTGACCGTTGCGCTTCCTAGTGCCAATTACATTGGCGCTTTGATCGATCATGAACTGCGGATCTTTGCAGATGATGGGAATGGAAATTTAACAATAGCCGACTCCGTCATATGGCAGAGCGTCCACGCATGTTCTTGGGACCCAAATGACAAGACAGAATTAATAGGCGAAGGCGCAGATGGGATATTTACTGATGATGATGACTGGTTGAAATACACCATTCGATTCCAGAACACTGGTACAGATACGGCCTACAATGTTCAAATACAGGATCATTTGAGCCAGCTACTGGATCATCCTTCATTATTCGTTCTTGGAAGTTCGCACGAACTCACGAACCTTTTCATCGGCCCAGGTGGTCTTGCTACATTCGAATTCGACAACATACTACTACCGGATAGCGGTGCGGACTTCCTGGGAAGTCAAGGATATGTTAGTTTCATCATTGAGCCAATAGACAATATCTTCCATTTGGACCAACCGAAGAACAATGCCGGCATCTTCTTCGACTTCAATTCGGCTGTGATCACAAATACCACTGTCAATACTTATGTTAACTGTGCCCAGAACATCGACACCAGCAGGGTGTGGGAAGATCCGTACTATATGGATCTCTATGCCACTTACAGCAACTTCTTCCTTTATGATACCATTGTTTACGTCGCTCATCAATGGTATTTGAACGGTTCGCCGATCAGCGGAGCTACAGAGGCTATGATCACGCCCACGGATAATGGCTACTACAGCTACTGGTGGCAGGATGAATTCGGATGTGAGGGGCATAGTGATAGCTTGTGGTTCGGGTCTACGGGTATTTCAGAAGAGATCGACACTCCCATAAAAGTTCATCCGAATCCATTCAACGAAAGAACTCGCATTGTTCTTTCCGAACCATTAGGAACCAACGATCGGCTTGAAGTGATCGATATTCATGGTAGGATCCTACGATCAGTTCAAGGAACTGGAAGTAAGGAGATCATCCTTGAACGCAATGAATTGAAGTCTGGGATCTATTTGCTGAAGTATGAACGAGATGGTCGATCCCCGGTCTCAAAGAGAATAGTGGTCCATTAATTCTGCGATCATTCCACGCACTTTTTTGTATTTATCTTTTAGTGAACAACACTGTTCGTTGTGCCATTGATCTGGCACCGCGCTTGCTATAATAACAGTTTAGGTTTGTAGGTTAGATCGACGAACGGTTGAGCACCCGCTATAGCTACATATCATTCATTCCACTTATCATTCTTCTGCTGAACGCCTGCAGTGCTGTTAAGCGTGTTCCAGACGGTGAACATCTGCTTATAAAGAACAAAGTTGAATTTGAAGTAGACGACAAGTCGATCGATAAAAGTGAACTAAAGAGCATAATTAAGCAACGGCCTAATAAAAGGATCGTAGGCGTGCGCTTTCATCTTACAATGTACAATTGGCCGAACCCCGAACGTCTGACGGTCAGGCGTACAAGACAACAAACAAAACGCGACAAGAAAGATGATAAAAGAACGTCTAAAGGGAAAGACCCGAAGGACTACAAACGTGTAAAGGGACAATGGCTGCAAGAAGTTGTTGGAGAGGCACCAGTTATCTTGGATGACGAATTAACTGAACGTAGCCGCGTACAGCTCGAAATATATCTGGCCAAAAAAGGGTTCTTCAGGAACTTTGTGACCGACTCTATCATATATCCCAAAAAGACCTTCTCAAAGAAGATCCGTGAGAAAAGGGCGAAGGTCAGGTACATTGTACACGCCGGAGCTCCTTACAAGATAAAATCTATAAAATGGCAGATACCAGATAGTAGATTACGCTCTTACCTTTTCGAAGAAGACTCGATACCGCCGAATTCTCTGATCAAAAAGGGAAACAATTTCGACACTGACGTAATGGAAAAGGAACGCCAGCGTATCACGCGAAAATTTCAAGACCTTGGATACTTCTACTTTACCAAAGACCACATAACTATTGATGCGGATAGCTCCATCAAAAAGAATCAGGTCGAATTAACCATTAACATTCATAATGCACAATTACTTCAAGCAGATGGGACCACCACAACTGGACCTCACCAAGTTTATTATCTGGATCAAATAACCATCGATACGGATTTTCGACCTTCTCTTGTGGGAAGTCGAACTTCTGACACATTGGCTTATGGCGCATATGATTTCTTGTACCTCGGCAAAATGCGGTACAAACCCAAGCTCTTGTTGCGCTCTGTACTTATTCAAAAAAATGATAGATATAAACTCACTTCTGTGGAGAATACATACAAAAGACTTAGCTCTTTGCGTGTTTTCCGAACCGTTAATGTCGAATTCGATACACTTAATACTTCCTTTCGAAACGGGTTGAACTGCCACATGCGCCTGAATCCAGCAAAAGAACGTTCGTTCTCTGTTGAAACGAACGGAACAAATAGAGGTGGGTATTTGGGAATTGCCGGCAGTGTGAGTTTTCGACACAAGAACATTTTTAAAGGAACGGAAACGCTTGTAGTTAAACTTACCGGCGGTGTAGAGGCTCAGCAGCCCATTAGCAATAATTCAAGTGAGGGCACAGATGTAAATGATGAGGTGTTCTTCAATACCATTGAATTCGGCCCAGAAATTACTCTGACCATTCCAAAATTCTTATTGCCGGTAAACGCTGAAAAATTCTCCAAGTCGATAGCTCCTAAAACGGTGATCTCCGCTCAGTACAGCTTTCAACAACGTCCGGATTTTACCAGAACATTGAGCAAGATCTCTTTCGGCTATGCGTGGAATGAAACAGCGTTCAAAGCTTGGCAGGTATTTCCTGTTGAATTGAGTGTTATTCGAATCCCACGGAAAAGTCAAGAATTCAATGATTATTTAGAAGATGTGAACGACCCCTTCCTTACCAACAGCTATACCGATCATTTCATCTTAGGGCCAAGAGTAGTATTCACGTTCAATAATCAGCAGATCTCTAAGCCAAGGAATGTAATCTATTATCGAGGTACAATAGAGTCTGCCGGAAACATCCTCAATGGCATTCATTCCTTAACAGGAAAAGAGCTTGAATCTGACACGCTCGGTGCATCCTATTACACTTCATCCGGTATCAGATACGCACAATACGTTCGCCAAGACAATGATCTTCGGTTTTATCGTCGTCTTCATGATAAAAGCATGATAGTGTACAGAATAGCTGCCGGAATAGGTCTTCCTTATGGCAACCTGAACGTAATGCCCTTTGAAAAAAGTTTCTTCGTTGGAGGTGCTAATGGACTAAGAGCTTGGCGAGCAAGATCTATTGGTCCCGGTTCTTATTTCGACCCATCCAACAACTTCGATAAGATCGGAGAAATACGGATCGAAAGTAATATCGAGTATCGCTTCGACTTGATACAGGTGCTGGAAGGTGCATTTTTTATTGATGTAGGAAATATATGGTTGCTCAACGAAGACCCGATCAAACCGGGTAGTGGATTCAGCAGTGATTTCTTGAGTGAGATAGCAATTGGCGTAGGTGTGGGCGCCCGTCTGGATTTTGACTTCTTCCTTATTCGTTTTGATCTTGGCTTGCAAATGAAGGATCCATCGTTACCAAAAGGGGAACGCTGGTTATTCGAACCAAAGGATCAATACGTACAAAATGCATTCGACCTTACCGGGGTCCTCACGACTTATAACCCTCAGCTGAATTTCAACTTAGGTATCGGTTATCCATTCTAATGTCCATTGCATAACTTTTTATCTTTGTCGACCTTAATTTTTCAATAAGACAACAACTTTAATGGCTCTAGATAAAATACAGGAACTTCTTGGGGAAGATGCCAATTCCTTGTTAGAACATACATGTGGGACGATTGATAAAAGCATATTGCATCTGCCAGGCGAGGATCACATAGATCGTTGTTTTGGCCTTTCGGATCGTTCACCACAGGTCTTGAAAAGCTTACAATCTTTGTATGGTAACGGTCGATTAGCGAATAGTGGTTATGTTTCTATTCTTCCTGTGGATCAGGGGATAGAACATTCAGCAGGCGCCTCTTTTGCACCAAACCCCATCTATTTCGATCCGGACAAGATCATTGAACTTGCAGTAGAAGGAGGATGCAATGCAGTGGCTTCTACGTTTGGAGTGCTTTCTTCTTGTTCAAGAAAATATGCTCATAAGATCCCTTTCATTGTTAAGATCAATCATAACGAGCTACTTACATACCCTGCAACTTTCGATCAGATCGAATTCGGTTCTGTTGAAGAGGCCTGGAATCTAGGTGCTACGGCAGTAGGCGCAACGATCTATTTTGGGTCTGAAAATTCGGCACGTCAAATAGTTGAAATTGCTGATGCTTTTGAACTTGCTCATGAATTGGGCTTGGCTACCGTTCTTTGGTGCTATTTGCGCAATAACGATTTTAAAAAAGACGGAACGGACTACCATGCAGCTGCTGACCTTACAGGACAGGCAAATCATTTAGGTGTGACGATCAAAGCGGATATCATCAAGCAAAAGCTACCGACCAATAACGGTGGATATCCAGCCATCGGGTTCGGAAAAACGCACGACAAGGTATATACGGAGTTAAGTAGTGATCATCATCCTATCGATCTTTGCCGTTATCAAGCAGCGAATTGCTACATGGGTCGTGTTGGTTTGATAAATTCTGGAGGTGCTTCAAGCGGAGCGTCGGATATGGCCGATGCCGTAAAAACCGCGGTGATCAATAAGCGCGCTGGAGGCCACGGACTCATTTCAGGCAGAAAGGCTTTCCAAAGACCAATGAACGAAGGGGTTGAACTGCTCAACGCCATTCAAGATGTTTACCTAGAAGAGGCCGTTACCATTGCTTAACAAATGCTGTTCTAAACTGAACAAATGGGCTGGTTCAATAGAATAAAAGACGGAATTACTACATCTACCAAAGACAAGAAGGAAACTCCTGAAGGTCTATGGTACAAATGTGAGGACTGCGGCAATGTAGTTCCCAGTGATGAGCACGAGCAGCACCTTTGGGTATGCGACAAATGCGATATGCACGAAAAGATCGGGTCTGAAGAATATTTCCAGATCCTGTTCGACGAGGGCGAATACAAGGAATTCGCGCAAGAGATCATTTCTGCAGATCCGTTAGAATTCGTTGATACTAAAAAGTACACGGATAGACTGGTTGCCAATAAAGAAAAAACCGGACTGAACGATGCAGTGCGAGTGGCAAGCGGTAAAATGAATGAAAAGCCCATAACCATTGCAGCCATGGATTTTAAGTTCATTGGTGGATCGATGGGGTCTGTGGTCGGCGAGAAGATATCGAAGGCCATTGATCACTGCTTAAGAAGAAAGACCCCGCTTATCATCATCTCTAAAAGCGGCGGTGCAAGAATGATGGAAGCAGGCTTTTCTTTGATGCAAATGGCCAAAACAAGTGCTAAGCTGGCTTTGATGGCTGAGAAAAAGATCCCGTATATCAGTTTACTCACCAACCCTACTACTGGTGGTGTTACTGCATCTTTTGCTATGCTGGGTGATCTGAATGTTTCAGAACCAGGCGCTTTAATAGCATTTGCCGGCCCCCGCATTGTGAAGGAAACTATTGGCAAAGATCTTCCTGAAGGATTCCAAACTGCCGAATTCGTTCTTGAACATGGATTCCTCGATATGATCGTTCACCGAAAAGATCTAAAAGAGACCCTGAGTCGATCACTTTCTTACATGGCCAAATAACACCTTGTGGCATAGGAAGAAAGAAGTATCTTTGCGCGTCAAATTAAGAAGGAAGTAAAGAGGAATGTATTTAACTAGCGAGGTAAAGAAGGATATTTTCAAGAAGCACGGCAGTGACACCAATACAGGTAGCCCCGAAGCTCAGATCGGCCTATTCACTTTTCGCATTAACCACCTTACAGAGCACCTTAAGTCTAACAGAAAGGACTACAATACAGAAAGGTCACTTGTAAAATTGGTAGGTAAGCGTAGAAGGTCGCTCAACTATTTAAACAAGTATCACATTGATCGCTACCGTGCGATCATCAAAGAACTCGGACTAAGGAAGTAATACGTTTCCAATCCGCCTGCCCACCGGATCAACATTAAAGGTGGGTTTCATAAAATATTTGAAAGGGGCAATTGTTTCACAATAGCCCCTTTTTTATTATCTAATAAATTTCCAATTAAATGGGACCAAAAGCAATAACGAAAACAATAGACATCGGTGATGGACATCCAATCACCATTGAAACAGGTCGGCTAGCCAAACAAGCTCACGGATCTGTTGTTGTGCGCATGGGCGACACAATGTTACTAGCAGCAGTAGTATCAAACCAAGACTCAAGAGAAGGTATTGACTTTCTTCCACTTCAAGTGGAATACCGCGAAAAGTACGCGAGTGCTGGTAAATTCCCGGGAGGGTTTTTCAAAAGAGAAGCTCGCCCAAGCGAAGCTGAGATCTTGACCTGCCGATTGGTGGATCGTGCACTGCGTCCACTTTTTCCAAATGATTACCACTCAGAAACACAAGTACATCTGATGTTGATGAGCACCGACAAGAAGAACTTGCCGGATTCATTAGCTTGTTTGGCAGCATCAGCTGCACTTACCCTTTCAGACATTCCATTCGCGGGACCAGTATCCGAAGTGCGTGTTGCACGTGTAGATGGCAAGTTCATTGTAAACCCCAGAAGGGAAGAACTAGACGAAGCCGATATGGAGATGATCATAGCAGGAACTGCTGAGAACATCGTAATGGTAGAAGGCGAAATGCAAGAAGTTTCAGAATCCGAAATGATCGAAGCGATCAAAGTTGGACATGAAGCGATCAAATACCATTGCAAGGTGCAGAACGACCTTATGATGGAAGTCGGTCAAAAAGAAACGCGCACATACGATCACGAATCCAGCGACGAAGAGTTGAATGAAGCGATCAAAAGTGCTTGTTACGAAAAGTGTTTTGATGCGGCTAAGAACGGAGCATCGAAAGAGGAGAGAAAAAAGACCTTCAAAGCGATAAAAGAAGAATTCGTTGCTAGCCTTAGCGAAGAAGATGCGGCGGCAAAGAAAGGTTTGATCGGCAAGTATTATCACGATGTTGAGAAAGAAGCCATACGCAGAGCTGTTCTGGATGAAGGCATCAGACTTGATGGTCGTAAAACCGACGAGATCCGCCCAATTTGGGGCGAGGTGGATTACCTACCTGGAACTCACGGTTCGGCGATTTTTACTCGTGGCGAAACGCAAGCGTTGATGACTTTGACCATCGGATCCAAGATGGATGAGCAGAGCATAGACAGCCCATTGGTTGAAGGAAGACAAGACTTTATGTTGCACTACAACTTCCCTCCTTACTCAACTGGCGAAGCAAGACCTATTAGAGGAACAAGCCGCAGAGAGATAGGACATGGAAACTTGGCACAGCGTGCTTTGAAAGCAGTTGTTCCTGGAAAGCCAGAAAATCCTTACACCATCCGTTTAGTTTCGGAAGTATTGGAATCTAACGGATCATCCAGCATGGCGACAGTTTGTTCAGGCACTATGGCACTTATGGATGGTGGTATTAATATCACTCGTCCTGTTTCTGGAATAGCTATGGGTATGATCTCCGACCCAGGAGGTAAGTACGCCATACTCTCAGATATTTTGGGAGATGAGGATCACCTTGGAGACATGGACTTTAAAGTTACAGGAACCAGCGAAGGAATTACCGCTTGCCAAATGGACATCAAGGTAGACGGACTTTCTTACGAAGTTTTGACTGAAGC
>Ga0164313_10006829_pt1 | contig 10034 bp, 7 predicted proteins | sample GuaBasSedimGuay4_FD_113735 | JGI IMG/M metagenome (GOLD analysis project Ga0164313, IMG submission 113735) | Subseafloor sediment microbial communities from Guaymas Basin, Gulf of California, Mexico - Guay4, Core 4569-4, 0-3 cm | ecosystem: Environmental > Aquatic > Marine > Hydrothermal vents >...
CTGCTATCATAACGGAAATATATTTTTTGCACTTCAGCACTAAAGGTATTAAATTTGCGTGCATGCGGAAATAGCTCAGCTGGTAGAGCAGCAGCTTCCCAAGCTGCAGGTCGCGGGTTCGAGTCCCGTTTTCCGCTCCTCAATGAGACCTGGCAGGTCACTGACCTGCCAGGTCTCTGTTTTTTGTACTTTTGTAATGAATATGGACCCATTCTTGCTTATCATAGATTTTCTTCTGCTCATCTTCAGCTTTGGGGCGATGCATGTCATCTCGAAACGATATTTCATCGAATCTCTTGATTTTCTGTCGAAAAAGATGCGCCTTTCTTCCGATATGGCCGGATCAACACTGATGGCGGCAGGATCCAGTGCACCTGAACTGGCTGTTGCCCTGTTTGCGATTCTTATGGCGGGCCATCATGAAGCCATAGGTGTAGGTACCATCGTTGGCTCTGCTTTGTTCAACATATTGGTTATCACCGGGGTGGTTATGTATATTAAGGGAAAAGCGAAGCTGGTCTGGCAACCTATTTTCAGGGATATCATTTTTTATATCATTGCCATCCTCATCATTGGCTATGTTTTTCATTCAGGGGAAGTTAACCTGCTCAGTGGCCTGCTGATGATGGCCACATATGTAGTGTATGTGATCGTAGTATATTACTGGAAAAGATTGTTCCCTTATGAAGATATAGAAGGGGAAGCAAATAAAAATGATAGTCCTGAACCTGCGCTCTCTCATGGAAAGATCGCACGGGTGAATATATTTGATCGCCTGGCAGCCCGCTATCAGATCATGACATTTATAATTTCTATTGGATTGATAAGCCTGCTCAGCTGGCTGCTTGTTAGCGCTGCCGTTGGCATTTCAGAAGCACTGGGGGTTCCGGAAATACTGATAGGGATCACCATCGTAGCAGTGGGTACCTCGGTACCTGATCTGATATCATCGGTGATCGTTGCTCGGCAGGGGAGACCCGGGATGGCCATCAATAATGCCATCGGTTCAAATACCTTTGATATTCTTGTCGGCCTGGGATTGCCTTTTCTGTTGTATGCTTTGATCTACAAGGAAAAGATAAACCTGCTGACCGGGAACTTAGTGATGTCGACGAGCATACTTATGGGGTCCTCTGTCATCCTCTTGCTGTTTTTCCTTTTGAGTAAATGGCGTACTTCCAGACTGGTAGGGATCATTCTCTTTATCCTCTACCTGCTTTACCTGGCCCATATGATATGCACAAACACTTGCTGAAATTAGCGGCTTTCCACCACTTTTTCACATCTCATGGCTAAAAATGCCATTGGTATACCGGGAACAGCCATTTGTTAATTAAAAGTGAAACTAGCTGCATTATCATCGATACTATGGTTTATTGTTTTAATTTTGTGCTTTATTATAAATGTTAAACTATTAATATGATGAGGAAAGTATTATTCAATCTTCGTGCCGGTGCAATGATCATGATCATCCTGGCAGGAGTATTAGTAAATTCTAATGTAATGGCGCAAAAGCAGATTCCCCTGGAGGATTTTTTCAAGAATCCTGAAAAAACCTCTTTCCAGATTTCACCTGACGGAAAATATTTTTCATATACTGCCCCTTATGAGGACAGGATGAATATTTTCGTTCAAAAGATCGGAAGCAAAAAAGCTACCAGGCTCACAAGTGAGACCGATCGCAGTATCGCAGGTTATTTCTGGGCGAACAACAACCGCATCCTTTATCTGAAAGATGATGGTGGTGACGAAAATTTTGCCCTCTATGGTGTAGACCGTACAGGCAAGAATCAGAAGTGTCTGACTTGTTTCGAAAATGTCAGGACACAGATCCTTGATGACCTCGAAGACATTCCAGATGAAGTGATCATCGGGCTCAACAAAAGGAATGCCCAGGTGTTCGACCCCTACCGTCTGAATATAAAGACAGGTGAGATGACCATGCTGGCCGAGAACCCCGGAAACATCCAGGGATGGATGACTGACCACGAAGGCAGGTTACGTGCAGCTTTCGCCATTGTTGATGGTGTGAATGTACAGATCCAGTACCGTGACAATGAAGACGAAGAATTCAGGCCTGTCCTGACTACAAGCTTTAAAGATGAGATCAGCCCCGCTTTCTTCGACTTTGAAAATAAGCATGTATATGCAACATCTAATCTCGGACGTGATAAATCAGCCGTCGTGCTCTTTGATATTGCAAACGGAAAAGAACTTGAAGTACTTTATGAAAATGATGAGTATGATGTAAGCGGTGTTCACTATTCAAGGAAAAGAAAAGTGGTAACATCAGCTTCTTATACTTCCTGGAAACGTGAACGTCACTTCTTCGACGAGCAGACTAAAAAACTTTTTGCACGTATTGAGCAAGACCTGGGTGATTATGAGATCGCTATTACCGGAGCAAACAAGAATGAGGATATGTACATTATTCGTACTTATAGCGACCGTTCATTAGGTTCATATTACCTCTATAACGTGACGGAAGACAAGATTGAGAAGATTCACGAGGTTAGCCCCTGGATCGATGAGAATGTGATGGGCAAGCAATTCCCCGTTAAATATGAAGCACGTGATGGCCTTGTGATCAATGGTTACCTGACCCTCCCCTTAGGGCTTACTCCTGAAACTGCAAAAGATCTTCCCGTTGTGATCAATGTTCATGGCGGACCATGGGCACGCGACAGCTGGGGATTCAACCCTGAAGTACAGTTTCTGGCCAACCGTGGATATGCTGTTCTGCAGATGAACTTCCGCGGATCGACAGGCTACGGACGTGCTTTCTGGGAAGCCTCTTTCAAACAATGGGGTCTCAGCATGCAGAATGATATCACTGATGGTGTTTACTGGCTTATCAACGAAGGTATTGCCGATAAGGACAAGGTTGCCATTTATGGTGGAAGCTATGGTGGCTATGCTACCCTGCAAGGTATCGTAGTAACCCCGACACTCTATGCAGCTGCTGTAGATTATGTTGGTGTTTCCAACCTCTTTACTTTTTTAAAAACCATTCCTCCATATTGGAAACCACTTCTCGACATGATGTATGAGATGGTAGGTAACCCGGAAGATAACAAGGTTCAGTTCGAGGCTACATCACCCGCCCTCAACGCTGACAAGATCATGACCCCGCTCTTCGTAGCCCAGGGAGCCAATGACCCGCGTGTGAACATCGATGAGTCAGATCAGATCGTGAAAGCACTCGAAGATCGCGGAATTGAAGTTGAATACATGGTTAAAGACGATGAAGGCCATGGTTTCCACAATGAAGAAAATCGCTTCGATTTTTATCGTGCCATGGAGGCATTCCTTTCAAAGCACATTAAATAAGACATACATCTAATTTGATATACAGGGATGCTGGTGAGAATCGGCGTCCCTTTTTTTTATATTAGGCATTGGGCGTTGGGTATTCCCGCACTCCCATATTCCCGTAATCTCGTATTTCCGTAATCTCGTATTCCCGTAATCTCGTATTCCCGTAATCTCGTACTCCCGTATCAAGCACCGCATACCTAATTTATTTATCTTTGACTATATGAGATCGATCTATGCCATAGGAGAAACCGTATACGATATCATTTTTAAAAATGGTGAACCTGTTACAGCCAAGGCCGGCGGTACCATGCTGAATACTTCGGTTTCACTCGGCAGGCTGGGCCTGCCTGTATTTTTTCTGAGCGAATATGCTGCGGATGGGGTAGGAGATATCATCGATGGCTTTTTGAAAGAGAATGCTGTTGATACAACACTTCTTTACAGATATCAAAACGGGAAAACACCCATAGCCCTTGCCTTTTTGAATGAGCAAAATGATGCGCGCTATTCTTTCTATAAACAATATCCGGAAAAGCGCCTGGAGATTGATATGCCAGACTTTAGGAAGGGTGACATTCTACTTTTTGGTGGGTTTTATTCTCTGATGAAAGAAGTTAGGCATGCATTGATCACATTTGTCAGGGCCGCAAGGGATGCAGGGGTCACTATTTTGTATGATCCGAACATTCGTAGTCCGCATAAGGATGAGATTGAAAACTTGAGGGATCTGGTCTATGAAAATCTGGGCCTGGCGCATATCATCCGTGGCTCGGATGAGGATTTCGATACTATTTTCGACATAAAGGCTGGGGCGGATGCCTATACATTGGTTCAGCAATATGGAGGGCAATACCTGATTTACACAAAAAGCAATGTCGGGGTAGAGATCTATTCCCCGCGGGGGAAATTGGAATTGGAAGTACCGGAGGTGAAAACCTTGAGCACCATCGGCGCCGGCGACAGCTTTAATGCCGGGCTGATCTATGAGTTATACCGTTCGGAACGAACGCTTCCGGATATGACCCTTGCTGAACTCGGCAATATAGTGAAGACAGCCATCGCCTTCGGCTCACATGTATGTACTCACTATGAGAATTATGTGTCAAAAGATTTTGCCAGGGCATTGAAATGAAATAGCAACCAGCATCCAGCTTGCCCGTCCGTAACGAAGTGAAGGCGGGTATCCAGCATCCAGCCCCTAGGACCCCGTCCTATTCTTCCTCTTCAACTTCTGGTAATCCAGGTAATAAAGCAGCTTCAGGGAGAAGCTGTTTCCCATGGGTGAGTTAAAAGTATAGCGCAGATTGTCAAAATAATCTCTGGCAACTTCATTCTTCTCGTTGAAGATATTATTTTTCCAGATGAACAGCAGCTCGCTGGCCGGGGCAAAGATCCACCGGAAGACCATGTCCACATTAAACGCATTTACGAGAAAATCATGATCCCCCGAATACGTGTTTCCGATCAGGTCGCCATCTTTCTGAAGGTCATAAAACCTGTCGTATTCAACGGTAATCCAGTAATGCCTGGCACGGAGTGAAAGGGATATATTCCTGGTGAATATGTATTGCATGCTAAGAATATTTTCTATGGTTTGAATGTCCCTTGCGCCGAAAATGATCTTTTCTTCTCCATTGCTGTCGATCGAATCAGTAACATAACCCAGGCTATTCCAGTCAAAATCATACTCCAATTCAAGCCTGATGGTGAATCTGTCACTGACCCTGAACCTCGGTTTCAGCGAGAAGTAGTACCCCGATTGGCCATATTCGCTTGCGGCCCAGTATCCTCCTCCCACATCCACAATAAAGCGCTTCCTGTAATCAGGCGAGAAAAATCCGCCTATACCCCAGACGGGGGGCCTCTTTACCATCCACCCATCCACCCTTGGTTCATAGTAGTCGCGGCTTTCCACAGGCGAAAGATGAAGATGAAACCCTGTTGTTATGTAATTGGTAAAGGTTGTCCTGTTACGAAATCGTGTGTCGAATGATACAAATTCCCTGGGAGCATAAAGCATATCATAATACAAACCGATTTCATTGTGCATACTGATAATGGGGCCTACAGGGTCATAGATATTGTACTCAAACTCAATATCATTATCGAAACGGTTATTCCTGCGGTTGAAGCCCATGTCGTTGATGTCGTAGGTGTCATTTTGAGTTTCATGCTCGTATAAAAACCTGAAGTTTCCGCTGATCTTTCCTGCTTCTACAGCATACAGGTAACCAAATTCAGGCTTGCCATCAGGGTGATACTTCTGACTGACATTCACCTGGCCGCCTGCGCTCCACATGTTATCCTTTGTCTTGAATTGAAACTCCGATCCGGTAACATTGGCGATATAGCGGTTCCTGCCCCTGTAAACGTTGGTATTGTACAGGCTGATATAGGAGCTGTTTTTCAGGACCTGGTCAAAGACCAGCATATTATAATTCGTGGCCGGATCGGTGAGTATTATTTGTTCCGTTCCGGTCGAATCTATTACGTGCGCATGAGTGTTGGAGGTTACTGCGTTTAAAACACCAATGGCTGTCCCTTTCCTGTTACGCCCGGACACTTTGGTTGCATTCAAAAGCTGAATCTCTTCCGGGTTTTTAACAATATCCCCGGAAGTGTACGAATCTTTTATGTCCCAATAGCCATCAGGTGTTCCACCTACCCTGCGGGTATAAAATATATCACCGCGCTCGAAAAGTTCAGTTCCCTCAGTAAAGAAAGGCCTCCTTTCCTGGTAATACACCTCGAAGGGGGAGAGGTTCACGATCTTGTCATCAGACTGTACCTGGCCGAAGTCGGGGATCAGGGTCATGTCGAGGGTGAAACTTTCGCTGAGGCCGAGCTTCATGTCCATCCCATAGTTATAGGAATAGGCCCATGTCTCACTTTCAGCTGCATTTTCTGTGTATCCTGCCACATAGGGTATAAAAACAACCTGAGGGGAGGCTTTATATTCTCGATGCCTGTTAAGGTGCCGGATTGGTTCCAAATACCGTCGAGGGTATTGTCGATGTAGTTCCATGACGACCACTCACGGTATCTTTTTATATTCCGCCCCATGTTAATACCCCACTCCTGCACCTCTGTTTTCGGGAAGCGGATGGCAGCAAAAGGGATCTCGAATTCAGCGATCCAGCCACTGTCGTTGATCTCCACCGCACTCTTCCATATGGCGTCCCAGCTACGGTCGCCGTAATTGGCAGCACTCTTGATGTCGATCTCGACCCCGGATGCTGTCACCTGGAATTCAAAAACATTCACCTCGTCATTATAAGGAAGAATGCCTACAACGAACAGGTCGGCATTAACGTCACTATCATCCCTTTCGCCAAGTTGCCGGTAGATGCTGTCCGGTGCACTGTCGTACATCATGGCACCGATATAAATAGCCCTGTCGTCATACATGATCCTGACCTCGGTGGGCTGCCCGGGGGCTGCCCCATTATAGGGTTCGTTTTGAATGAAATCTTTTGCCGGAACAGCGTCCCGCCAGGCCATCTCATTCAGCTTGCCATCGATCTTCGGGGCTACGGGAGTACGAAAGGCCACGACATTTTTTTGATCAGTCTGAGCATCGACGAACAGGCCGGATATTACAATAAGAAGAGATAGAATAGTTCGGTTAGTATTGCGCAATAACATCGCTCATCTGCTTTATCATGTAGAATACTTCGAATTTCGAATATCTGATATCGAATATCTGTTTGTCATATTTTTATGACAAACAGCTGCCCTGTTTCATATTTAACAACCTCAATCTCATCTCCTTTTTCAATGTAACCGGTCATGGCTGTGGCGTCAAATACATCACCTTCGATGCTAACCTTTCCTGCAGGACGGAGCACCGACCAGGCAACGCCCTTTTTCCCAAGCATACTTTTATACTTCACGTTGGAAGTTGAAAATCCTTCCGTTTTTAATTGCTCAGCTTCCAGAGCCAGGTGTCCGAAGATAGTTGTTGTAAATAGCTTTTTACTTATCCAGAACGACCCTATCAAAGCCAGGAAAATGGCAATGATCACAATGAAAAAGGCCGTGGCTCCCACTTCGAAGCCGACCCCTGAGAAGTCCAGTCCTACATTTCCGATCATACTCAGGCTAAGTCCGGCGATCACGAAAATGATGCCCGATATTCCGGCCACCCCGAAGCCCGGGATGGCAAACACCTCAACTATGATCAGGATCACCCCGATCACAAACATCACGATCTCCCAATGGTCGGCAAGGCCTTGCACATATAGCGGGGCGAAATAAAGCATGGCGGCAATGATAGAGGCCACCAGCGGAAATCCAACCCCGGGGCTCTGCAATTCAAAATAGATGCCCCCGATAATGATCATAATGAGAATCCCGCTTACCATGGGGTTGATGAGCCATCCGATGATCTTGTCTGCTCCGGTCTTTTTATGTGTGATGATCTCGTACCTGGGGATATGGGCGTCGTCCATCAGTTCGGCAATATTTTCTACCCTTCCTTCACAGAATCCATGTTGGATGGCTTCACTAGTTGTGAAGGTCAGTACTTTGCCGGTATCAATAATATCTTCTATATAAATGTCGGGATCAACCATGGCCTGTGCGATGTCAGGATCACGACCGGTAGCTTCTGCAGTGGCGCGCATCCATGATCGCATATACGACTGGTATTTATCCGGTACGGGCTTTCCGCTCTGGTCAACCACAGTGGCCGCACCTATGCTGGCCACAGGAGCCATATATATGCTGTCGCAGGCGATGGCGATCAATGCCCCTGCTGAGGCCGCATTGTTATCGATGTAAATATACACAGGGATGTCGCAATTCAGGATCTTTGTCCTGATAGAGTCAGCGGCATCCACCAGCCCGCCATAGGTATTCATATGGATCAGTATGATCTCAGCACCTCTTTCCTCGGCCTCCTTAAAAGCTTTCTGTGTAGTCCTGACCACAGGAGGTGCGATCTGCTCCTTAATGTCGAATTTATAAACTAGGGTAGTCTTTTCAGTGCTGTCGGTCTGCCCTATACAGAATACCGGCAAAAGAAAAGAAAGCAATAATAATTGAAATGTCTTTATCATGGTGCATGGATTGTTGTGTAAAATTAAAAGAATTTCTTCACGACTTCAATAATTTCATCATGTATAACCGGATTTCCGCAGATGATCTCTCCTCCATGGATAAAGTTATTTCCGCCTTTGAAGTCGCTGACCGTCCCTCCGGCCTGTTGTACGATAAATGCTCCGGCAGCTACATCCCATGGCTTCAGGCTGTATTCCCAGAAGCCGTCGAAGCGGCCGGAGGCCACCCAGGCCAGGTCGATGGCAGCTGAGCCAAAGCGTCTGATGCCCCTGGTATTTTTCATGAAATAGGCCAGCACCTTCAGGTATTCTTCCTGACGACTGAAGTCATTATATGGAAAGCCTGTGGCCAGTAATGATTCATCCAGCTTTTTAGTTTCAGAAACATGGATTTCTTCACCGTTCATGTATGCCGGGCCTCCTTCGTGGGCATAATAGCATTCCCGGGCTTTCACGTCGTAAACCGTTCCCATAATCACTTTTTGCCCTTTCATCAGAGCCACGCTGATAGAGAAAGTGGGTAGCTGGTGAATGAAGTTTGTTGTGCCATCCAGCGGATCTATGACCCAGGTGTATTCCTCCCCGCTGTTTTCAACCGTATTTTCTTCAACAAGGAAACCGGAACCGGGAAGGAGCTTCTCCAGTCCATCTACCAGCATTTTCTCGGAATTCTTGTCTACGTGAGTCACATAATCATGTAAGCCTTTTGTGTCGATGTCTTGCCCGGAAAGAGTATGCTGCTCCCCGGCCATATATTCACCAACAAGCCTGCAAAGGGTATTCACTTTTTGGTTTAATGATGCCAGGTCCATAAGTAATTGTTTATTTGGGAGTATACAGAAAGTTTCCGTCATCGCCCGGTTCATCCAGCTGAACAGAAACGATTTTATTGATAAATTTTTCCCTGAATAGTGTTTTCACCTTCAGGTAGTTTCCGGTAAACCCATGCATATATCCTCCCAAATTGTCAGATTCGAAAAGCACAAGCCTTGTGCTGCCGATATGTTCCCGGTAAAATGCTGTTTTCTTTTGTTCTGAAAGTTTGTGCAGTATCCTGCTTCGCTCCCTTTTCTCCTTGTTGATCACTTTCCCGCTGAGAGAGGCTGCCTTTGTTCCCGGACGCTCAGAGTAAGTAAATACATGCATATATGAGATCTCCATGCCTTCAATGAAGTAATAGGTGTCTTGAAAATCTTCTTCCGTCTCACCGGGAAAGCCAATGATCACATCTGCTGCAACACAGGCATGGGGCATGTGTTTCTTGACCTCAGAGATCCTTTGTGCAAACACTTCCCGTTTGTACTTGCGCTTCATGAGGTCGAGGATCTTGTCAGAACCTGATTGCAAGGGTATATGGAAGTGGGGCAGGAACTTTTCTGATGAAGCCATGAGCATGATCATCTCCTCATTTAGTAATTCCGGTTCGATGGATGATATCCTGATCCTGTCGATGCCCTCTACCTTGTCCAGTGCTTTGATCAGGTCAAAAAAGCTTTCTTCATGCTGTTTGCCAAAGTCACCAATATTCACACCCGTCAGGATGATCTCCCGCATACCGGCAGATGCAACTTCTTTTGCAGTAAGGATGGTGTCGGCAATGCTGGCACTCCTGCTTCTTCCGCGGGCAAAGGGGATGGTACAATAGGTGCAGAAATA
>Ga0164313_10006830_pt1 | contig 10034 bp, 10 predicted proteins | sample GuaBasSedimGuay4_FD_113735 | JGI IMG/M metagenome (GOLD analysis project Ga0164313, IMG submission 113735) | Subseafloor sediment microbial communities from Guaymas Basin, Gulf of California, Mexico - Guay4, Core 4569-4, 0-3 cm | ecosystem: Environmental > Aquatic > Marine > Hydrothermal vents...
AGCGTGTCTCTTTTCGAGAAGACCCCCATCCTGCAAGCACTTTCAGGGCACGACTCCCAAAACCCCGACACCCAAAGCCGCAAACAGTTGTTATTATTCGACTAACGTTGGGACACTACTGATTTGCCGCCCCCAATCTGCATCCTTCTCCCGGAGCCCACAGTCGGCGTGGCGCTGTCGCGGAGGGCCTCGTAGCGAGGGAGGGATAGGCCGTCCGGCCATCCCGACCGAGTGGAGGGAGGAAAACGCGGCCAGAGGTCCGGAATCGGCGCGATCCAATATAGGGAGGGGGGGGGGGCGGCCCAGTTCGAACGTAGCCCGCCGGCGCGCTGCGGGCGAGGTCGATGGCTCCGACGAGAGCTTGCTCTCGGAGGAGACGTCGGTCGAAGACCGCGGACGGCGGGCGTCCAGGCACGAACACGGAAAAAAACGACGGACCAGGAGGCCCGCCGTTGTGAGTTGCTGATCGATTCGATCTATAGCGCCTTTATAGCCGCCACCATCGGTGGAATGACATCGAAGAGATCGCCCACCACCCCGTAATCAGCGATCTTGAAGATCGGCGCGTCGGGGTCCTTGTTGATGGCGACGATGATCTTCGACGAATTCATGCCCGCGAGGTGCTGAATAGCGCCCGAGATGCCGCAGGCGATATAGAGCGACGGGCTCACGACCTTGCCGGTTTGGCCGACCTGATGCGAGTGATCGATCCAACCAGCATCAACCGCCGCGCGCGACGCCCCGACGGCCCCGTCGAGGGCGTCGGCAAGCTCCCTGATGAGAGCAAAGTTCTCGGGGCCGTTGATGCCACGGCCACCGGAGACGATGATGTCGGCTTCGGCCACATCGAGCTCCTCGCCCGCCACCACCACCAGCTCCTTGACCAGTGCGCGGATGGAAAGCGAAAGACCATCGATGGCAACCACCTCGGCGCTGCCACCGGTCTCCTCGGCCGCAAAAACGTTCGGCCGCAGACTGATGACTTGCGGTGTCTTGCCCGCGGTATTCGCCTCCGCGAAAGCCTTGCTCGAGTACACCGGGCGGCGCACGTTGAAGCTGTCGCCGTCCAAAGTGAGCGCCACCGCATCCGGAATTGCGCCCACGCCGAGCTGCGCCGCCACCCGCGGCGCCAGATCGCGACCCATGGCGGTGCCCGCAAAGAAGATTGCAGACGGTTGCGCCGTCTCCACCGCCTTGGCCACCACCTCGGCATACCCCTCCGCCGAGTACCGCAGGAGGTTGGGATCATCAGCGACCAAGACCTTGTCCGCGCCCCAGGCGCTGAGCCCAGTGGCGATATCGCCGACTCCGGAACCGGGCAGGACGGCGGTTACAGTGCCGCCGGCCCCTCCCTGTCGCTTGGCTTCCGAAAGCGCCTGCAGAGAGGCCTTCCGGACCTCGCCGTCGCGCTGCTCTACGAATACAAGAATGCCAGCCATCATCGCCTCCCTATATCGCCTTAGCTTCTTCGCGAAGCAGTTTTACGAGCTCGGCCGCCGCCGCCGACGGATCGTCCGCGCCCTGGATGATGGTTCCGGCCGCCTTCTCCGGCGGCAGAGTGAAGCTTTCCACCCGGTAGAAGGGATCGGCCCCCTCCTCGATGCCAAGGCTTGCGACCTCGATCTTTTCCACCGGCTTTTTCTTCGCCGCCATGATGCCCTTGAGGGCTGCATACCGGGGCTCGTTGAGACCCTTCTGGCAGGAAACAACCGCCGGCAACGGGCTCTCCACGATCTCCTTCGCACCTTCCACCTCTCGCTCGGCGGTCAACGAACCGTCGCCGACCTCGAGCTTGGTAACGATGGCGACGCTCGGCAGGTCGAGCAGCACGGCAAGCATTTGCCCGACCTGGCTGCAATCGGTGCCCACGCCCTGAATGCCGCAGAGCACGATGTCGAACTCCCTGTCCTTCAAGACCGCCGCCAGCACCTTGGCGATCGTGAGGCTGTCACCGAGAGTCGCCTCCCCGCCGAGAACGTGAACCGCCTGGTGGGCGCCCCGCGCCAGGCAGTCGCGCAACGCCGCCTCCGCGTGCGCCGGACCATAGGTCACGACGGTGACCTCACCGCCCTTGGCCTCGGTCAGCTGCAGTGCTTCCTCGAGCGCATACTCGTCGAACGGTGAGACGATCCACTTGATGCCCGCCTCGTCGATGCCCTTGCCGTCGGCTCCCACCTTGATGACCGACGCCGTATCCGGAACGCTGGCAACGCACACGATACAGTTCACGGCTAGCCTCCTTCGAAGTGTTTTCTAAGAAATGAATACCCATTCATCGGGCATAGTGTAGCAGATTCGCCCGAGGGCCAATTTCGGATTTCGGATTTCGGATTTCGGATTTGCCGCCCCCCAGCTTGAATCCTCCGCCGGGAAGCCCCAGTCGGCGTGGCGCTGTTGCGGAGGGCCTCGTCGCGAGGGCCGCGAGGCGTCGTGTCCGAATTAGGAAATAGGAGTTAGGAATTAGGAATGCCGCCCGGCGCTCTCCCGGCACGGCGGACCTGGCTGTGCTCGCCACGCGGAGCGCTTCCAGCACCGTCGACACACCACAATCAGCCTCGAAACAACTATTCACTCCTACCTCTCGGAAAGTCGCGGCGGGCTCGGCCCGACGTGGCTTTCCGAGGGCGGGTGGGCGGGGGGCGGGGGCGGGAAAAAAGGAGTTCGAGGGCGTCGGCTCGCTCGAATGCAGCCCGCCGGCGCGCCGCAGGCGCGCAGCGGACGAGGCCAACGACTCCGACGAGAGCTTGCTCTCGGAGGAGACGTCGGCCGAGGCCGCGTGGCCGCGGGCCCTGCCCGCGGACGGCGGGCGGGCACGGACGCGGTGTTAGTCGGCGTGTTCTTCTCGGAGGCGGTTGATCTCGCTGTCGTAGGCCTCCATCACCTGGTGGTGGCGGAGGACACCGATGACGGGGGCCGGCGGCTGACCGTCAACCACCGGCAGGATTTCACGTTTGAAGGCCGTGAAACGCTGCAGAGCGGTGTGGAGATCGTCGTCGGGCTCGAGGTAGGCCATGCCGTGGGCAGTAACGCCGAGATCGGAAGCCACGAGTAGCGGCCACACCTCGGGTGTCGCCATCACACGACGGACATCGTTGAGGCTGAACATCCCCTCGACGATCCCATGCTCGTCAACAACAGGAAAGGCCTCCTGATCGGCATCCCCAACTATCTCGAGAACGGCGTCAAACGACGCACCCGGGTGCACCGAGACTACCTTCTGGTCCGGTTCCATCACCTGGCGCACCGTAAGTCGCTCGAGAATGTCGATCTGGAACTCGCCAATATGGGCGGGCGAGTCGACCCGCCCCGGAACCTGAGCCTCGTAAATCGAGACCCCACGCGTCAGCAGATAGGCAACCGAAGAAACCAGCATCATCGGCACCAGCAGGCCGTAGGAACCGCTCATCTCGGCGACCATGATGAGGGATGCGATGGGCACCTTGGCGACACCGGCGAAGAAACCACCCATACCAACCAGCACGCAAGCCGCGGTCGGCGGCGCGATCTGCGGCGCGACCCGCCCGACAAGATCCGCAAAAATTGCCCCGGTCACACCACCGATCACCAACGATGGGGCAAAGACACCGCCGGACCCTCCGGACGAGATGGTGAGCGACGTGGCGAGAATCTTGGCCGGCAGCAGGAGGATCAGTATCTTCAACGGCAACTGATTATCGAGGGTGAGTTGCAGCCAACCGTAGCCGCCGCCGAGAACCTGCGGCACCGCCAGGGCGAGGATCGCGAGGAGGAACCCGCCGACGGCTGGTTTAGTCCAGTTCGGGATCGGCATACGGGCGAAGACATTGTCACGCATTCCGTAGAAGACCTTGACGTAGATAACTCCGACGGCAGCCACCACCATACCGAGAACGAGGTAAGCGACAAGCTCGTGCGGTCGGGCAAAGTGAATATCAGCGGTGTGGAAGATGGAGTTCCATCCGGTCAAGGACGCCACAACGATGTATGAGACGATCGACGAGATGATGGCCGGGATGAGGGCCTCAGACTCGAAGTCCGGGTCCGAGTACAGGACCTCGACCGCGAAGAGGGCGGCGCCCAGCGGCGCTCTGAACATCCCCCCAATACCGGCCGCCATCCCCGAGATCACGAGAACCCTGCGGTCGTGGTAACCGAGCCGCAGCAGATCGGCGAGGTAGGATCCAAACCCCGCACCCACCTGCGCTACCGGGCCCTCGCGACCGGCCGAGCCACCCGCTCCAATGGTCAGCATCGAGGTGATGAGCTTGACCGGCACCACCCGTTTGCGGAGCTCCGCCCGCTCTCGATGGTATGCGTTGATGACCGCGTCGGTCCCGTGGCCCTCGGCCTCAGGCGCGAAGGTCTGCACGAGCCAGCCCACAACCAGGCCAACCAATGGCAGTACCAACAGGAGAAACCACGGACGCTCAGGGAAGTTCCAGCCTGCCTCAGCCGCCTCACCGTGGCCAGGAACCTGGAAACCCACGACATCGTGGAGGACAACCGAGCTGATCCAGTCCACTCCCCAGGTGAGGAGGGCACCACCGAGCCCGGCGACCACCCCCACGAGCAGGGCAAGGACCAGCCAGCGCCCGAAGTTGTAAAGATCCACCCGGTTCGAGAAACGGGTGAAACCCCTGATCCACGCCTGTGTGATTGACGACATTTCTTTTCTACGAATGTGCAGACGCTGTGACGGACATCTTCAGTCGATCTTGCCAACAACCAGACAGGCGTTTGTGCCGCCGAACCCGAAGGAGTTGGTCATCGCCACCTTGACGTCGGCTTCGCGGGCGGTGTGCGGAACATAATCCAGATCGTTCTCGGGATCCGGGTTGTCGAGATTGATCGTTGGAGGCACCACACCGTGGACCATTGACAGCACGGCGATACCGAATTCGAAACCTCCCGCGGCGCCGAGCAGATGACCGGTCATCGACTTCGTGGAGGACACCATCAACTCATGGGCGTGGTCAGCAAACACACCCTTGATGGCCTTGGTCTCGACGATGTCCCCGGTCGGCGTCGCGGTGCCATGGGCATTGATGTAATCCACAGCCTCCGGGTTAAGGGATGCATCGTCGAGGGCGCCGCGCATGGCCCGAATAGCTCCATCGCCGTCCTCGGACGGTGCCGAAATGTGAAAGGCGTCCGAGCTCATCCCGAGGCCGAGGACCTCGCCGAGAATCGGTGCTCCCCGCTTCCTCGCATACTCGAGTTCTTCGAGGATCACGATCCCAGACCCCTCGCCCATGACGAAACCGTCGCGGTCCCTGTCCCACGGCCGAGACGCCCGCTCGGGCTCGTCGTTGCGGGTCGAAAGGGCCCGCATCGAGGAAAAACCCGCCAATGGCGTCGGAGTAATTACTGCCTCGGAACCACCGGCGATGATCGCATCCGCATAGCCTTGGCGGATGTAGAGGAACGCGTCGCCGATGGCGTGGGCCGAGGTGGAGCACGCCGAGCACGTCGCCACGTTAGGCCCCTTGGCGCCGGTGCGGATGCTCACCAGACCCGAGCACATGTTGATGATCGCACCGGGAATGAAGAACGGCGAGACCCTTCGCGGGCCTCGATCGCGCAGCGCACCGTAGTTGCGCTCGATCGCCGGAAACCCGCCGATGCCGGAGCCTATGACGACACCGACCCTGTTCGCGTTCTCGTCAGTGATCTCGAGGCCCGAGCTCTCAAGCGCCATGGTCGTCGCCGCCAGTGCATAGTGCACGAAGAGGTCGAATTTCTTGACCTCTTTGGGTTCGATCCAGTCGGAGGGCTCGAATCCATCAACCTCGGCGGCAATGTGTACGGAATAGTCGGACGTGTCGAACCGAGTGATGGTGGAGACACCACTCCTGCCGGATACCAGACCATCCCACGTGGGCTCGGTCCCGATCCCGAGGGGCGAGACCATGCCGACCCCGGTGACCACAACCCGACGGGCCATCAGCTGTCCAGGTTCTGCTTCAGGAATTCACTGGCATCCTTGACGGTCGCAATCTTTTCGGCCGCTTCGTCCGGAATCTCGACCCCGAACTCTTCCTCGAATGCCATCACCAGTTCGACCACGTCGAGGGAATCCGCACCAAGATCATCCACAAAGGACGCATCGGGAGTCACCTTTTCGGCATCGACGCCCAGCTGTTGGACAATGATTTCTTTAACCTTGGATTCAACTTCCATACTCGTATCCTCCTCATTTGTTCTCGGCGGTTTGAACCAACCGTCGCACCTACTTTCGACCGGCCGTACTGATCACCGTCATGGCAAATACTACCGGACGCGGCAATCATACAGGATCGACACAACTCCCGGTCCGATCCCAAACGCTCGATGCGGCGCTAACCGCACGTTTGGACGCTGTACGTGATAGCACACGGCGCCACACCGCGCAAGAGAATCGATTCGGCTTGACATCTTTCCGAGAAAGGAGTATTCAGCCAGTTACGACCTCATTCGGTCGGCACGAGGAGGGGACGATGGAATCATATCTGACCGCAAAGGAAGCAGCGGAATACCTCAAGCTGGCCGAGCGCACCCTGGTTCGGCTCGCCCACGAAGGCAAGATCCCGGGGGTGAAGATCGGCGGCCAGTGGCGGTTCCGACGCGCCCTGCTCGACGAGTACCTCGACACCATTGCGGTCGAATCGGTGGCGACCTCCGGCGCTGCGCCCAGCCAGGTCATCGATGCGCCGATGGAGGAGATCTTTACAATCGACCAGATCATTCCTACCCTGAAGGCCGGAAACCGACCCGAAGTCATCCACGCGATGGCCGAGCACGTGACCGGGCTCGGGTTGGTCGAGGATCAATCATGGCTCGAAGCGGCTCTCGCTGCGCGCGAGCGATTGGTGCCGACCGCAGTTCCCGAAGGCGTTGCCTTTCTCCACGCCCGGCGGCGCGCAGCGGACAAGTTCCCGAAGCAGTTTATCGCCATGGGAAGGTCGCCAAAAGGAGTCGTATTCGGTTCTCCCGACATGGGCAAAACCAATATTTTCTTCCTCCTCGCCCTTCGGAATGACGCGTTGCACCTGCGGTGGTTATCGCGGCTGGCATGGATCGTCCGCAATCCGACCCGGCTCAGTCGTCTCGTGGAGGCTAAATCGGCCGCCGACATTCACGCAGCGATGCTCGAAGCTGCGGCCAACCTGCCGGGTGCGCTCCGACCTACAGGAGCACCAGCGGGCCGGTAAGCCCGCAGTTCGGAATTCGGAATTCGGAATTCGGAATTTTCGCCACCCACCCATGATGGACTCGAGAGGATGGGGCGGAAACTCAAAACTCATAACTCAAAACTCAAAACTCCCGCTACAATGGTCCGCCAATGAAAATCGGAATGGTTGGAAGCCATGGTGTCGGTAAGACAACCCTCTGTTTCGAGGTAGCCGCTGCCCTTAAACGCCGCAACGCGGATCTGGAAATGGTCCGCGAGGTAGCTCGGCGCTGTCCTCTTCCCATCAATCAGGAAACCACCGTTGCGGCACAGGAGTGGATCCTCCACACCCAGATCGCGTCGGAGATCGAGGCAGAGGCCGGTCACGAGATCGTCATCTGCGACCGATCTGTTCTCGACAACTACTGCTACCTGGTGTACTCGGCCGGCAGCTTGCGTGCCTGGGAGCACTTCCTCGACCACTGGATGCCGACATATGACCTCCTGGTCCACGTGCCGATATCAGAACGCCCCTCGTACGATGGAGTCCGCGCGGTGGACCCCGCCTTCCAAAAGCAGATCGAGCTGCTGCTCGAGGGGATGATCGCAGCCCGCTCACTGAGCCCGCTTCGCCTCAACCCGAATTCGAGGGTCAACTGGTGTCGGACGATTGTCGATGCACTTTTGCCCAGGCTCGAACCTACCCTGCCGCTCTTCTCCGAGGATCCGGAACGATGAGCGTCAAGGACCCAACCCAAGATTTTCCCATTCACGGCAAGGTCGACGAGGCTGCCGCGAACCTCGTACAGGTGATCGACGGCTCGGTCGCACAGCTGTGGGAGACCATCGAGTCGCTGGAGCGCCTGCAACCCCGAAACCTCGAGCGCTTTCGGGTGTCGATTTTCGGTTCGGCTCGAATTGATGAAACGAGTCCTTTGTACTCGGCAGCACAAGATCTCGCGACGAGGTTGGCCGAGGCCGGTTGCGAAATTGTCACCGGGGGCGGCGGGGGACTCATGCAGGCGGTCGATCGGGGGGCTTCACGAGGCGCGGTAAGGCGACCGGCCGGTGGAAACCTGCCCATTCGCACGGTCGCCGACCGGGGTGACGCACCTTTCGTAGAAAAGGTCTACCGACATCGTACGTTTTTCTCCCGCCTCCATCATTTCGTTCGGCTATCGTCCGCCTTTATCGTGCTCCCGGGCGGCATCGGATCGACCCTCGAAGCAATGATGGTGTGGCAACTATTGCAGGCGAAGCATCTCCCTCCGACCCCGTTCCTCCTTTACGGGTCCCACTGGCGCGGCCTCTGTAGCTGGCTCGAGGAACAGGCGATGGAACAAGGTTTCGTGGACGCCGACGACCTTCGTTTGCCAACCCTTGTCGATACGGTCGACGAGGTCGTTAACCTCATCCTCGAGAACTTGCAGGAGTTCCGGGTTCGAAACGAGGAAAACCCATGAAGATCGGCTCATCGCGTTCGGGAATCGACGATCTCGACCGCTATCTGGCGAAGAAGAACTATGACAAAGCCTTCGAGGTCATCAAGAAGGAGCTGGCAAGAAACCCGAACCAGCTCAACCTGCGTCTCCGCTTGGCGGATGTCCTCGATCTCCAGGGAAATCGAGACAAGGCAATTTCGATGTACCGCACGATCGCCGAAGCTCAGGCACGTGACGGCTTCTACGCCCGTGCGATTGCGGTCTATAAGAAGATCCTGCGCCTCGACCCGGAGCAAGACGTACACTCCGAGTTGGCCCACCTGATCGAGGACGACCGGCAAACGAAGATGGCCGGTCAGCGGCGGCGCGAACACGGAGCCGCGATCGAACAGAAAAATGTGACAGCCGACCAGGAGCTCAAGGAACTTCAATCGTCCACCCTCTTTTCGTCCTTCGAGCGCGAAGCACTGGTGGAGATCGTAGCGTCCACCGAACTCCGCGCCTACGACGAGGGCGACATCATCGTTACCGAAGGGGAGCCGGGCTCGAGCCTTTTCCTGATTGTGGGTGGCACGATCAAGGTGTTCACGCGCTCCGACGACGGCGGCAATCTTAAACTCGCGGAGCTGGGACCAGGTGATTTCTTCGGTGAGGTTTCACTGCTTTCCGGCAAACCCCGTACCGCCACCATCACTGCGCGCACCAAGGTCACCGCGATCGAGCTCGACCGCGCAAGTGTCGATCGAATCGCGGAGAACCACCCCGAGGTCATGAAGGTCCTCGAGGATTTTTGTGAGCGCCGGGCGAAGGACGCCGTGGAGGCGGTGATGCGCCGCCTCCGCAACGCGCCGCCACCTCGGCCTGATGCGGGTTCGTCCACGCCGGGACCCAGAAAACCGCCCATATCCTAAGATGGCCATCCTGCCGATTCTCGTCTACGGGGACCCGCGGTTGGAGGCGGCCAACCAACCGGTCGAGGATTTTGGAGAGGAACTCCAGTCGCTGATCGAGGATCTTTTTGAAACCGGTTGGGAAGCTCCCGGCCTCGGGCTCGCGGCACCTCAAGTAGGCATCAATCTCCGCATTGCGACTGTCGATCTCTCTGTAGGCAAGGATCCCGAAGCGCGGGTCGTTCTCGCCAACCCCGAGATCATCTTCTGCCGCGGAAAAGCCAGCCTCGAAGAAGGCTGCCTCTCCTTTCCCGGTCTTTTTACTACGATCGAACGGCCAACCGCCCTACGCGTCCGGGCTCAGGACAACGGCGGCCGGTGGCGAGAGTTCGAGGCAGAAGGACTGCTCGCGCAGACCGTGTGCCACGAGGTAGACCACCTCAACGGGGTACTGATAGTTCATCATCTCCGCAGCATGAAGCGCCGCCTGTTCATGAGGCGAGTGGAGAAGATGCGGAAGCTCGGCGTCTGGCAATCCACCGCGTAGATCGCCGAACAAAGAGTTGAGAGTTA
>Ga0164313_10006831_pt1 | contig 10034 bp, 7 predicted proteins | sample GuaBasSedimGuay4_FD_113735 | JGI IMG/M metagenome (GOLD analysis project Ga0164313, IMG submission 113735) | Subseafloor sediment microbial communities from Guaymas Basin, Gulf of California, Mexico - Guay4, Core 4569-4, 0-3 cm | ecosystem: Environmental > Aquatic > Marine > Hydrothermal vents >...
CCTTCCCCGCCCCGATGTCGAGGCCGCGGTACACCTGCCGTGAATCGGCAGAAACGATCTCGCCACCCAGCTCCCGCGCCAGCTCCACGCCGAGTCGCGTTTTGCCGGAGGCGGTGGGCCCGAGGACCACCACCAGGTTCTTCATCACCGAGCCAATGGCCTTTTTCGGCATGTCACCTCTCATTGGAGGATACCGTTGTTTTACCGAAGCCTGATGATCCAAAGCGCGATGTCTTGTGGGGGGATTCTTCCGTGCCGCCGGATCCCGCGGTAATGGTACGAACTCGACAACATCGAGTCCGAGCTATCATCAGGACGTGGCAACACCCGTGAACCGGAGAACCTATTTGATGCTGTGCATCGCGATCCTGTTGATCGCGGGCGGTTTCCGCTGGTACCGCATTGCCGAACGTTCAATCTGGCTCGATGAGGCAGTTGTGGCGAACTACGCGCGACAATCTCTCACAAACAACATCACCAAGACGAGGCTTGGCAGCAGCTCGCCGGTCATCTATCCTCTGGTGCTCCAAGCGGTTCAGCGTGTCGACGACTCGGTCTTCGCGGTGAGGTCCACCTCCGCTGCTTTCAGCCTTCTGGCGATCATCACTGTTCTCCTCCTGCCGGGATTCGGCTTCGACCGGTCCGCTGCACTCGTGGCGGCAGCCGTCCTAGCGGTCTCGCCTTCGCAGATTCGCTATGCCCAGGAGGTGCGCGACTACTCGCTCTCGGTTTTCTTGGCAGCCGCCATGGTCGTCGCCCTGGTTGGCGTCCTGAACGAACGCAGAGGATCGCGGGCTCTGTTTCTGATCGTATTCTTCCTTGCTCCACTCGCACAGTACGGGCTCGTTTTTCTGGCGATCGCCATCCTCATAACAGTGGTGGTGGCGGGGGCGCGCCGAGATGATTTCAAGCCGATATTGCGGATATCTACCGCAGCAACCTCTGCTCTTGCGATCGGGGTTGTGATCACGTACCTGCTGACCTTGCGCGGCCAGTGGGGACGCGGCGACCTGTCGTACCTGCACAGATTCTTCTACGATGGGTCGATCTTCGATTTCGGCGCTGTGGCCGCATTCCTTGCGACCAGGGCCCACCAACTGGCGGCCTATTTGAACCTCGGCGACGGGAGCGTCGTGTTGCTGGTTCCATGCCTGGGTCTTTTCCTTCTCGCCAAGTCTTCGGCGCCGCGGGATGCACGACTCGTCTTCGCGCTGGCCTTGGTCTCGGTAGCGATTGTCGGTGGAGTCTCAATCTTTGGGATCTACCCATTCGGACCCATACGCCAGAACCTCTTTCTCGCCCCCGCCGTCGTCGTGGCGGTGGGAGGAGGTTGGGCCGCCCTGATGACCAACCTGCCGCCGAAGCACCGCGACAAGACGACGGCATTGTTTCTCGTCATGGTCGTCGCCGCCGGCACCTTCGGCATTGTCCGAGCCGACCCCTACCGGGAGGTCGAAGACATCAAGAGCATCATCTCGGGCCTGGACGAACACACTTCCGGCGAAATCGTCTACGTGCATTACGGAGCAAGGGCCGCCCTTCGCTTCTACAAGGTCGACGGTCCGAATTTCGTCTTTGGCGACAGTCACCGGGGGAATCCCGCCGCCTACCTCACCGAGTTTCGCGCGCTCGTCGATGATGAAGCTCCCTTGGTGTGGGTCGTCTTCTCTCACACCTCGACCGCCGAAAGACGTTTCCTGCTCAAGGGGCTTGCCTCGGAGTGGAAATTCAAGCTCGTGGTGAAAGCACGCGGCGCCAGGCTCTATCGGGGCCGGCGTATACCTGCCGCTGAATAGCTGCTCATGGTGGTCCCGGTCGACGGTGTTGTGATTGGAAGCTAACCCACACTTCTCACCAGGTTTCGCCGCGACGCCGAGGAGGTGCTGTGCCCAGCTGGGTTTTCGACCCGAGAGGTGCGGTTTGGTCAGATTGGTTGCTATGATGACCGGCAACGATGTCGCCGCCACTTGAAAACAACAATGGACGAGGCTCTTTTACCCTGGTTGCTGCTGGTGCTTTGATGCTTGCCGCCGGCGTACGTCTTCTCGGCCTGACGCGGGAGGCGTTCTGGGTTGACGAGGTCTCGACCTTCAATCTGACCGGCCACCCGGGACTCGCGTCATTGAAGGTCTTCGCTGAAGATGTCCATCCTTTCGCCTACTACTGGGGTTTGGCCCAGTGGCGTGCTGCGCTGGGAGCGTCGGAGTATGTCATCAGGGGTTACAGCGTCGTGTGGAGTCTTGTCGGGATCCTGGCGACGCTGGGTTTTGCGTGTGAGGTCGGGCGCCACCGAAAGGTTGCGCTGTGGGCGGTCTGCCTTGCGGCTGTCAGTCCGCTCTCCGTCTACTTCGCCCAGGAAGCGCGAATGTACGCGCAGGCCTCGGCGCTGGTCGCCTTCAGCTCGTGGGCTCTGCTGGCATGGCTGAACCGGGTCGAGGAGGGGAGGAGAACCGCGGGTTGGGCGATCCTCTATGTCGTCAGTGTGGCGGCCCTCCTTCTGACCCATTACGTTGGAGTGGTCATCGCGCTCGCGCAGGGCATGGCGGTGATCGCCGTGTGCGTGATCCGCCGGGATCTTCGCTTTCTCCTCGGTTATTCGGCCGGCGCGGTGGCTGTTGCGCTCCTTTTTCTGCCGTGGCTGTGGTTCGTTCACACGCTGAGACCCAGCCTCTATCGAGCCTCGTCCCTGGCGTGGATGCCGAGCCCGGGCTGGCGTGACATCTGGTTGATGATGACCCGGGATCTGGTTTGGGGCAGACCGGGCTGGGAGGGCGCCGAGTGGATTGTCCCTCAAGGTGTGTCGGTTCTCCTGCTGGCGGTCGTTCTTTGGGTGCTGTGGTCCGGCCGATCTCGAGTTGATGGAGCACCAAGATGGGCGCTGCTTCCTCGCGGGCAGAGCTTCGCGATCTGGATGGTTGTCGGTCCGGTCCTGGTTGCCCTGGCCATCAGCCGGCTCTACCACCCGGTGCTGTGGTATCCACGTTTCAGCATCTTGGTCCTGCCACCGGCCATCGTGCTTGCCGCGTGCGCCATCGACACGGTTCGTCGGCGGGCTGGAGGGGCGGTACTGCCGGCTGCTCTGGTGATCATCGCAATCATCGGTCTCGGCGTTCAATACCGGGCCTTGACCAAGGCAGGGATGCGGAATTTCGCCTGGTTCTGGCAGACCGAAGGTCCTCCGGATGTCGTCTGCTTCTTCCCCGACTGGAAGAGAACAGCGGCCAGGTACCAAGTAGGCCCATCGTTGCCGCGGAGGTACCGCCAACGGCTTGAGCGACGGCTCAAGGGTCGAGGACCGTTCACCCTGTGGGTGTGTTCAACGGGTAACTACGATTCAATCATTCGCCCGGAACGTGAGCGTGCCGAAAGGAACCGGGTCTTGTCACTCGGTATTCGGCGAGACCTCGGCTCGGTCGATCGATTGAAGATCGTCGAGGTCCGTGTCGCTCCGCGGACCACCGCCGGAAAATAGAAATTGGTGCGTGACAACTCACCGTTTCCGGTTGAATGACTCGAGCCATCGAGGCAGCGCCGGCACCCCCGAGATAACATCGACGCAACCCGCCGCGAGCAGATCGTCGGCCGGGCACGAGCCGGTGGCGACACCGAGCACCGGGATGTCGGCGTTGCCGCCGGTCTCGGCATCGACCGGCATGTCGCCGACGAGCAGCGCCTCGCCGATGGTGCAACCGGTTTGTTCGAGGATGGCCTCGATCATGGCGGGGTCTGGTTTGTGGGACCCCGTCGTTTCCGGCCCGACGACCGAGGCCATCAGTCCTCGCCAGCCGAGGTGATCGACGAGCCTCTCAACCCAGCTCAGAGGCTTGTTGGAAGCGATGGCCAGGATGTGGTCCGCGGCAAGGGTCGCCAGGGCCCCGCCAACTCCCGGGTAGGGCGGGGTGGTATCGGTGAGAACCTCGCTGTAGTGGAGTCGGAAGGCAGCCATCAGTGCGTCATGGTCGCCGTCCTCACCCGCGGCTGCGGCGATGAGGCGCGAGGCGCCGCGGCCGACATGACGGCGCACCCATGCGAGGTCCCGGTGACGCAAGCCGAGATCGGAGAGGGCGAGGTTGAGGCCGACTCGGATGCCGGGAAAGCTGTCGACCAAGGTGCCGTCGAGATCGAAGACGATGAGTCTGACTTCTTTTCCTCCACCGATAATAAGAAAACAGGCCAAGCTCAATATTGCCATGGCACGAAAGAGGTTAATTCAGCACCCCGGAGGTGTCAATTTGCGGGATCTTGGCGTCCTTCGCACTTATCTCGATAGTGGGAAGCCGGTGCTGTATCCGGCGGGCAACAGGCTGTTCTCGATTCGAAAATGAACGACTATTCGCTCCCCTGCTCCATTCGGTCATCATAGGAGCGGAGGGCTTCAGCGAGATCGAGCGGTGACGCTGAAACCTCAGTCGGGGCATCCACGTCTGCGTGGAGACGGCTGCACTCGGCGGCACAGCGCGCGATTCCCTCCGGGGTGCCCACATCGGTCCAACCGCACGGTGGGACGGCGACCACGCGCATGTCCGCGCCGGCCTCCTGCAGGACGGCCCGCGAAAAGTCCACCTTCGGCAGGCGGTCGTAGAGCTCGGTCACTCGCTCTGTGGGAGGGCCGCCGTCCGCGCCGACCAACGCGTAGTCGAACATTCGAGTCAGCCACGGCAGAGCCCACTGAAACAACGAAAACAGCGCCCACGCTCGCATGGCGAAGATGAAACTGTTCCACAGGGCGCCTTCCCGCACCAGCTCCTCGGCCCTCTCCTGGGTGGGTTTCTCCACGAATTGGGAGACACCGCACACCGGATGGAGACCGGCGGACGAGCGCGAGATCCATCCGAGACCGGTGTCCGGACCCTCCGGTTCGAGGCCAAGCAGAACGAGCCGATCCGGTTCCCGATGGATGTGCTCGGTGGCGGCGGTGATTGCCGCGAGCAGGGTCGGCTCGTCGGCTACCACATGATCCGAAGGCAGCACCACCACGGTGGCGTCCGGATCGCGCGCGAGCACCCGCATGAGCGGGAGTAGAACACCGCAGGCGGTGCCGCGGTTGCACGGCTGGACAACGATGTTACCCAGGGGGAGATCCTCAAGCTCGGTCAACCACCAGCGGCGGTGCTCCGCGGCTACGACCACCATGGTGTTGCTGAGACCCGCCACGCCTTGACCTCGCCGCAGAGCTTGCCGAATGAGCGACGGCCCACCCTTGACGCTGCAGAATTGCTTCGGTACGGCTCGACCGTCAGGGCCGGCGGTGATCTGACTGAGGCGCGACCCATTTCCGCCTGCGAGCACGATCGACCACAATTTTCCGACGTTTTCCATGACCACCTCCTGCGGCTCCAAAGTGGAGTCGGCGACCGAACGAGAGCGCTGGGTCGAACCGTTTTGGGGAGCCCTTGCCTCCAAGGTAATGCGACAGAGTCTCGTTCGCCAGTGGTGACTCGGGCACGCCTGTGACTACGGTCACGACCGCCACGGATTATCCTGTTCGCCGGCTTGGACTTCGCCGAAAACGCCGAGATCAACACCGAGTTGAAGTCGACTGACGCGGAGGCAAAATGAGTGAAACCTGGGAATAGTGGGTGGCGCCTTTCGAGCCGGCAGGGGGCAGAGTCAAGAAAAGGGCGCCCAGGTCAGGCGATTTCGACGATCTTGACCTTGAATCGTCGGAATCGTCTGGCCTGTACCGAAGCACCGAAGCATCACTGAGATTCATGTATAGTTTATTTGATTCTGATCGTTCGAAGCATGAGTGAGAACTGCCTCCAATGGGTCGGTTAGATGGCTCCCCGGTTCCTGGGCGGGGACTCCTGAAAACGACCAAACCCAGCTCAGAAAGGGAGACCTCAATGCGTAAACACATCAGCCGGTTTATTTTTCTCCAACTCGTCGCTGTTCTTGCGGTGGCTCTGGTGCCAGCGCCTTCGGCAGCCGCCGCCGATCTGCCGGAGTCGCCGGATGGCACGATCAAAGCGATTTATCAGAAACTCGCGGACCGGCATCCGGAGATCATCTGGCAGGCCCTGCCGGCCTCCTACCAGCAGGACATCACCGATGTCACCCGAGCTTTCGCGGGCAAGATGGATCCCGAGATCTGGAACTCGCTCTTCGGTCTCGCGAACAAGACGGTGGACATCCTTCGCGACAAAAAACAATACATCCTCGAGAGCTCGTTCATGGACGCCGCGGGGGACGAAAAGGTCCGGATCGAGCAGAACTGGGACACCGTGGTTGCGATCCTCGATGACCTCTTTTCGAGTGAGATTTCGGATTTGGAAAAGCTGGAAACCATCGACTGGGAGGAGCTTCTGAAAACCACTGGCGCCGAGATCATGGACAGTGCTCAGAATCTCTCGACGGCCAAGAGCGCTGAGGAGAAAGACAAAGACCTCACGACATTGCTGCGCCAATCGAAGATCGAAACCATCTCGCACGAGGGCGATACAGCCACCGTGCGGGTTTCAACACCGGGAGAGGAACCGGAAGACATCCCGCTGACCCTGGTGGAGGGCCGCTGGGTTCCGACGGACATGGCCCAGGACTGGGACATGAAGATCGCCGAAGCGAAGGAAAAGATCGCGACGATGTCCGAGGAGGAAATGGCACAGAACAAGATGCAGGCGATGATGATGTTCGGCATGGCGGACGGCATGCTTGGCGAGCTCGCCCAAGTCAGCTCCAAGGAAGAGTTCGAACAGGCTATTCAGGGCATTCTCGGACCGATGATGGGCATGGGCGGCGACGTGATGATGGATATGGAGATGACCGGCGAGGACGAGTAGGGCAAATAGAGCCAGGCACGCTATTACGTTGTTGTGGAGACGACAATAGCGGAATAACGTGCCTGGCACCTTTTACTTTTAACGGGCAGAGGAGGTCAGCAGGTCATGTCCACGAAATCACCAAACCGGGCGTTCCTCGTTTCCTCAATGTTCCTGATCGCGCCGATCATCACCCTCTCCGCATCGGCGCTCCAGGCTGCCGATTCGGACGTCTGGACTACTCACTCCGGCGCTGATCCCATCGCAGTGGGGGTGCCGTTCACCATCACCGTCGGTTATGGCAACAACGGACCCGATGCGGCCACCAGTGCCTACATCAACTCCTATTTCACCGCACCCATGGGTCTTGATGTCTTCATCGACGATTTTTTCAACGGCAACGGCATGTTGTTCGACATCATTCAGGCATCCGCCGACGGCACCGACACCCTGGGCAACGCTCCCCTTTTGTTCTGGGATGATTACCACTGCGAGGAGCTGCTCTTCCAGCTCCAGCGGAATGACAGCGACCCCGACGCCAACCCGGTGGAGGGTCTCGACCCGGGCGTGAGCGCGACCTTCTCGTACGACGTCACGATCCCGATGGAGTCGCCGAACACCGGCACGATCGAGATTATCCAACCCGCATCCATGGCACAGGCCTGGACTGCTTCCAACCCGGCAACCACCTTTGTTCTCCAGGCGGCAGCCTTCAACACCTACGCCCGCGGCACCTGCGACAAGTATGTGGGGACCATGGAGGAAGATATCTGCGAGTATATCGACGACAACTGCTTCGGTGCGCGGGTTTCACAACTCAACGAGCCGCTCGAAGCCGAGTTCGAACTGGTCAATGACGGCACAGTCGACCCGACCCTTGGGTGCGAAGCTTTTGTCGATTTCACCCCCGGCAACATCGCGCTGATGCGCCGCGGCGTTTGCGAGTTCGGTGTCAAGGGCTTCAATGCCGAGCAAGCGGGTGCGGTAGCGGTCTTCATGGTCAACGACGGCCTGTGCTCAAATGACATCCCGTCCGATCAGTGCGTCGTCAGCATGGGCTCTGGCGCCCTCGGCGCCCTGGTCACAATTCCGATCACGTTGTTCGCGCAGGCCGACGGTGAACCGGTGATCACCGCAGTTGAGAGCGGCATCACGGTGCGCGGCATCTTCGGCGGCGCCTCACAGCTCAGCGCGAACGGCTATTCATACCTTTGGGATTCCGGCGACACCGACCCGGATCCAGAAAACGACGAAAGTTATTGGGATCAAATGACCTATGGCGTCGGCTGTATCTACGACCTGGTTCCGACAAGCCTGAGCTTCCCCGCGAGCGGCGGTAACGGTCAGGTCGGATTGACCTCCACCACCGAGTGCTATTGGGACACCACAACCGAGGCGCCATGGGTCTTGCTCTCACCGCCGGTCAGCGGCACCGGAAACGGGACCGTCGACTACCAGGTGGACGCGAATGTCGGTTCGGGCCGTGCGGCTGTCGTCCGGATCGCCAACCAGCCTCACTACGTGACCCAGGAAGCGGGAAACGGCTGTACCTACACCATCACTCCGACCGAGACCGTATTTACCGCATCCGGTGGAGACGGGAGCATCGAGATCACAACTCAGGCCGGTTGCGATTGGACTGCTCTGACCACCGAACCATGGATGACCTTGACCTCCACCGCCACCGGGACCGGAAGTGCGACCGTTACCTTTTCAGTCATCCCCAGCCAAGGTAGTCAGCGTACCGGCGCCGTCCTCTTAGCTGACCAGATCCACCAGGTCATCCAGGGCACGCGCCCTTTCTTCTCCGATGGGTTCGAAACGGGCGACACCAGCGGGTGGGACATAACCAGTCCATAGAGGTACCGAAAAGCCGACGTCTACTGGGGATAGCCGCCACAGAAGGGAAGCAGCGGCTGTTGTTTGGATAACTAGAGCCAGGCACGCTATTACGTTGTTGGACGACAATAGCGGAATAACGTGCCTGGCACCTTTATACCTTTATTCTAGTACGGGTAAAACTGTCCGTTCCTCCTGTGGACCGTTCATTTCTATTGCAGACTGTCTGTTCCATATTCGGACCGTTCAACCGCCCCGAGTCCCGTTTGACCGCTGAATCGACCGGAAGCCGTAAACTGGATTCATGGTGATTCAATCATGAATCCGTGAATCGCCTGGATGTGCGGATATGAGCCGGATTTCTTCGGATGGGTGGATGCGACTTGCCGATTCTGAGGCCGAGCTCCACGCTGAACTCAACGGCAACCAGCCCACCATCGCCGAGGTGTCCGGTAGGAGGTGGGGGCTATACTGTCTACGGGAAGTACGATGCGATTTGGGCGCTTGCTCACCCTGGTTCTGGTTGCGGGTCTTTGCACCTGTTCCAGCGCTCCTCCATCGACAACCTCCGAGCTCACGCACCTGGCCAAGCACGTGGTCCGATACGACGGGCCCGAAATCCAGGTCCGACTCGAATACTGGTGGGCCGACGACTACCTCTCCAAAACCCAGCTCATGCTCAAGCTGTCATTGATCGTGGACGAGATTCGTTCCACCGTGGTTGAGCGTGACGCGATCAAGGTTCGCAGTCCTGACGGCCATGAGAGCTCCCTCGTCGACCCGAAGGAGTTCCAGCGCCTGTATCCCGAGCTGCTGTCGGCGCCGAACCTGTTCGACGTCTGGGGACCGCCCCCTGAGATCTTTACCGGCGTCCGAAAGAACTGTGGTCGGTGGTTTCTCTCTCCTCCCGGGGATTTTCGTGACAACCCATTCCTGACCGTGACCCCCGGTAGATGGTGCAGTGGACCGCTGGTTTTCGCCGTGCCGGAGGGGGTTCGGCCGGGCCGATGGGTGTTGATCATCGACCTCGAGGAAAGCGACGTGCAAATCCCGTTCACGCTCGGACGGTAGCCGGAGCGAATGAAACCTAAGTTGAGCGGTTCTGCCGGATGAGATGTGCCAAGTCCTTGATGCTCTGGTGTTTGCAAAAAACGCAGGAATACCGGTGGTATGTCGAGGCTTTTTGCAAACACCAGAGCACAAGGAGTTGGTGCAAGACGCCTGAGAGAATCGCTCAATTTAGGTGATAATTGGTGCCGGAATCGGAAGGAGTCAGGGATGAATATTTGGACATGGTTTGCCATGCTGGCCACTATCGTATGGGCTACTCCGGCATTTGGTCAGACAGCCGAGCCCTTCGACACCAACTCAGGCACCGTGACCTCCGGTCCCAATTCCCCGGATTACCCGCTGCTGGTTCCGGCCATGCTCGAAGCC
>Ga0164313_10006832_pt1 | contig 10033 bp, 8 predicted proteins | sample GuaBasSedimGuay4_FD_113735 | JGI IMG/M metagenome (GOLD analysis project Ga0164313, IMG submission 113735) | Subseafloor sediment microbial communities from Guaymas Basin, Gulf of California, Mexico - Guay4, Core 4569-4, 0-3 cm | ecosystem: Environmental > Aquatic > Marine > Hydrothermal vents >...
CTTTAACTTTAACTTTAACCATGACTTTAAATCAACTTCAATTGCCACTGATAAATATAATGTTTCCTTGTCTCTTAATGCGCTGAGCGGTGAAGTACTTCAAGATGATATCTATGTTGTTTTTAACGGCAAAGAAAGGCTTAGGGCAAAATTCAAATATAATAATCACTCTATTGACGTTTCCAGCCTGGATATTATATCAAAGGGTATTTTTTCACTTAAATCACAAGGTAAAATTCTACTTAGCGATAATATCAGTATTAATCAGCTAAATACCCGGATTGATATAAAAAACCTGTCCGTGTTTAACCAGGCTTATCTGAATAATATTCTATCGGGCAGTGATTATGAAGCATTACAATTAGAAGGAGGCATAGTTGCACAAATAGAAAAAAATAAACAAAGACTTAAGATCAGCACCCAATTCAAAGATTTTTCTCTGGCGTTTAATGAGGAGTTGTCTTTGTTGGGTTTAAGTGGAAAATTATACTGGAATAATAGTAAAGAAAGTTCGTTAAAGGAAAGCCAGCTGTCATGGCAGGAACTCACACTTAATCAATTACCACTGGGGCAATCAAGCTTTAGTTTTATTTTTCAAAATGATAACTTGCTGCTGACCAGCGAAACAGATATCCCGCTTTTTGATGGTGCGCTGCACATTAACAGCCTCAATATCTCACAAATGTTTCCACTGGCAAGCTCTTCCTCAGTCAATAATGGGCTGACCCTGACGATAGATGGCACGATTAAGCCTGTGTCTCTCGGTCTGGTATCCACACATTTTGACTGGCCATTACTTGATGGTACATTATCTGCAGTGATCCCTTCAACGACCTATAATGAAAAACATTTGACGGTTGGTGGTGCAATGATGTTACAGCTTTTTGATGGTGTGATTATTCTTAAAGACTTAAATGTTGATGATCCGCTACAGGACTATGCTCAGTTGTTTGCAAATATTGATTTTAATAATCTTAACCTGAAGTCTTTAACAAAAACCTATAACTTCGGTGAGATTGAAGGGCGAGTCGAAGGTAAACTAACAGGACTTGAATTAAGTGCCTGGCAGCCTGTTGCTTTTGATGCCTATCTGCGTACTCCACAAAATGATAAAAGCCGTCATCGCATCAGTCAGCGTGCCATTGATAATTTATCCAGCCTGGGTGGAGCTTCAGGTCTGCTATCCAGAAGTTTTCTCAGTTTTTTTGAAACATTTCGCTATGATAAAATTGGTATAAGCTGTAAACTAAAAAATAATATTTGTCACATGTCGGGTGTGGAACCAAAGGGTAATAGTTACTATATTGTCAAAGGCGGCGGTATACCCAGAATTGATGTGATGGGATTTCAACGCGAGGTTAACTGGCAAGTGCTGACTTCACGCCTGAAAACCATTCAACGGGCAAATGAAGCGGTTATCGAATAATAAAACTATTCAGCTTTTATTCAGACTGTATGTGACATAATTAATTTATTATTCAATTCATAACAACAACTTATACAATGGTGGAAACTATGCCTGTAATTTTGCCTGAAACTAGGTCGGAAACAATGTCGAAAACCATACCTGAAATAAGAAAAACACATTCTTTTTCTTATAATAAGCAGTCTTTTTATCAGCTGCTATCAATGCTGCTGATCAGTTTAACGGTTATTTCCTGTGTAACAATAAATATCTACTTTCCTGCAGCTGCAGCCGAAGAGGCGGCAGAGCTGATTGTCGATGATGTACTGCATTCTACTGACCCCGGTACTGAACAGAATAAAAAGTCAGGTGGGATGGACAATAAGCAAAGCCTGTTAAACAGCAGTCCTATAGATGAAGGGATTTATTACCCGGCAAAAGCATTAGTCGCAATTGTTAACTTCATTATTCCTGCAGCAGAAGCAGGTCAGGCAAATATTTCTATTAACTCGCCCAAAATTCGTTCCATTCGAAACAGTATGGAAAAACGCCAGGCAAAGCTTCAGCCTTTTTATAAATCAGGCGCGGTAGGTTTTACCAATAACGGATTAATTGCCAGTGTGAGCAGCGCAGGTTTATCTATCAAACAAAAATCAACTGTAAAAAAATTGATAAAGTCAGAAAATCGTGATCGACATGCCCTTTATTCTGAGATAGCCAATGCAAATGGACATCCGGAGTGGAAAGCTGACATTCAAAAGACATTCAGTAAGACATGGATTAATAAAATTTCATCAGGCTGGATGTATCAGTCTCCCTCTGGGAAATGGACACGTAAATAATTTTTGTTCCAAAAGAAAGAGTGTTTATGATGGTCGGCTGGCATTCCAATGGGGGCGTTGTGGTCGTAAATCTGTACACAGCATTTATGTGTGGTTTCCTCTCCTAATCGCATGTTGACCTTGATATTACAACTTTTGGTCAACAGCGACCTACACATAATTAAAGAGTTTGAAGAAACTGCATGAGGGCATTATCTTTAACAGAATATCTGCTCATATCCACTGAAGCTTCCTGGAGTCTTTCCAATGCAGCCTGCTTCATAGCCAAATTAGCTTCAACATATCGGTGCGTAGTTGTTATGCTCTCATGCCCCAGCCATAATGCAATCACACTAAAAGCAACACCAGATTGAAGTGAATGCATGGCCGTTGTAGGCATCATCAAACCGATCTATAATCGTTTCATGGTTTAATGTCACCTTTAAATCAAGCGAAAGAGCGGGTAAATTATACTGATTTAGAATGCAGAGATAAATAATTCTGGTATGTAAGTCGATTCCACATTTTTATGGTCCAGGCTACAGGGTTTATTTTTTGCGAAGAGGTTCAACCGTTGTTATTCTTTTGTCTGGCGGGGACAAGAGCACACAAAGTTCAGATATAGTAAAAGCTAAAAAATTAGCAAAGCAATTGGAGGAGTAAATTATGACAATTACTACTACTCGTTGGGATTCAGCAGAGCATTTGAAAACAGATGAAGATATTCAATTTTATTTGGAAGCCTGTATTGAAGAAGCTGGCGTTATGCTCCCAAAATCATAAAATTTGACCTAAATTTAATTAAGGTATACTATAAAGTAATACTTTAACTAAAAGTAAGGAATTTCTGTGCAACAGACAACATTAACGAGTAAGGGTCAAGTAACAATTCCAAAAAGCATCCGAGATCTTTTGTATCTCCATGCAGGGGATAAAATTGAGTTTATAATAACTGGAAAAAATGAAGTGGTGCTTCGCCCAATCACAAAAAAAATAGATGATGTTTTCGGAAGCTTGCACAAAACTGAAAGAAAAGTGGTTTCAATTGAAGAAATGAATTTGGCAATAAAGCAAAAAGTCAGAGAAAAGTTCGAGTGATAGCCATAGATACTAATATTTTGATACGTTTTTTGGTTAAAGATGATCAAAAGCAGTCAGAACTTGTTTATCAGCGATTTAAACAAGCTGAAAGTGAGAATGAAATACTTTTTATCCCACTATTGGTGGTACTTGAAGTAATTTGGGTTTTACAAACAGTTTATGAAATATCCGATAACGATATACTATCAGCCATTGGTGAACTGCTGCTAGTGCCTGTTTTAAGGTTTGAAGCACAAACAGTTGTCCAGGATTTTATTTCTTCAGCATATGGAACAAAGTTTGATCTTTCTGATATTCTAATTGCTCATTCTGCACACTTTTCTAAATGCCAGTTTGTCTTAACTTTCGATAAAAAAGCATCTGAATTTAAGTATTTTGATTTGCTTAGTCACTAATGCATAACAAGAAAATGCATCGGAGGCAAAAAAACGCCCCAATGATTTTAACGTTCGTGACTTTTTGTTAAAAAAGCAACCAAAACAGCCAAAATATCTTGATCGAAACAATAATACTCTTTAAATACAAACGTTTAAAAATTACATTTTAAATGTAGTGCCAGAAAATGCATTTTTTACTATTGTATTCCCAAATAAAGTGCGTTAAGCTCATTTCATGTACATACGTCAGACCAAAATCAAAAGTGGCAAACTTGGTGAGTCTTATTATACCTATCGGATAGTTGAATCAATCCGTGAGGGGAAAAAAGTAAAACAAGTTACTCTGCTCAATCTGAGCAAGCACTTTGAAATTGAAAAAGAACATTGGCCCGCTCTGATTTCTCGGATTGATCAACTCTTGCAATCCGATCAGCAAACACCCTTATTTGATCTACAAAAACCGCTGGATGAATCACTCGAAGCGGCAGCACAGCGCTACACAGCATTAATTATACATAAACAATCTCAACCCATCAGTGTTGGATCCGATGACTCGACGACTGAACACCATGATTACCAAATGGTTGATATTAATCATCTTGAAGCATTAAAGCCTCGTAGTATTGGTGCTGAAACCCTGGCTTACCATGCCCTGACTCAACTTGAACTCGATAAGAAACTAACCGCTTTGGGTTTTAACAGCAAGGACTCAGCTGCGATTATAGGTAATATCATTGCTCGAATGGTGTCACCTGGCAGTGAGCGTTATACTCAAAACTGGCTTGAAAACCATTCAGGACTGGGTGAATTAGTGGATCACGATTATGCCACCACCTCTTTAACCCGCCTCTATACCACCACCGATCAATTACTCAAACATCAGAATGCAATAGAAACCTTTCTTTATCAACGTGAGCGTGATCTTTTTCAGCTGGAACAAACCATTATACTTTATGACTTGACCAACACGTTTTTTGAAGGGAGTACCCAAGATAATCCCACCAAAAGCAGGCTCAACAGAGAAGCCACTTATGGACGTTCAAAAGAAAAACGTGGTGACTGTCCCATTGTTACCATGGGACTGGTTCTTGATGGTGATGGATTTCCCATCAATAGTCAGATATTTGATGGTAATGTCGTTGAGGGAAGTACATTAGAAAATATGATCACCCACCTGGTGGGATTAAAGCTTCCCCAACCACCCGTGGTTATCATGGATGCGGGTATTGCCAGTGAAGACAATATTACTTGGTTAAAGGAGCAAGGACTTCAATACATTGTTGTCAGTCGAAAACGCGACAAAGAAAGACCCGATGAAAGTGCAGGGGCTGTTGTCGTTAAGGCAGAAAAAGATAACCGAGTGATCGCTCAACGGGTTGATGATCCAGACAATGAAGAGGTGTTGCTCTATTGCCATTCAGAAAAAAGAGAGAAAAAAGATCGGGCTATTCGGAACCGTTTCCACCAGCGCTTTGAAACGGAGCTGGAGAAGTTAAATGCCGGCTTATCAAAAAAGGGCACCACCAAACGTTATGAAAAAATACTGGAACGTATTGGTCGATTAAAACAGAAAAATACCCGTATCTCACAGGAATATGACATTGATGTGGTCGCCGATGATGAAAAAAAGAATGCAATAAAAATCAACTGGAATAAATTGGATAAAGCCAATGAAAAGGATAGCTTGTCTGGTGTCTATTGCTTGAGAAGCAATATTACTCTAATAGTTACTCAATGGTCTGAAGAAACGTTGTGGATGACTTATGTGATGTTAACAGAGCTGGAAGCCACCTTCCGCAGCATGAAAACAGAACTTGGACTCAGACCGGTTTACCATCAAAAAGAAGAACGGGTAACGGCTCATCTCTTGATCACATTATTGGCCTATCATCTGGTACACACACTCAGATATCAACTCAAACAACAGGGGATCCATCTCAGTTGGGAAAGCATCCGCCAAATCATGTCCCGTCAGCAACGACTGACCATTTCGATGCCAACACAAGAACAGACTCAAATTTTTGTTCGAACAACGACACAGGCAGAGACTCAGCAAAAGAAAATTTATGAGGCTCTGAATATCAATCCGGATCCTATCGGCAAACAAAAAACTATCGTGGAGAAATAATGAAAAATCTGTAGTGTCAACTTTTACTTTTTTAAAAAGTTAACTTATTGAAATTTAATAATAAGTTGAAACATAGTCACGAAGTTGGGTTACAAGAGCAAGTGAACCATTATTTCACTCAGATTGCCATGTATGCCAATAAATCAGGTAGCTGGTGTGACTGGTTAAAAGGCATGTTTCAATCGATGCACCTGTTTTAAGTGGTGCGCAAAGAAATTCATCTTCTGTGGTTTTTTTTGAGCGGAACGATTGATGGAATTTCTATTGCCTGGATTCCTTTCATTGTAAACAGCTTTTCTATTATAATAAGCGATGCAAATCATACAAAAAATATCCCTCTGGCTTTTTTAATGAGGCAAAAATTTGATAATTACATTGAGAGAGTATTATGAGTAAAAAAATTGTCGTATTACCCGGTGATGGTATCGGCATAGAAATTGTTGTACAGGCTGTAAAGGTTCTGAATTGCCTGAAAAAAGACTTTGGTCTTGATATTGAAATGGAAAATGCTCTGGTGGGTGGTGCTGCCTATGATGATTCAGGTTCACCATTACCTGAAGCAACATTGAAACTGGCTAAAGAAGCTGATGCTGTTTTACTGGGTGCGGTTGGCGGTTACAAGTGGGAGTCACTTGATATTGCGGTACGTCCTGAGAAAGGCTTGCTTGGTTTGCGCTCAGAATTAGAACTGTTTGCAAATCTGCGGCCAGCAATTCTGTACCCACAACTGGCACATGCTTCAACATTAAAAAAAGATGTTGTTTCAGGTTTGGATATTCTGATTGTACGCGAGTTGACAGGTGGTATTTATTTTGGTCAGCCTCGTGGAATAAGAATACTTGAAAACAATGAAAAACAAGGGTTTAATACACTTATCTATAAAGAGTCTGAAATAGAACGCATTGCCCATGTGGCATTTGAAACAGCCATGAAGCGAGACAAAAGACTTTGTTCAGTGGATAAGGCTAATGTGCTTGAATGTACTGAATTATGGCGTGAAGTAATGATCCGCATCAGTAAAGAATACCCTGATGTCGAATTGAGCCACATGTATGTTGATAATGCCGCCATGCAACTAGTCAGGGCACCAAAACAATTTGATGTCATGGTTACAAGCAATATGTTTGGTGATATTTTATCCGATTGTGCCGCCATGTTAACCGGCTCAATTGGAATGCTGCCTTCTGCTTCAATGGATAAAAACCAAAAGGGCATGTATGAGCCCATTCATGGCTCGGCACCGGATATTTCCGGACAGGATATTGCCAACCCCATGGCGACCATTTTATCAGTGGCCATGATGCTGCGTTATTCTCTGGGTGCTGAAGACCTGGCTGTTAAGATCGAGCAGGCTGTTGAAAAAGCGCTAAACCAGGGGCTTAGAACGGCAGATATCTATACACAAGGTGATACCAAAGTTGGTACAGAAGCAATGGGTGATGCTGTTGTTGCTGCATTACAAAGCTAAATTAATAATTTGAATAGTTAAATATTTATAAAGTTAGGACAAAACGAATGACAAAAGAATATGATGTTGCGGTAGTGGGTGCTACAGGTGCTGTGGGTGAAACTATGATGGCAATCCTTGAACAACGGGATTTTCCTGTGCGAAACCTTTATCCACTGGCCAGCGCACGATCTGCCGGTAGTAAAATTCAGTTTAAAGGAAAAAATTATACCGTTCAGGATCTCAGTGAGTTTGATTTTTCTAAAGCACAAATCGGCTTATTTTCTGCCGGCGGCAGCATTTCTGAGGTTTATGCGCCTAAAGCAGCTGAAGCAGGTTGTGTGGTTATTGATAATACTGCACATTTTCGCTATGACGATGATATCCCTCTGGTCGTACCTGAAGTTAATCCTCATGCTATTGCAGGATATAAAAAACGCGGTATCATTGCCAATCCTAACTGTTCTACCATTCAGATGCTGGTGGCTCTGAAACCTATTTATGATGCTGTTGGTATTGAACGTATTAATGTCTGTACCTATCAGGCCGTATCCGGTACGGGAAAAAATGCCATTGAGGAATTAGCAGGGCAAACAGCTAATCTTCTAAATTCTAAAGAGATTAAAGTAGAGGTGTACCCTAAGCAGATTGCCTTTAATGTCTTACCGCATATTGATGTATTTAAAGACAATGGCTACACCAAAGAAGAAATGAAAATGGTCTGGGAAACTAATAAGATATTTGAAGATGATTCAATTTTAGTCAATCCTACCGCTGTCAGAGTGCCTGTCTTCTATGGTCATTCAGAAGCCCTTCATATAGAAACCAAAGAAAAAATATCAGCACAGCAGGCAACTGAGCTCATGCAGGCTTTTGATGGTATTGAAGTACTGGATGAGCGTAATGATGGTGGTTATGCGACTGCTGTCACTGAAGGCGCCGGAACTGATCCTGTTTTTGTCAGCCGAATCAGAGAAGACATCTCTCACCCTCGAGGTCTGGATCTATGGGTTGTTGCTGATAATGTTCGTAAAGGTGCTGCTTTAAATAGTGTTCAGATTGCAGAAATATTAATTAAAAACTATATATAAGTAAGCAATATATTAGGCTTTTAGTTAAAGAAAAAATTCAAGGAAGCGTGATTTAGTATGCAAATTTTATTTATTTTGCAAACTAGTTAATGTTTTTCTTGAATTTTTTAATTTAACATACTAATAATAATAGAGAATAAGTTAAGTTTTTCTTCTGATTGGTGTTTTTATGAGCAATCTGACTGATTACTGACTTTATAAACTCTGGATCAATACGAACAAAATTATAAAAAGGGAGCCAGCAAGTGCGGAAAACAATCCTTGCATGTACCGTATCATTTTTAATGTCACCTATGTCAGGCTGGGCGTTGGGAATGGGAGATATACAGGTCAACTCATCTTTAAATCAACCGTTGAAGGCTGAAATTTCACTTCACTCGGTGACAAAAAAAGATTTGGACTCTCTGCGTATTGACCTGGCACCCAGAAATATTTATACACGTGCGAATATAGAGCGCAGTGAGTATTTATCCAGGTTTCGCTTCAATTTAATTCAGCGGAATGGAAAAAATTATATTGTTATTACAACTAAAAAACCTTTTAGAGAACCATTTGCAAATTTTCTGATTGAGGCAACCTGGTCATCTGGTCGACTACTCAGAGAATATACAATGCTGCTTGATCCTCCTGAGTTTGTAAAAAGGCATGCTCGTCCGGTTACAACTGCAACGGCATCACGTTCTTCTCAGGTGAAACGCACTCAAAGCAAATCCACCCGGAAAGTTACTTCACCTTCCAGAAATTCAAATGTCGTCTTGTCACCCTCTTCAGGTGATTTGTCTTATGGACCTACCAAACGCAATGATACACTTTGGAATATCGCTAAAGATATGGCCCCAAACAATGTATCTGTTGATCAGATGATGCTGGCCTTATTACGTGATAATCCGCAAGCTTTTGTAGATAATAATATTAATAATCTTAAAGCAGGCTACGTTCTGCGAATTAAAGACCGTGACAGTCTAAATAAACTGAGTCGTTCAAACGCTCATCGTCAGGTTAAAGAGCAATATCAAAACTGGAAAGAGGCCAGAAAACAAAGGCCCGTCTCTAATATAGTTGATCGTAGTGATCGCAGTTCAGAAAGCGCCTCAGATGATGGTCAGTTGAAATTGATTGCTTCTGGTGAGTCATCAAATGCTGATGCTCAGGGTGATTTATCATCAAAAGCAACACAGCTTAAAGAGAAGCTGGTACTTGCTGGCGAAGATCTTGAATCCAAAGAAGTAGAAAATCAGGAACTAAGATCTCGAATTAAAGAGCTGGAAGAACTTTTAAAAACTAAATCATCTCTGGTTGAATTAAAAGATGAAAGTCTGGCTGCTCTGCAAAAGCAAAAAGAAATGCAGGCAATGGAATCTTCAGAAGTGACAGAAGTTATCATTGATACACCTGAAGTGCCTGTTGTTGAAGACGTTGTTGTTGAAGAAGTTGTTGAAGAAGTTGTTGAAGAAACAAGTACAGTTGAAACATCAGACACTGAACTTTCAGAACATATTGATCCTTCTGTTGAGTTAAGTAACTCTAATTTTTCACAACCCGATTTTTCACAACACATTGATCCTTCAGTTGAATTGGCCAACGATGAGCAAATTCTATCTGAATCAACAATGCCGGTAAGTGTTGATGAAATTATTACCATAGCTGAAGTTGCTCAACCTGA